>ERZ650306.1980-NODE-1980-length-10923-cov-29.550699_pt1 | contig 10923 bp, 9 predicted proteins | sample MGYA00376242_ERZ650306 | MGnify/ENA primary metagenome ERZ650306 (study PRJEB26733, sample SAMN07839244) | wastewater metagenome | biome: urban; feature: wastewater treatment plant; material: waste water | place: USA: North Carolina | collected 2016-03-31 ...
GGCGACCTGCTCAAAAGTGATGCCCTGACGTGCCATGATCGTTGCTCCTTTCGTATCGTATCTGTGCAAATCGTATCAATACAGATATGATATACAATACAGATACGATATGCAAGCGGCTTTCGTAACGTACCGCCGCGCCAGATCGGCGGCACCTTGCGCCCGGTCGGGCGCTGGCTACTCGCGTCAATGACGCTTTCGGGGCTACTTGCTCCGCGCCCTGCGGGCTTGGGCAAAGGGCGCTGCCCTCTGCACGCCCGCTCTCGCCCGCGAGGCGTCGGGGAGCAGGGGTTAAAAGCCCTCCCCTGCTCCCTCTCCGTGAGGCTCTGGCCGCTGCTGCCGCGTCAAGGGTTCGCCCCGTCTGGCCCGAGTCCTCGCCCGTGCCGGGCTGCGGGCCGCACCAGCCAGCCGTGGCCGCGTTGCGCCCTTGACCCGTCATCCGCTCATTCAGCGGCGCAGAAACGGGCCTACAGCGCGTTTTCCGGTCTTGGGGTGGGGTTGGGTATGTCAGACCCCTAAAACGGCCCCTACGGGCCGCTGTGGCGCTTCCTGATCGTTTTTCGAGTGGAAAGGGGGTCAAGGGTCGCAGGGGCGGCTGGCGCGGCCCGCAGCGAAGCGAGGACACGGGCCGCCCCGGAGAGGGCCGCCGGCCCGGCCCTTGACGCCCTTGGAACGACCCCACGCTCCCCGAGTGGGGCAGGGGTTTAGGCCGCAGGCCGTCCCCCTGCTCCCGAGGATCAAACGCGACCGTTTGGCCCCCGGCAGGGCCGCCGGAGGCATACAGCGGTGGATAGGCGACTGCTGCCGGAGTCATGCACCAGGTCGTCGGCCTGCTTCCCTGAAAAACCGCTTTTGCGGTCTTGGTGTGCCAACTGCTGTTTGTCTAGGCTGAGGCGGTGGGGCTGCGGGCGCGGCTTGTCCGCGCTTGGTGAATGGCTGGCCGCTTGCGGCCACATTTTCAGCCGGAGGGGGAGCCGCGAAGCGGGGGAACCCCGCAGGGGTGCCCCGGCCGTAGGCCGCCTGCGGCGGTGGGTTTTGCGCAGTCGGCTGAGTTTTCCACCGATGGGCGCAGCCCAACTACCAGTAAAAATTTATAGGTTAAAAACTTAAAGGCAAACCGTACCGGTTTAGGGGGGGGCCGATTTATCGAATCAAGGGGGTCCGATTTAACGAGGATAACCGTAGGTTGGGGGGTCCGATTTATCGACCTAGGGGGGTCCGATTTATCGTGGACAAGTGTCACTTTCCACAGGGTTCCCCACTGGCTGGAGGCGGGTCGATGCCACTCGGGTAAGAGGGGGTCCGATTTATCGGAGCGGCTAGGATGACCTCGGAAGGATCGGTGGCGGTGAACCGAGCAACAGCAACCCGCCCGTTACGGGCTTCACCTTGGCCTGCGGATAGACGGCCAGCACCTTCTTGAGCGCTGGCAGGAACTTCTTCTTGAAGTCCTTATCCGGGTCCTTGCCTGCATACTCCTGCCCGAACTGCTCGCGTAGCGATTTCCAGTGCAACGTCACGCCCCTTCCCTCGATGCGGTAGAGACGATGGGCCAACCAGCAATACACGTCGAGCGCCAGAGCCGAGCCTTTGAGGGCCATCAGCGCCCGGTTGTCGAGCGGTACGGCGCTGTCCATCAGCGACCAGAAGTAATGCTCGGAGAGTGTCATTACGCCCGGCCACAGCGACCGCTGTCCATTGCTGTTGTTCGACACCCATGCGTCGAACTGCTCGATGGGCTGCCCGTTAAAGGTGCGGCCTTTGAAGCCCAGCTGTAGGCGGCAGGCAGCCAAGGCGTGCATCTGCTTGCGCAAGGTCGCATAGCGCGCGCCTTGGTCATCCATGCCCATCAGGCGCAGAAAGTCGGCGGCACTGTCGCCAATGGGGATTTCGCGGGTGCTGTACCGTTTGGCGTAGGTCGATACCCATGCCAGAGCAAGACGCGGAATGACACCGTAAGGGATCGGTTGCAAAACCGGCCCCTTCCCTTCATCAAGGTAGCCCGCCTGCACATTCAGCCAAGCGGCCCCGGACTGACGCAAGAACCGCTCGCCATCGACCTTGGCGCGTGGCAAGCCGACCTGGCACAGCACGGCATGGGTGAATGCCATGTCTTCGCCGCTGGGTGGGGTCGTGGCGATCTCGGCCGCTGCGTCCAGCAGCTTGCCTTGCCGGGCGGTGAGAATCAGGCCTTCGCCCTTACCACGCGCAAGGTTGCGGGTGGCGCTGCCCTTGTTTTGCTTGGCGTCCGCCCCCCCCTTGTCAGAGCCCTGCCGCTCTTGCAAAAGCGCCTTGAGATGCTTTCCCGCGTCGTTGATGTCGGTGTCGATCTCGGCCAATTTGGCCTGCAATCGTTGGGCTGCCTCGCCGTCAGCCTCGGCAGCCTTATGGGCCAGCTCCTGCCGCCACTCACGCAGGTGCCGTAGCAGCTTTTCCGTGTCGATCTCGGCGTTCGCGGCTTCCCAAGCCTCTTGCGCGGCAAGATCATCGCCCAGAAGACCAGACAGCTTTGTGGGATCGAACGTGGCCTTGTCCGCCTGCCCCGCCCTGCTGGCTGGCGATAGCGCCGCGATCTTCGCCCTAACCTCTGCAACCTGTGGGCTGTTCATGCCGTGTGCGACCGCAACGCGGGCCAATTCGCGGTTCAGCTCAACAAGCTGCGCGGCGTTGTCTTGGAGTTGTTTTCGCGTCGGCATTACGCCCCCTTAAACATCTATTGGATATTAGTTGAATATCCTTTCACGCTTTAAAGATATCGCCTTCCAAGGCGCGGAAAATCGCCATGTTGATGATGGCCGCCCTCCCCTGCCCGGTTCGCTCCGCCACCTCATCCACCCGGCGCAGCAGGTCGGGCGCGATGGTCAGGGAGATTTGGCGCTTGTTGCCCTTTTTTACGCCCCGGTCGTACTCACCTGCCGCTGCGGTCGCGGATGCCGCGCCGGCGTCTGGGGCACCCGAAACGAAATCCTCGACCGTTTGAACAGCCTTCGGCTTACGCTTTATAGTCATTTGTCATTACCCCTATCAGGCAATTACTTGAATATTAAAAACGGTTGAAAACAGCGCATCCAGTTCTGCGCACGCCTTGGCGTCGCGGGGTGCCAGCTCGGCCACGGCCACGCCCGCGCCTCCGGCGTTCGAGAACGCCTTACGGCGGCGGATCGGCGTCGGCAGGTACTCAAACTGCGGCACGTCGGCCACAGCGGCTGCGGCCTCTGCGTTGTCCGCCGAGTGCTCGCCGGGGTCGGCCAAGTTGAGCACGGCGAAGGCGCGCAGGCCGTCCCGGACGCTGCGGGCCTCGTCCACCAGCGAGGCCATGTCATCGAGCGCCCACACGTCGTAGGAGCGCGGGGCGAACGGCACCAGCAACACGTCGGAGAGCACCAGAGCGGCGCGCAGCGCCGTCGAGTCCCTGCCGCCCACGTCGATGATGATGTCGTCGAACTTGCCGCGCTGCTGCTGGACTTGGCCGCGCAGGGTAGGGCCGTCCGGGTACTGCGCGCAGGCGATGCCCGGCAGCCGCCCGGCTTCGGCACGCGCCGCCACGGCGGCTGTGGCCGTACCTTGTCGGTCGCCGTCGATCAGCCACACGTCGCGCCCGCTCATGGCGCGGGCGATGGCGAGCTGCACGGCCAGCGTGGTCTTGCCCACGCCGCCCTTGGTGTTGCCTATGGTCAGAATCATTTAGCGCTCCGTCATGTGGCTTGCTTGGACTGCATTTTAATATTCATTGGATTTATATTGCAAGTTCTTGGCGCATGAAAAACCCCGCACGCGGCGGGGTTCGGTGGCAGGGGATGGTCAAGCGTCCAAGTGCCGCCAGAGATACCACGACGCCACAGAACGAAAGGGCTGCCACGACTGCCCCACGCGCTCTAGCTTCGCATCATCCCCAAACAGCAACCGGGCCGCTCGCTGCAAACCAGCATCCCCCAAAGACAACACATCCGGCCTGCGAAGGCCGAAGATCAAGAACATTTCCGCTGTCCATTGACCTATGCCGGGAAGATCCACCAGTGCAGCGATAACGTCCGCATCTGGCGCTTCCTGCATTGCCTCTAGGTTCAGCCGCCCATCGCTGACACGCTGAGCCAGTTCGAGGATGTAGCGGGCCTTGGCCGATGAAAGCCCGGCAGCCCGTAGCGCCTCTGGCTGGACTGCCAGAAACTCGGCAGGAGTGAAACCGGGCACGATGGCCTGCACTCGGCGCTCTATCGTGTCGGCGGCCTTGGCTGATAGCTGCTGACTGATGATCGAATTGGCCAACGTCTGAAATGGCCGAAACTCACGATCGGCAAGAGGGCAGGAGCCATGCTCGACAATCAGCCGGGCCATGACTCTGCACGACTGGCGCAAGTGCCGCTCCGCGTCCTGAGTGGCCCAGTTTGACATTCGCGCCTGCCTCATGCGGAATCACTCGCCGCTTTCTGCGGCCTGTCGCAGCGCCAGAAACGCCTCTTTCAGGGTCTGGCTGACTGCCGAATCCGGCTCATTCAAGACCAGCGTCTGGTAGGCGTTGAGGTAATCCGCCCGGATACGATGGAACAGGTGCAGGAAGTGCCGCAAGAACCCGATGCAATCGAGAATGGCAATCTCGGTGCCATCCGTTTTCTCGTAGAACGTCGCGGCGTACTCGGCCACAAGTGGGTCGATCACATCCGTGGTGACAAACAGGTAGTTGTGAATCCTGTTCGGCGACCTGGCTATCTTGGTCACTGCCGCGTCGATGTCGTCTTGCGTGACACGCTTCATCTTCATTTCGTAGGCGGTGACGACTGAATCCTCGCCCATCAAACAGATTTCCACGTCGCCCAATGAGCCAGTTTGAAGATCGGCGGCATTGTGCGAGTTCAGGGGCAACATGCTTTCAGACAGTCGCGCCCCTGCGGCCTCGTAGGCGGCTGCGACAACCAGCACCGGCAAGCGGCTGGCGTTCTTGCAGGCAAGGTGCTGGCTTATTAGTGTGACGATGGCCTCCGATGAAAGAGGCAAAGCGCCCTCGGTACGATCCAGGGGTCGTCTCAGAAAACGGAAAATAAAGCACGCTAAGGAAATTAGGAGTTTCAGTACGTCATTCGTTGTTCCAGGTACTACGGATACAAAAAGAGAGACCGAAAAACGATGGCTTTTCGGTCTCTCCGAAGGATGTTCAGCAGGCTGTCCTGCCATCCAACCTATTGCAGATCAAAGCGATCCGCGTTCATGACTTTCGCCCATGCAGCCACAAAGTCCTGCACGAACTTGGCCTTGTTGTCATCCTGCGCGTAGACCTCCGCATAGGCACGCAACACTGAATTTGAACCGAACACCAAATCAACGCGGGTCGCCGTCCACTTGGGTGCCCCCGTCTTGCGGTCAACGATGGCGTAGCTGTTACGCCCCGTCGGTTTCCAGCTGTAAGCCATGTCGGTCAGGTTAACGAAGAAATCATTCGTCAACGTGCCAACCCGATCCGTGAACACGCCATGCGTGGTGCCGCCGAAGTTAGTGCCGAGTACCCGCATCCCACCCACCAAGGCTGTCATCTCGCATGCCGTCAAACGCATCAGCTGGGCGCGATCAAGCAGCAGTTCCTCTGCACTGACCACGTAGTCCTTCTTCAGCCAGTTGCGGAAACCATCGGCCAAGGGCTCAAGCACCTCGAAGGACTCAACATCGGTTTGTTCTTGCTTGGCATCCCCACGTCCAGGAGCAAACGGGACCGTCACCTCAACACCAGCCGATCTGGCTGCTTGCTCAATGCCGACGTTTCCGGCGAGGACGATCACGTCGGCAACACTTGCGCCAGTGTCTACGGCGATCTTTTCATAGATGGGCAGGACCTTAGTGAGTCGCGCCGGTTCGTTACCCTCCCAGTCTTTCTGCGGAGCAAGACGAATACGCGCGCCGTTGGCACCGCCGCGCTTGTCCGAGCCACGGAAGGTGCGAGCGCTGTCCCAAGCGGTTGAAACCATCTCGCCGATAGTGAGGCCGGCGGCGACGATCTTCGCCTTGACGGCGGCAACGTCGTAATCCTTGCGACCGGCGGGTACCGGGTCTTGCCAGAGGAGGTCTTCCGCCGGCACATCCGGGCCGATGTAGCGCGACTTCGGGCCCATGTCGCGGTGCGTCAGCTTGAACCAGGCACGGGCAAAGACTTTCTCGAAATAGGCTGGGTCGTCGCGGAAGCGTTCGGCGATTTTGCGATATTCGGGATCGAACTTCATTGCCATGTCGGCATCCGTCATGATCGGCTTGCGGCGGATCGACGGATCTTCGACGTCGACCGGCATATCTTCTTCCTTGATGTTGACCGGTTCCCACTGGTGCGCGCCGGCGGGCGACTTCTGTAGCCACCAGTCGTAACGTAGAAGCAGGTCAAAGTAGCCGCCCTTCCCGGTGTTCCATTTCATCGGATGCGTGGTCCACGCGCCTTCGATGCCACTCGTCACGGTGTCACGGCCGATGCCGCGCGTGGTGTGGTTCTGCCAGCCGAGACCCTGCTCTTCGAGTTCGGCACCTTCGGGAGCTGGCCCCAGGTTGGCCGCACTGCCATTACCGTGCGTCTTGCCGACGGTGTGACCGCCACCCGTCAGTGCCACGGTTTCCTCGTCGTTCATCGCCATGCGCGCGAAGGTGATGCGCACGTCGTGGGCCGTCTTGAGCGGATCGGGCTTGCCGTCGACACCTTCCGGGTTCACGTATATCAGCCCCATCATCACGGCGGCCAGCGGATTTTCGAGGTCGCGCTCGCCCGAATAGCGGCTACCAGCGCTACCACTGGGGGCCAGCCATTCCTTCTCAGACCCCCAATAGGTGTCCTTCTCGGGGTGCCAGATGTCTTCCCGACCGAAGGCGAAGCCAAAGGTCTTCAGGCCCATCGACTCGTAGGCCATGTTGCCGGCGAGGATGATCAGGTCGGCCCAGGAGAGCTTGTTGCCGTACTTTTTCTTGATCGGCCAGAGCAGACGGCGCGCCTTGTCGAGGTTGGCATTGTCCGGCCAGGAGTTGAGCGGCGCGAAGCGCTGGTTGCCGGTGCCACCGCCGCCGCGCCCGTCAGCGATGCGGTAAGTGCCGGCTGAGTGCCAGGCCATGCGGATCATCAGCCCACCGTAGTGGCCCCAGTCAGCCGGCCACCAGGACTGGCTGTCGGTCATCAGCGCCTTGAGGTCCTTCTTGAGCGCGTCGACGTCGAGCTTCTTGACCTCTTCGCGGTAGTTGAAGCCCGCGCCCAGCGGGTTGGTCTTGCTATCGTGCTGATGCAGGATGTCCAGATTCAGGGCCTTGGGCCACCATTCCATGGTCTGCATGCTGGCTGATGTGGCACCTCCGTGCATGACCGGACATTTTCCAGAAGAACTTGCGTCTTTGTTTTCCATGTCTCACTCCTTTGTTGCGTTGTGATCAGAAATCGTTGGCCCAATCCAGGCTGACTGGTGGTTTGCGTCAGTCTTCGAGCAAGCTGCGCAGCATCCAAGCCGTTTTTTCATGGACATCGATGCGCTGGGTCAGCACATCCGCCGTGGGTTGATCGTTGGCTTCATCCGCTACCGGGAAAAGCTTGCGAGCAGTTCTGGCGGTGGCTTCTTGCGCTGCAACCAGATGGGCGATCATCTCGTTGGCTTTGGGTACCCCCTCGACCTCCTGAATTGAGGCGAGCTTGACGAATTCCTTGTAGGTTCCCGGCGCCGGGAAACCCAAGGCACGGATGCGCTCGGCGATGACGTCCAACGCATTCCACTGTTCGGTGTACTGATCCATGAACATCATGTGCAGGCTGTTGAACTGCGGCCCAGTTACATTCCAATGGAAGTTGTGCGTCATCAAGTACAGCGTGTAGCTGTCGGCTAAGAGAGCGGACAAGCCCTCGACAATCTTCTTGCGGTCAGCTTCTGAAATTCCAGTATTCATGGGCATTGATTTCACTTTCTTTTCTTTCATGGTGCTTTCCTTTCGTTGAGAAAAATTGAATTGGCATGCTAACGCGGTCATCAACCCTGATTGAGAAGCTTGATTCCATCGGGACGTAGCTCGCCTTTTGGTGAAATGCATCGATACAAGGTCTGACGTGTAATACCGAGTTCGGCACACAAATCGCCGACCTTGGTTTCTGGCTGTCCCATTGCCGCCATTGCCAAGCGCAGCTTGGCGGGCGTCATCTTGAATGGTCGCCCTCCCTTTCGACCGCGTGCCCGTGCAGAAGCCAGGCCCGCCACCGTGCGTTCAGCGATTAGCGCTCGCTCGAACTCGGCCAGTGCAGCGAAGATGCCAAAGACGAGCTTCCCGGCAGCGGTCGTCGTATCGATGGACGCACCGTGGCCCGTTAACACCTTGAGGCCGATATTGCGTCCAGTCAGATCATGCACTGTGTTGATGAGATGGCGCAGATCGCGTCCAAGACGGTCGAGTTTCCATATGATTAGCGTGTCACCTGGCCGTAGCGCCTTCAGGCAATTTGCCAAGCCCGGGCGGTCCTCTCGCTTACCGGATGCGTGGTCTTCGTAGATATGTATGGAATCAACGCCCGCAGCTAGCAGCGCATCGCGTTGCAAATCGGTGGTCTGAGAACCATCCGCTTTCGATACTCGCACGTAGCCAATCAGCATGTTGAACCTGTCACATATACGTTCGATTATGTGACAGTGTGATTTTGGCACGTCATGGTGTCAATATATGTCACTTAATCCGTCACCTTTTCTAAGGTATGTAAACGATCATTTTAGTAAATAATGTGACAAATAAAAGGAATTCCCATGCCACGCCGTTCGATCCTCTCCTTCGCCGAGCGCGAAAGCCTGCTGGCGTTGCCGGACACCAAGGATGAGTTGATTCGTCACTACACGTTCAGCGACACCGACCTCTCCATCATCCGGCAGCGGCGTGGGCCAGCAAACCGGTTGGGCTTCGCCGTGCAGCTCTGCTATCTGCGCTTTCCCGGCACCATCCTTGGCGTCGATGAAGAGCCGTTTCCGCCCTTGCTGAAACTGGTCGCCGAGCAGCTCAAGGTCGACGTCGAAAGCTGGGACGAGTACGGGCAGCGGGAGCAGACCCGGCGCGAGCATTTGGTGGAGCTGCAAATGGTGTTCGGCTTCCAGCCCTTCACGATGAGCCACTACCGGCAGGCCGTCCATATGCTGACCGAGTTGGCGGTGCAGACCGACAAGGGCATCGTGCTGGCCAGCGCCTTTATCGATCACTTGCGGCGGCAGTCGATCATTCTTCCCGCCATCAACGCCGTCGAGCGGGCAAGCGCCGAGGCGATCACTCGCGCCAACCGCCGCATCTATGACGCCCTGACCGAACCGCTGACGGACACGCATCGCCGCCGCCTTGACGATCTGCTCAAGCGCCGGGACAACGGCAAGACGACCTGGCTGGCCTGGCTGCGCCAGTCACCCGTCAAGCCCAATTCGCGGCATATGCTGGAGCACATCGGACGCCTAAAGGGGTGGCAGGCGCTCGACCTGCCTTCCGGCATCGAGCGATCGGTGCACCAGAACCGCCTGCTCAAAATCGCCCGTGAGGGTGGCCAGATGACGCCCACCGATCTGGCCAAGTTCGAGCCGCAGCGGCGCTACGCCACCCTGGTGGCGCTCGCCATCGAGGGCATGGCGACCGTCACCGACGAAATCATCGACCTGCACGACCGCATCCTGGGCAAGCTGTTCAACGCCGCCAAGAACAAGCATCAGCAGCAGTTCCAGGCATCCGGCAAGGCGATCAACGCCAAGGTGCGGCTGTTCGGGCGCATCGGCCAGGCGCTGATCGAGGCCAAGCAAGCGGGCCGCGATCCGTTCGCCGCCATCGAGGCCGTCATGTCCTGGGATGCTTTCGCCGAGAGCGTCACCGAAGCGCAGCGGCTCGCGCAACCCGAGGACTTCGATTTCCTGCACCGCATCGGCGAGAGCTACGCCACGCTGCGCCGCTACGCGCCGGAATTTCTCGACGTGCTCAAGTTGCGGGCCGCGCCCGCCGCCAAGGACGTACTCGACGCCATCGAGGTGCTGCGCAGCATGAACAGCGACAACGCCCGCAAGGTGCCCACCGACGCGCCGACCGAGTTCATCAAGCCGCGCTGGCAGAAGCTGGTGATGACCGACACCGGCATCGACCGGCGCTACTACGAACTGTGCGCGCTGTCGGAGCTGAAGAACGCGCTGCGCTCCGGCGACATCTGGGTGCAAGGCTCGCGCCAGTTCAAGGACTTCGAGGACTACCTGGTGCCGCCCGCGAAATTCGCCAGCCTCAAGCAGGCCAGCGAATTGCCGCTGGCCGTGGCCACCGATTGCGACCAGTACCTGCATGACCGGCTGACGCTGCTGGAAACGCAGCTCGCCACCGTCAACCGCATGGCGCTGGCCAACGAGCTGCCGGACGCCATCATCACGGAGTCGGGCCTGAAGATCACGCCGCTCGATGCGGCGGTGCCCGATACCGCACAGGCCCTGATCGACCAGACGGCGATGATCCTACCGCACGTCAAGATCACCGAATTGCTGCTGGAGGTAGACGAATGGACGGGCTTCACCCGGCACTTCGCCCACCTGAAGTCAGGCGACCTGGCCAAGGACAAAAACCTGTTGCTGACCACGATCCTCGCCGACGCGATCAACCTGGGCCTGACCAAGATGGCGGAATCGTGCCCCGGCACGACCTACGCCAAGCTGGCCTGGCTGCAAGCCTGGCACATCCGCGACGAAACCTACGGGGCGGCACTGGCCGAGCTGGTCAACGCGCAGTTCCGACATCCCTTCGCCGAGCATTGGGGCGACGGCACCACGTCATCGTCGGACGGCCAGAACTTCCGCACCGGCAGCAAGGCCGAGAGCACCGGCCACATCAATCCGAAATACGGCAGCAGCCCAGGGCGGACGTTCTACACCCATATCTCCGACCAGTACGCGCCGTTCCACACCAAGGTCGTGAACGTCGGCGTGCGCGACT
>ERZ650306.1982-NODE-1982-length-10922-cov-32.982700_pt1 | contig 10922 bp, 10 predicted proteins | sample MGYA00376242_ERZ650306 | MGnify/ENA primary metagenome ERZ650306 (study PRJEB26733, sample SAMN07839244) | wastewater metagenome | biome: urban; feature: wastewater treatment plant; material: waste water | place: USA: North Carolina | collected 2016-03-31 ...
ACCCGATCAACGGTCTGAAGCACATCGACGTGATGCGCATGTTCAACGACGATCCCGACACCGACGCCGTCATCATGATTGGCGAAATCGGCGGTCCGGACGAAGCTGAAGCCGCCATGTGGTGCAAGGCCAACATGAAGAAGCCGATCGTCGGCTTCATCGCCGGTGTGACTGCCCCCGCGGGCAAGCGCATGGGCCATGCTGGCGCACTGATCTCCGGCGGCGCCGACACCGCTGATGCCAAGCTCGCCATCATGGAAGAGTGCGGCTTCAAGGTGACGCGCAACCCGTCCGAGATGGGCAAGCTGCTGAAGGCCATGCTGTAACCCGGCCTGTGCGTTACAAGAACCGCGCCCGAGGCTTCACCGCCCGGGCGCGGTTTTTATTTTGTCCTGCGTTCTCGCGCACCGTGCCGGTGGCGCTAGAATCCGAGCGCCCCTTCATTATTCCGATCACGTAATCGACGCGATGTGCCGGTTTCCTGAACACTTTCTCCTGGCGGGCGTCTTTCCGCCGGCGTCGCCGCGATGAGCGATTCGAGTCCTCAATGGCGGATGGCCCTCGAGTCCCATGTCGGGCAGGTCCGCGCACGCAACGAAGACTACGTCTTCTGTGACGAGCATCGGGGCATTGTCGCCCTGGCCGATGGCATGGGCGGCCATGCGGGCGGCGGTGTTGCGGCGCGGCTCGCGGTCGATGCGTGGGTCGAGCGGATCGCTGCGTGTGGTGACGAACCGGTCGTGGAGCGGGATCTGCTGGTGGCCGTGGCCGATGCCAATCGCGCCGTGTTCTCGGCCGCCTCGGGTGATCCGGCCCTCCGCGGAATGGGCACGACCCTCGTTGCCGGGTGCTTCCGTCGCGACGGGATGCTGGTCGCCTGCAATGTGGGCGATTCCCGGCTCTATCGCCTGCGTGGCGATGTGCTGACCTGCCTCACCCGTGACCACAGCGTGTTGCGGGAGCAGTGGGAGGCGGGCATGATTGAATCCGAGTCAAGCGCCCCGATCGGCTTGAAGGGGCTGCTTACCCGGGCGGTGGGCGTCTCGGCGAATGTGGTCCCGGATGTGACAATTTCCACGCTTTTGCCGGGCGACGTCTATCTTCTTTGCTCGGATGGGCTTACAGAGATGCTTCCCGATGCCGATATTGCCCACGTGCTCGGCGCGCTGGGGGGGAACCCCCAGCTGGCTGCAGCGCATCTGGTTGATCTGGCAAACGATCGGGGCGGGATGGATAATATATCGGCTGTCATTGTGTCGTCGTGCGAGTCGGGACGGCTCGGAGCCGAGCTTGATTAAGCTGGATTGAGATAGGAAGAGTGATGCCCAGGTTGATATTGAGCATGGATGGTCTGGTGCTGAAGGAGATGGTGCTCGAGAAGGAGCGCACCACCATTGGTCGCAAGCCGCACAACGATATCCAGATCGACAATCTGGCGATCAGTGGCGACCACGCTGCGATCGTGACCATCCTGAACGATGCCTTCCTCGAGGACATGAACAGCACGAACGGCACCTACGTGAACGGTCAGCCGGTCAAGAAGCATGTTCTGAAGAACAATGATGTGATCGAACTGGGGAAGTATCGCCTCAAGTATCTGTCCGATGGCGGTGGTTCGCCGTCCGAGCAGGACGAAGCCATGTCCTTCGCCCAGGTTGCGGTCGAAACCGACAGCGGCCTGTCGGGCGCGGAAGCCGCGGCGATCGTCACATCGACGGGCGCTTCGGCCCCGCCGCCGGTGGCAGCCCTCGGCATGATCCAGATCCTCAGCGGCGCCCATGCGGGCCGCACGCTCGAGCTTTCCAAGTCGCTCACCACGCTCGGCAAGCCCGGGCTGCAGGTGGCGGTGATCACCCGGCGGCCCCATGGCTACTTCATCACCCACGTCGAAGGCACGGTGTTTCCTGTGGTCAATGGGCGCTCCCTGGATGCCCAGGCCCATCGCCTGAGCGACCACGACATCATCGAAATCGCTGGCGTGAAGATGGAGTTTTTCTCGCAGGCGACGTCCCAGTAAGCTGCACGAGGGACGAACGTGATTTTTCTGGCGGCCGCTGTCCTGACGGAATCGTATTCTGATGCGCTGGCATCCGATTCGTGTCGGTTGCATTTGGCAGACCAACAACCGCACTTGCGGAGTTCCACGAGAATAAGATGAAGGTGCGGGTTCTGGGGTGCAGTGGCGGTATCGGCGGGCGCGATCAGCGCACGACGGCCCTGCTCGTGGACGACGACGTCCTCATCGATGCGGGAACCGGGGTCGGTGATCTCGAGTTCGACGAGTTGCTGCGCATTGACCACGTCTTCGTCACCCATGCGCACCTGGATCACATCGCGATGATCCCGCTGCTGGTCGATACGGTGGGCGAAGCCCGTTCGATGCCGATCGTCGTGCATGGCTCGCCCGAAACCCTCCGCATCCTGCGTTCGCACATCTTCAACTGGCTGATCTGGCCCGATTTCTCGTCGATTCCCGATCGGGGCAACCCGTTCCTGCGATTTCAGGAAATGCACATTGGCGAGAGCGCCAACATCGGCGGCGGCCGCAGGATGACCGCGCTGCCGGCGCTGCACACGGTACCGGCGGTGGCCTATCAGGTGTCCTGCGATACCGGCAGTCTGGTGTTCTCGGGCGACACCACGTATTCCGAGCCGCTGATCGCCGCCATCAACGACATTCCCGATCTGCGCTACCTGCTGGTCGAGACGGCGTTTCCCGACGCCCTCCACGATCTGGCCATTGCCTCGCGGCACCTGTGCCCGAGTCTGCTGGCGCTGTTCCTCGACCGGATCAAGGTTTCGCCGGAGGTGTGGATCACGCACCTCAAGCCTAGCCGGGCCCAGATCACCGTCGACGAGATCGGCAACTATCGCGGGCGTTTTCAGCCAAAGGCGCTCTACAACGGACTCGAGTTCATCATCTAGCCATTCATTCGGGCTAAAGTTGACGCGCCTGTGCGCCGTAGTACCGGCATCCACGCATGGGCGGCAACCTCGATCGGTTCGTGTTTCCAGATATGACGAAATCCACTAGCAGCACACCTGCCCCGCGCGGCATCGCGGGCGACGTCGCAAGCCGGCTGGCCTTTTTCAAGGGCCTGCAGGCGGTGACCAACCGCGTGCACGCAACGGAGAACATCGACGAGATCATCTTCGAGCTGTCGGCCGACATCTGCGCGTTGTTCGCCGCCGACCGGCTGACGATCTACGTGGTCGACGAAAGCCGGACGACCATCTCGTCGCGGGTCAAGACCGGCCTGCACAGCATCCGCACCATCCGCCTGCCCATCGCCGAGAACAGCGTGGCGGGCTACGTGGCCCTCACCGGCCAGATGCTCAACATCCACGACGCCTACGACGAGCGGGAGCTGAAGAAGATCTCCGCGCGGATGGAGTTCCGCCGCGAGGTGGATGAGCGCACCGGCTACCGCTGCCACCAGATGCTCGTGGCGCCCATCGCCAACCCGGACGACGGCGAGGTGCTGGGGGTCATCCAGCTCATCAACAGTCGTAACAGCGAGGTGTTTTCGGCGATTGCCGAGGAGGGCATTCAGGGCCTCGGGCAGACGCTGGCGATCGCCTTCGCCCAGCGCCGCCATTCCCTGATCCAGCCCAAGTCGAAGTACGAGGGGCTGGTGAATGACGCCAAGCTCACCGCCGCCGAGCTTGAGGCCGCCACCAGCGCCGCCCGCGAGCGCGGCGTGCTCCTTGAAGAGCTGCTGATTGCCGACTATCACCTCAAGCCGGCGGACATCGGCGGTGCGATCTCGCGTTTCTTCGGCGTGCCCTACGAGCCTTTTCGGCCGGACCGGGTCAAGCCGCTCGATCTGCTGCGCAACCTGAAGCGCGATTACATCCAGCAGGCCCAGTGGGTGCCCCTCGAGGAAAGCCCCGAAGGCATGTTGATCCTCGTCACCGACCCCGAGCAGGCCATTGCCTCGCGGATGGTGCAGAACGTCTTCCCCAAGGCGCATCCGGTCTATCTGGTCACCACCCACGTCGAGTTCCTCCAGACCGTCGAGCAGTTCTTCGGCGCCTCCAACGATGACTCGTCGGTCACCGAGCTGCTGTCCGATCTCTACGACGACGACGGTGACGGCATCTCGACGGCCGAAGATGTCTCCGCTGCCGCCGACAACGAGCTCGTCAAGCTGGTCAATCGGATCATCATCGACGCCCACCGGCAGGGCGCCTCCGACATCCACATCGAACCGCGCCCCGGCAAGGAGAAGACCCAGATCCGCTTCCGCAAGGACGGCTCGCTGGTGCCCTACATCGAAGTGCCGTCCAGCTACCGCAGCCCGATCGTCACCCGCATCAAGATCATGTGCGATCTCGACATCTCGGAGCGGCGCAAGCCCCAGGATGGGAAGATCAAGTTCCGCCGCTTCGGCCCGCTGGACATCGAGCTGCGGGTTGCCACGGTGCCCACCACCGGCGGCATGGAAGACGTGGTGATGCGTCTGCTCGCCAACAGCGAGCCGCTGCCCCTCGAGCAGCTTGGGCTGCTCGAGAACAACTTCCAGCGCCTCAAGCAGACCATCGCCAAGCCCTACGGCATCTTCTTCGTGTGCGGCCCGACCGGCTCGGGCAAGACGACCACGCTGCACTCCATCCTGGGTTCGATCAACACCCCGGACACCAAGATCTGGACCGCCGAGGATCCGGTCGAAATCACCCAGAAGGGCCTGCGCCAGGTGCAGGTCAACCGCAAGGCCGGGCTGGATTTCCCCACCGTGATGCGCTCCTTCCTGCGGGCTGATCCGGACGTGATCATGGTCGGCGAAATGCGCGACAAGGAAACCGTGTCGATCGGCCTCGAAGCCTCGCTCACCGGCCACCTGGTGTTCAGCACCCTGCACACCAACAGCGCGCCCGAATCCATCGTGCGTCTGCTCGACATGGGGATGGACCCGTTCAACTTTGCAGACGCGCTGCTCGGCGTGCTGGCCCAGCGGCTGGCCAAGCGCCTGTGCAGCAAGTGCAAGAAGGCCTATCACCCAGACGAAGGCGAGATCCGTCACCTGCTGGACGAATACTGCGAGGACCTGCACAACACCCCGATCTTCAAGGAAGACCCGGACAAGGCGCGCGAAGCCGTGCTGAAGGGCTGGCGCGAGCGCTACGGCGACAAGAATGGTCGTTTCACGCTGTACGCACCGGTGGGTTGTGATAGCTGCAATGGCGGCTATCGCGGCCGGCTCGGCCTGCACGAACTGATGATCGGCACCGACCGGGTGAAGGAACTCATCCAGGAGCGGGCGCGGGTCGCCAACCTGCTGTCGGTGGCGCTGGAAGAGGGGATGCGTACCCTGCGCCAGGACGGCATCGAAAAGGTGATGGCCGGGCTCACCGACCTCAAGCAGGTCCGCAAGGTCTGCATCCGCTGACCCTGCGGACGGCGCGGATTCAGTCGAGCCGCGCCAGCTTGGATTTGGCCATCGGCGGGTTGCGCGCGAAGTAACGCCGCAGGCCGCGCACGATGGCTTCGGCCATGCGCTCCTGGTAGGCCTCGTCGTTCAGGCGGGCTTCTTCTTCCGGATTCGAGATGAAGGCCGTCTCGACCAGGATGGACGGGATGTCCGGCGCCTTCAGCACCGCAAAGCTGGCCTGCTCCACTTCGCCCTTGTGCAGGCGGTTGATGTTGCCCAGCTCCCCCAGCACCGCCTTGCCCACCTTCAGGCTGTCGTTGATCGCCGCGGTCTGCGACAGATCGAGAAGGGTGCGCGCCAGGTGGCTGTCCTTCACCCCGATGTTCACCCCGCCGATCAGGTCGGCCGCGTTTTCCTTCTGGGCCAGCAGGCGGGCGGCGGTACTCGACGCGCCTTTCTCGGACAGCACGAACACCGAACTGCCCCGCGCCGTCGGGCTGATGAAGGCGTCGGCGTGGATCGACACGAAGAGATCGGCCTGCACCCGGCGGGCCTTGGCCACGCGCTGCTGCAGCGGCACGAAGTAATCGGCGTCGCGGGTGAGCATCGCCCGCATGTTGGGCTGGGCGTCGATGCGTGCCTTCAGGCGGCGGGCGACGGCCAGGGTGACGTGCTTCTCGAAGCTGCCGGCGGCGCCCACTGCGCCCGGATCTTCGCCGCCGTGGCCGGGGTCGATGGCGACGGTGATCAGGCGACTGACGGTGTCGTCGTCGTCCGCGCGGCGAGGCTCTTCGGGCTGTGGCGTTTCACGGCGCGGCGGGGGCTCGGCGGGCTTGCCACGGGGCGCTTCGGCGGTCTTGCGGGGTTTGTCGTCGTTGCGCTGGGGCGGCGTGGCGCCACCGGCGGCGGCCTCTTCCGGAGAGATCTTCTCGAGCAAGGCGAGGAGCGGATCGACGGGCTCGGTGGGGTAGAGATCCAGCACCAGCCGGTGGCCGTATTCGCCCACCGGACGTAGGGTGAACACCTGCGGGCTGACCTCGGCCTTGAGCTCGATGACCAGCCGGACCACGCCCGGGCGGTTGCGACCGGCGCGGATGAGCTGGATGTACGGGTCCTGCCCGGTGATCTTGGTGGGCAGCGACTGGAGCACCTCGTTCAGCTCGACGCCTTCCAGGTCGACCACCAGGCGTTCCGGGTTGTGCACCGACTGGTGGGTGAACACCAGGGGTTCGCGGCTTTCGAGGGTGATCCGGGTGTAATCCCTGGCGGGCCACACGCGCACGGCCAGCACGGAAGTCTGGGCGGCCTGGCCGCTGCGGCTCACCAGCAGCAGGAGCGCCGCGCTGGTCGAGCCGATGAAGCGCCGGCGGCTCAGCAGGCCGACGGGTTCTGCGACGGGCTTGCCGGCGTGGTGACGAATTTTCCGAGACATCTGCGACCCTCCGTGCTCAGTGCGCGCAGCGCAAGCTGGCGCCCGCCGTCTGCTGCAAGCTGCAGTTCGACTTCGAGATCTGCCGCGCAGAGATAGGGGTGGGCGCGGTCAGGCCACTCGACGAGACGGATGCCGTCGCCCTCGAAATACTCGTCCAGGCCGGCTTCAAGAAACTCATCTGCATGGGTGAAGCGATAAAAATCAAAGTGATATACGGTTATTCTAGAATCTTTATAAGGTTCGACCAAGGTATACGTTGGACTTTTGACTTTCCCGGCAAATCCCAGGCCCCGCAGCAGGCCGCGGGTGAGGGTGGTCTTGCCGGCGCCCAGGTCGCCGCGCAGGTAGATGGTCAGCCGTGAGGGCAGGGCGCCGGCCAGGCGCTCGCCGGCTGCAAGCGTCGCGGCCTCGTCCCGCAGGTGCAGGCTGGGCGACGGATCGTTATCATGTTCGTGATGAGCGTGGAGCACGACATTCTTCCTGGTGGGCATGGGGATCTGGCAGGTCTCGCGGCACGCATCAAGGCGTGGGGGCGAGAGCTCGGGTTTGACGCGGTGGGGATTTCCGACACCGGGCTGGCCGAAGCGGAAAGCGGCCTCGCGGCCTGGCTGGCCGCCGGCTTTCACGGGCAGATGGATTATATGGAGAAACACGGGACGAAGCGCTCCCGTCCGGCCGAACTGCTGCCGGGCACCTGCCGGGTGATCTCGGCGCGCATGTCCTACCTGCCCGACGCCGCTGCCGCCGAGGCGGTGCTCGACCAGCCGGGCAAGGCCTACATTTCACGCTACGCCCTCGGGCGCGATTACCACAAGGTGCTGCGCGCCCGCCTGCAGCGGCTCGCCGACCGCATCGCCGCCGAAGCGCCCAACGCCCATCGGGTGTTCGTGGATTCGGCGCCGGTGATGGAGGTGGCGCTGGCCGGCAAGGCCGGGCTGGGCTGGCGGGGCAAACACAGCCTGCTGCTGTCCCGGGAGGCGGGGTCGTTCTTCTTTCTTGGCGAGATCTACATCGACCTGCCGCTGCCGGTGGATGGGCCGGTGGAAGGCCATTGTGGCACCTGCTCGGCGTGCATCTCCGCCTGCCCGACCGGGGCGATCGTCGCGCCCTATCAGGTGGACGCCCGGCGCTGCATTTCGTATCTGACCATTGAGCTGCACGGCAGCATCCCCGAAGCGCTCCGCAGCCTGATCGGCAACCGGATCTACGGGTGCGACGACTGCCAGCTGGTGTGCCCGTGGAACCGCTTCGCCCGCCCGACCGCCGAGGCCGACTTCGTTCCTCGTCACGGGCTCGACTCGGCGACGCTGGTGGAGCTCTTCGGTTGGGACGAAAAACAGTTCGCCGAGCGCCTGGCCGGCAGTCCGATTTACCGGATCGGCCACGAGCGCTGGCTGCGCAATATTGCAGTCGCGATGGGGAACAGCACCGCAACGCCAGGACTTATCGCCGCGCTCAAGGCGCGACAGGACGATTCTTCGGCGATCGTCAGGGAGCATGTCACATGGGCGCTACTAAGACACGGTGTTCCAGGTGCCTTAGGCACGGTATAGTACGCGGCGATGTTTCGAAAACCCTCTCCCAAACCTGCCGAAGACGCGCGCGCGCCACAGACTCTGGCGGAAGTGACCGCCATGGAGTCCTGGAGGTTCGATCCGCTGTGCATCGCGGAGGATGGACCGACGGTCAATGCTGCCAGCGAGCGGCAGGACAAGTTCCGCATCAAGATGCTGATGCGGGACGGCGAACGGCGCCGGGAGACGGATCTGCTGATCCAGAAACGCTACGCCTGGCGCGGTTATGGGCAGGTTGGTGTGGCGGACGAGCCGAACCAGCTCACCATGAACGCCGAGCTCTTTGGCCGCGTTTACGCCACCGTGACGGTGAACGTCGACTCCCCCGCCGGGCTCGCCCTCGATGCCACCTACGGCGCCGAAGCCGCCCGCCTGCGCTCCCAGGGCGCCAAGCTGTGCGAGTTCGGGCGTTTCGCCATCGACCCGTCGGCGCGCTCCAAGCGCCTCATCATCTCGCTGGTGCACCTGCTATACATCTACGCCCACCGCGTGAAGGGCTGCACCGACATCCTCATCGAGATCAATCCGCGTCACCGGGCCTTCTACGAGCGCCTGCTCGAGTTTGAACAGATCGGCGCCGAACGCACCTGCGAACGCGTCAATGCGCCCGCCATCCTGATGCACATCTCCTGCGCCAAGATCGAGCGGCGCCTGAACGAGATCGGCGGCAAATGGCGTGAACTGCCGGACGAAAAATCCGCCTACAAGTTCGCCCTCAGCGCCGAGGAAGAAGAAGAGCTGGTCGCCCGTCTCGGCTACTAGCCCCGCGCTGCTGCGCCGAGTGGCGTAGAATCCGGCTTCCCCGTTTTCCCTTCCGATCATGTCTGATATTGGCAAGCTGCCGATCGGGGTCTTCGACTCCGGCGTAGGCGGTCTCACCGTCGTGCGCGCGCTGATGGAGCGCCTTCCGCTCGAGAACATCGTCTATTTCGGCGATACCGCCCGGGTGCCCTACGGCGTCAAGTCGGTGGCGACCATCGAGCACTTCACCGGCCAGATCACCGATTACCTCCTCGACCAGGGCGTGAAGATGCTCATCATCGCCTGCAACACCATGGCGGCGGTGGCGGCCCATGTGGTCAAGGAGAAGGCCGGCAGCATCCCGGTGCTGGACGTGATCGAGGCTGGCGCCCGGGCCGCGGTGGCCGAATCCACCTCCCGTGCCATCGGCGTGATCGGCACCCCCACCACCATCAACAGCAACGCCTATGCCCGCCGGATGCACGCCCTTGATCCGAACGTGAGGGTGTATTCCCAGGCCTGCCCGCTGTTCGTGCCGCTGGTCGAGGAAGGCTGGCTGGAGCACGAGGTGACCCGGCTCACCGCCCAGGAATACCTGCGCCCGGTGCTGGTGGAAAACGTCGACACCCTGGTGCTCGGCTGCACCCACTACCCGCTCATCAAGCCGCTGTTGCAGGACGTGGTCGGCCCCAATGTGCGGCTGGTGGATTCGGCGATCACCGTCGCCGAGCAGGCCGCCCAGAAGCTTGCCGAACTTGGCATCTCCAACGACGGCGAATCCCTCTCCACCTACCGCTACACCGTCACCGACATCCCGCTGCGTTTCCAGACCATCGGCGAGCGCTTCCTCGGGCGCTCCCTCGGGCAGGTCGACAAGGTCGACTGGTAAACAAAAAACGGCTGCCCGAATCGGCAGCCGTTTTTGCTTGCAGCGGAGCGCGGATCAGGCGTTCTTGCGCTTCTGCCACAGCACGTCGCCGCGGCCGCCGGCGCGGTTGAGCACGCGGCCAAGCACGAAGAGCAGGTCCGACAGGCGGTTGAGGTACTGGCGCGGCGCGTCATTCACCGCCTCTTCCTGGCCGAGCGCAACAATCATCCGCTCCGCGCGCCGGCAGATGGTGCGCGCCTGGTGGGACAGCGCCGCGGCACGGGTGCCGCCGGGCAGGATGAAGTCCTTCAGCGGTTCCAGGTCGTCGTTGAAGCGATCCAGCTCGTCTTCCAGGTACTGGACCTGCTTGGCGGTGATCATCTCCATGCCCGGGATGCACACCTCGCCGCCCAGATCGAACAGGTCGTGCTGCACGTTGGTGAGCAGGCCTCGCACGTCATCGGGCAGCTCCTCGCACAGCAGGATGCCGATGGCGGCGTTCACTTCATCCACCTCGCCCAGGGTGTGGATGCGCAGGCTGTTCTTGGAAACCCGGTTGCCGTTGCCCAGGCCGGTGGTGCCGGCGTCGCCGGTTCGGGTGTAGATCTTGGAAAGTCGGTGGCCCATTGCTGTCTCCCTCGTTCAAGGTGTTTGTCTGTTATTGAACGGCGGATTATAGCCATCAGGGGCCGGCAGGGTTGGATGCTACAATTTCAGGCTTTGAAACTTGCGTTCCCCCGACCGTCGCCCGCGACGCCACCCGGAGACCCCACGCCGATGAAAAGCGCCGAAATCCGCCAGAAGTTCCTCGAATTCTTCGCCTCCAAGGGCCACCAGATCGTGGCCTCCAGTTCGCTGGTGCCCCACGAGGACCCGACCCTGCTGTTCACCAACGCGGGCATGAACCAGTTCAAGGACGTCTTCCTCGGCTTCGA
>ERZ650306.1986-NODE-1986-length-10906-cov-9.310755_pt1 | contig 10906 bp, 9 predicted proteins | sample MGYA00376242_ERZ650306 | MGnify/ENA primary metagenome ERZ650306 (study PRJEB26733, sample SAMN07839244) | wastewater metagenome | biome: urban; feature: wastewater treatment plant; material: waste water | place: USA: North Carolina | collected 2016-03-31 ...
TAAATTCTTAAAATAACCATCCCATGACATACGAAGAATTCAAGCAATTGGCTGAACATCCACAGCATCGGGATGTTCCTGCCATCTTCAAGCTCGAAGTATTAGAAACAGAAGAGCTGGAGGAGAAAAAGCGTTCACATTATCCGAAATATAAGGTGAACACCTATTGTCCGCAAGCCTTCACCACGAAAAGAATAGAACTTTTCCCTCATAAAAGTTTGGTGGTATCATTTTTTTGTTGTAGCTTTGCAAATGAATTAATTCGATGACGCAATGGCAAGAAAATTATATCCTATAGGAATTCAGACATTTGAGGAAATCCGCAAGTTGGACAACCTCTATATCGACAAGACGGAATACATCTATCGTATGACACATACCGATGGAAAGTATTTCTTCTTGAGTCGCCCACGCCGTTTCGGCAAGTCGCTGCTGGTTTCTACCTTCCAAAGTTATTTCGAGGGAAAGAAGGAACTCTTTGAGGGTCTTGCCATCGAGAAGCTGGAGAAGGAGTGGAACGAGTATCCCGTGCTGCACTTCGACCTGAGCAAGGGTAAGCACATGGAGAAGGAGCAGCTGAATCGTTATTTGTTGGATATTATTGAAAAGCAAGAGGCAAGGTTCGATTGCATGAGCAATAAAATAGATGTTAATATTCGACTTGACGATTTGATAAATGCCGTTTATCAGAAGACTGGCAAGCAGGTGGTGGTGCTCATTGATGAATATGATGCTCCGCTGCTGGATGTGGCGCATGAAAAGGAAAAACTAGATGAGCTCCGTAACACGATGCGCAACTTCTATAGTCCTCTGAAGGGAAATGAATCAATGCTTCGCTTCGTATTCATGACGGGTATCACGAAGTTCTCGCAGCTCAGCATCTTCAGCGAGCTGAACAACATCAAGAATGTGAGCATGGACGAGCCTTATGCCGGCATCTGTGGCATCACCAAGGAGGAACTGTTGACCCAGATGAGTGATGACATCGATGCTCTTGCCGAGCATCTGGAACTGAGCAGGGAGGAGACTATCCAGGAACTCAAAGACCATTATGATGGTTATCACTTCACTTGGCCATCGCCTGATGTCTTCAATCCTTACAGCTTGCTGAATTGCTTCGCCAAGCAGGAAATGGATGATTACTGGTTCGGATCGGGCACACCTACCTATCTCATCAATATGATGAGAAAGTATGAATTCCTGCCTGCAGACCTTGGCGAGGCCATAGAGGTGGGCAAGAAGGACTTTGATGCCCCCACAGAAACGATGACCACCATCGTACCTTTGCTCTATCAGAGCGGGTATGTCACCATCAAGGGATATGACAAACCGACAAAGTTGTATCAGTTGGCATTGCCTAACCAGGAGATTAGGGTGGGGCTGTATGGTAGTCTCTTGCCTCATTATCTGACGGATAAGTCGGCGAAGGCTAACACGACCATCGCCAAGATGTCGGTATTGGTAAAGAAGGGGGATATGGATGCTGCCTTCTGCCTGCTGAACGACTTTTTGGAGACGGTGCCTTACTGTGACAATACTAACTACGAGGGGCATTGGCAGCAGACGCTCTACATCATGTTTGCCCTGCTCACCAACTATAGCATCCATGTGGAACCGCATACTGCGAAGGGCAGAATCGATATCACGATGGAGACGGATGATACCATCTACGTGATGGAACTGAAGTTCAACAAGAGTGCCGAGGAGGCTCTCGCCCAGATTGAGGCAAAGCACTATGTCGACGCCTTCAAAATGAGCGGCAAGAAGGTGGTGAAGATAGGCTTGAACTTCTCGGTGAAGGACGAGGTGAACTGTCTGGAATGGAAGATAGGATGACAAGATCTTATAGTCCTGTATATTTCCTGATAGCCTTGATGAAGGTATCGCCATATTTATTGAGCTTGAATTCTCCGATACCACTGATCAGGCTCATGGCATTCTTGGTGGTAGGTTTCATCCTTGCAAGTTCATGAAGGCTCTTGTCGCTGAGTACGATATATGGAGGATAACCCTGTTCGTCGGCAAGGTTCTTGCGTATCTTTCTGAGGTGTTCAAAGAGCCCTTTGTCTTCCACGCCTTTCGAGTCTTCCTGGAAGATGACACGTTCGGCATGCACCTCAGGAATGAGATTTCCCGGCTGGGCGATGGCGCCCTTCCTGTTGCGTACCGTTTTCTGTGGGCGGGTGGCTTTATCATCTTCTTCGATATAAGCCAGCGAAACATGATGTTCTCCCTTCAGTACCTTCCAGCCTAAATCGGTAACCTTCATGTAGTTGTGGTTGTTGTAGGCAATCTCGAAGAATCCCATCTGCAGCATCTGCAGCAGATAAGCATTCCAGTCCTTAGATGTTGTATCCCTGCCCACACCGAAGGTTTTCATCTCGTTGTATTTGTTTTTCACAACTGCAGAAGAATGCATGCCTCTCAGAATCTCGATGCAGGTACCTACTGCAATATGCTCACCCGAACGGACCACGGCACTCAGGGCTTTCTGGGCTCTGATGGTGCCGTCGAAGGTGCGTGGAGGATTCTTGCAAACATCACAGTTGCCGCAGTTGCAGGATGATGTCTCGCCAAAATAATTCAGCAGAATGCGTCGTCGGCATACTCTCGATTCGGCATATTCCTCCATGCGGCGCAGTTTCTCCATGTTCACATCACGCTGTCCGCTTTCTTCACAGAAAGAACGGAGGGTGATGATGTCGGCCATCGAATAGAACAGTACGGTATCTGATGGTGCTCCATCTCTTCCGGCTCTACCTATTTCCTGATAGAAACTCTCTATGCTTTTAGGCATATTATAGTGGATTACCCAGCGCACATTACTCTTGTCGATGCCCATTCCGAAAGCGATGGTAGCACATACCACCTGAATCTGGTCCATCTTGAACCGCTCCTGTACTGATGCTCTGGTCTGGGCAGTCATTCCGGCGTGATAGGCTGCGGCATTGATACCCAGATCGATAAGTTCCTGAGCTACCATTTCGGTGTTCTTGCGGGAGAGACAGTAGATGATGCCTGCTTCTTCCGGATGATTACTGATGAAGCGGGTGATGTATTGGAGCTTTGCCTTTTTGGTGCTCTCCTGTCTTACGGTGAGGGAGAGGTTGGGGCGGTCGAAACTGCTTACGAACGTCTGCCCATTGAGATGAAGCTGGCGTATGATATCTTCGCGCGTTATCTTGTCGGCTGTGGCTGTGAGCGCCATCACCGGGACATTGCGGAAATTCTCGTGCAGCATACCGAGTTGCGAATACTCCGGACGGAAATCGTGTCCCCACTGGCTGATGCAGTGGGCCTCGTCAACGGCAAAGAGCGAAATCTTGATGTTGCTGAATAAATAAGGTATCTCGCTGATGAGTTTTTCGGGCGAAACATAAAGGAGTTTCAGTTCTCCCTTCTCGCATCGGCGGCGGATGATGAGTTCATCGGTCGTGTCGTTTCCGCTGTTCAGTGCTTCTGCCGGGATACCGTTTGCCTTGAGCGCCTCCACCTGGTCGTGCATCAGACTGATGAGCGGTGAAATGACCACAGCGGTACCTTCCATCGCTAATGCGGGAACCTGGTAGCACAGACTCTTTCCACCACCAGTCGGCATGAGAACCAGACAGTCGTGTCCCTGCATTACCTCTCTGATAATCGCTTCCTGGTTGGGGCGGAAGGAATCGTATCCAAAATAGCTTTTTAATATCTCGTTTATCTGCATGATTGCCGTTTTATGATTTATGCCTTTACCGGCATGTTTTTGTTTTGTTTTTCATGCAAAGGTAATGAATAATCTGCATAAATAAAAGTTTTCTCCAAGAAAAAGTGCATATTTCAAGTAAAAAACTTTGCAAAGAGCGAAAAACAGGAGGAAAAGTTTGGTATGTGGAAAAAATGTATTACTTTTGCATGGTAAATACAGATAAAAATGGCAAAATGTAATGTAAACACTCAAGAGCGATTTGCCGATATCCAGATGCTCCGTTATGAGCTGAAGGGTTTCGAAAACCTGTCGCTCACACAGAAAATTTATATTTATTGCTTGTCGAAGGCAACCCTCTTGGGACGTGATATCACCTTCGACCAGCAGGGCAAATACAACCTGCGCATCCGTAAAACCCTGGAGGCTGTATACCGTCATTACGAGGGTAATCGCGAAAGCGAAGATTTCAAGGCTTTCGAAGTTTACCTGAAGCGTGTCTGGTTTGCCAGCGGCATCCATCATCACTATGGATGTGAAAAGTTTGTGCCAGGATTTTCAGAGGAATCTTTCTATGAAATGGTTGAGGCGATTGCCGATGAATATCTGCCTCTTTCCAAGGGACAGAGCAAGGAAGACCTGTTGGGCATTCTGGTGCCTGTCATCTTCAATCCGGAAGTTATGCCTAAGCGCGTGAATCAGACGGATGGCGAGGATCTGGTACAGACTTCAGCCTGCAATTTCTATGAGAATGTTTCTCAGGCAGAAGTAGAACGTTTCTATGCCAGGATGAAGGAAGAGGGCAACGAACAGGCACCTTCGTATGGACTGAACTCTAAACTGACCAAGCGTAATGGTGAACTGGTGGAGCTGAAATGGACAGAAGACGGCCTCTATGGCGCAGCTATCAAGGAGATTGTTTCCTGGTTGCTCCGTGCTCAGAAATATGCAGAAAATGAGGAACAGAAACATCTCATCGATCTCCTGGTGAAGTATTACCGTACAGGCGATCTGAAGGATTTCGACCGTTACAGCATTGCCTGGGTGCAGCAGCACGAGGGAATGATTGATTTCATCAACGGATTTATCGAAGTGTATGGCGATCCGCTCGGACTGAAAGGTACTTGGGAAGGCATCGTAGAATATAAGGATCTTGAAGCAACGAAGCGCACCCAGACCATCAGTCAGAATGCCCAGTGGTTTGAGGACCATTCACCTGTAGACCCACGTTTCCGCAAGCCGGAGGTGAAGGGTGTTACAGCCAATGTCATCTGTGCTGCGATGTTGGGTGGCGAGGAATATCCAGCTTCTGCCATCGGCATCAATCTTCCGAATGCCAACTGGATCCGTCAGGAATATGGTTCTAAGAGTGTGACCATCGGTAACCTGACCGAGGCATATAACAAGGCAGCTCAAGGCAATGGTTTCCGCGATGAATTCGTTATCGACGAGGATACCATCAGTCTGATGAATCAGTACGAGGATATTACAGATGATCTGCATACCGACCTGCATGAGTGTCTGGGACATGGTAGCGGACAGCTCTTGCCTGGTACCGACCCTGATGCACTGAAGGCGTATGGCAGTACGATAGAAGAGGCGAGAGCCGATCTTTTCGGACTCTATTATGTAGCCGACCATAAATTGGTAGAACTGGGTCTGACTCCGAATGATGAGGCATACAAGGCTCAGTATTACGGTTATCTGATGAACGGTCTGCTCACCCAGACCATCCGCATCAAGGAAGGCGACAAGATAGAGGAAGCCCACATGCGCAACCGTGCGCTGATAGCCTGGTGGGTGATGGAACATGCCGAGGGTGCTGTGGAACTGGTGAAGATGGATATGAACTATGCTTCTGCCGAGGATGCTTTGAAGGACAGTGAGGGCAATATCATTACGACGAAGACTTATGTGAAGATTAATGATTATGCCAAGCTCCGCCATCTCTTCGGCGAGTTGCTTGCTGAAATTCAGCGCATCAAGAGTGAGGGTGATTTCGAGGCTGCCCGCCTGTTGGTAGAGAAGTATGCCGTGAATATTGATCCGGAATTGCATCGCGAGATACTGGCAAGATACAAGAAACTGAATCTCGCTCCATACAAGGGATTCATCAATCCGAAGATGACGCTGGAGATGGATGAAGAAGGCGAAATTACAGACGTAGTATTGGATTATGAGGAGAGCTATGTCGACCAGATGTTGCGCTACTCTGATGAATACGGAACTTTGTAATAAGAGAAACGATGATAGATAATAAGAACGAGGAATTTCCGATAGTAGATGAAATGGGCAACATCCTGGGCGCTGTTACCCGCGGTCATGCCCATGACGGAAGCAAGATATTGCATCCGGTTGTTCATCTGCATGTATTCAACAGCCGGGGTGATCTGTATCTGCAGCATCGTCCAGCCTGGAAGGATATCCAGCCGGATAAATGGGATACAGCCTGCGGCGGTCATGTTGATTTAGGCGAAAGTGTGAGTCAGGCATTGCATCGCGAGGTAAGGGAAGAATTGGGTATCACCGATTTTGAACCGGAATCTCTTGGGCATTATGTCTTTGAGAGTCAGCGGGAAAAGGAACTGGTTTATGTACATCGCTGTGTATATGATGGCGAGGTGAAACCGAGCCAGGAAGAATTGGCCGGTGGCAGATTCTGGACCAAGGATGAAATCAGCGAAAACATCGGCAAGGGTGTTTTCACTCCGAACTTCGAAAACGAATACCAGAAGTATTTCATGTAATGACGAAATTAGCCATAAAAATACGTCCCGACGTAGCATTTGCTGCATCGGGACGTATTTTTTTGTATGTCGGGACGCAGCAAATGCTACGTCGGGACGTATTTTCAGCAGGGTTGTGGCCTGTTTCTGACCGCATCTGCAGAAGCGTTAAATCTCGTAGATACCCTTGAGTGCGCCTCTTGCAATTTTCTCGAAATCTTCACCGAAGTCGCAGAAACGGAGAACCGCATTAGAGACAGCATGTTTTATTCCCATGTTGTCACCCTGCAATGCTGTGGCAGCCTGATCCAGGAATTCGTTGATGCCACGCTCGTTAGGCTCTTTCCCATTGGCAAAGAGACGGGCAAGGAGCTGGAAACCGGCAATCTCATAGAGCGGCTTATCACTTGCTATCCACTGGTAGGCGATGACAGGCGCATAATCTACGTGCTGCAAAAGGTTGAAGGCAAGCATCTCTGCCATCTCCTGACTCTGTACCTGTTCCATCCATAAATCTGTGATTTCCGGAAGCATCTTATCGGCAGGCATAATGAGTGTAGCCAGAATCTTGCACTCCCGGATATCTTCCTTCCACAGTTCGATGGCGAGGTCATAGTCTTTACCATATTCCTCAGCCATCTTTTTCAGTTCATAGAATGGTACGCCCCAATTCAGTTTATATCCCAGTCCCTTATCGCGCATAGATTGCGATCCCGGACCGTTCATCAGCAAGCGGAAGCTTCGCTTGATAGTCATCAGTTTCTGATGTGTTTCTTCGTTCATTATATTTAGAGTAAATTATTAACTAAATTAAAGTTTCATTATTTTACAGAACATTCCTTCGAACTGTTCCTCTATATTTGCAGGTTTATGCTTGAAGATACCGAAGATGGCACTTCCGCTACCACTCATCGCTGCATATACGGCACCCAGGTTGTACAGCTTCTGTTTGATTTCTGCCAGTTCCGGGTGCATCTTGAAGATAGGTGCCTCAAAATCGTTGACAAGTTCCTCTTTCCAAGTCTCGATAGGCTGGCGTACAATGTCGCGGCAACATTTGGCTGGTGCCTGTGGGGTGATGGCTGCATAAGCCTCTTTGGTGCTGACGGCAATATCATCGCGCTTCACCACAACCAGATGATAGCCCCTCAGATTATCGCCAGGACCACTTACCGGCATCAGTTCTTCGCCGATACCTTCTGCATAGCATGCAGTGTCACCATCTTCGGGGTCAGCAGAAATGAAGTAGGCACAGTCTGCGCCCAGTTTGGCAGCATATTTTTCCATCTCCGCATTACCGATGTTGAGGCGGAAACGCTCGTCCAACAAACGGATCATGAAGGCTGCATCGGCAGAACCGCCACCCAAACCTGCCTGCGAAGGAATACGCTTCACCAGGTGAGCATGGATGCGTGGAATCCTGAAGTCGGCAGCCAGGAGATTATAAGCTTTTACAACGAGATTGTTCTGTTCGTCGCAATCCACTGCGTTACCTGTAATCTTCAGATCACAAGGAACATCGCTAGGGAATTCATCGCCCATGAGCTTGATTTCAAGTGCATCGGTCAGCGGAATAGGGTAGAACACCGTTTCAAGATTGTGGTATCCATCTTTCCGCTTGCTAACTATATTTAAACCAAGATTGATCTTGGCGCAAGGAAATGTAATCATAACTTTTCAGTTTAAAGGGTTCGTTACTATTTCTTTTTCTTTGCAAAGATACAGAAAAATATCTAACATGGTGCATCTTTTACAGGATTATTTTTATCAGTAGCATTAAAAATATTAAAATAAGCCCTGTTTTGCAATATCTTTTGTATCTTTGCAATTACAAATTATTAATAGATTATGAAAAAAGGAGATAAAGTCAGATTCTTGAGCGAAGTGGGTGGCGGAAAGGTTGCCGGCTTCCAAGGTAAAAATATTGTGCTCGTTGAGGATGAGGATGGTTTTGAGATTCCGATGCCTATCAACGAGGTGGTTGTGGTGGAGCAGGATGAATACTCCATGGGCAAGATGATTTCGGCTAAGATGGATGCGCAGCAGAAGGCTGAGGAGCATGCCAATACCGAACTGCATCAGGACAGCCGGAGTATCAAGGCTATCTTGAATGATCACGATGACGTGGATATGGATGTAGAGGAATATGATGCTGCCGACCGTGAGATAACCTTTGTGAAACCGGTTCAGGAACGTACGGGTGGCAACAAACTCAGTGCTTATCTCGCCTTTGTACCTATCAACATCAAGGACGTAACCAATACCCGTTTCGAGACCTATATGGTGAATGACAGCAACTACTATCTCCACTATACCTATCTCGTGGCTGAGGGAAATGCATGGACTCTGAAAGCAGAGGGAGAAATAGAACCGAACACCAAACTCTTCATCGAGGAATTCGGTCGTGAGGCTCTGAACGAGATGGAGCATATCGCCATCCAGATGATAGCTTACAAGAAGGACAAGCCATTTCTCCTGAAGCCGGCAACAGATGTTCAGTTCCGTCTCGATCCCGTGAAATTCTACAAACTTCATCTTTTCGAAGAGAACGATTTCTTCGAGACTCCAGCCTATCTCTTTACGATTGTAGAGAACGATGAAATAGCCCGTCCGCTGGTTATCGATTCCAAGCGTCTGAAAGAGCAGATGTATAAGGATGAGAAGGTTGTCGCCAACACCAGCAAGAAGAAAAGCAAGAAGGATGATGGTACCCTTGTGATAGATCTTCATGCGGATGAAGTGCTTGAAACAACTGCTGGAATGAATTCTGCAGATATTCTTCATTATCAGATGGATATCTTTAAGAAGACCATGGAGGAATATAAGAAAAAGAAGGGACAGAAAATTATCTTTATTCATGGAAAGGGCGAAGGTGTGTTGCGCCAGACTCTCATTCATGAGTTGAACTATCGCTATAAGAGTTGCACCTATCAGGATGCTTCTTTCCAGGAGTATGGCTATGGTGCTACACAGGTAACAATAAAGTAATTTATTATGAAGTACGGATTTATTAAGGTAGCTAGTGCCATCCCTGCCGTAAAGGTGGGGGATGTCATTTTCAATACCCAGCAGATAGAGGAACAGATAGCGCTGGCTGAGGGAAAGGGTGTAGAGATCATTACATTTCCGGAACTCTCTGTTACGGGCTATTCCTGTCAGGATCTCTTCCGTCAGCAGATGCTTCTCGAATCATCTGAGCAGGCGGTGATGATGTTGCTCGATTTCACACGCAAACTCGATATCATCTCTATCGTGGGTGCGCCGGTGATAGCGGGCGACTTGTTGCTCAATTGTGGTATCGTTATCCAGCATGGACAGATTCTCGGTATTGTACCGAAGACATATCTTCCAAACTACAGCGAGTTTTATGAGAAACGCTGGTTTGCCTCGGCTCAGGACCTGAGAGATTGCGAAGTCCGTTATGCCGGACATAAGGTGAAACTGACGCCTGATGTTCAGATTTTTCAAACTTTCGATGGCGTACAGTTTGGTGTGGAAATCTGCGAAGATGTATGGGCTCCGGCTCCTCCTAGCAACAAACTGGCGCTAGCAGGAGCAGACCTGATTTTCAATCTTTCTGCAAGCGACGAACTCATCGGAAAACATCATTATCTGAAGAGTCTGCTCAGCCAGCAGAGTGCCCGTACCATGACCGGATATATCTACAGTTCCTGCGGATTCGGTGAGAGTACGCAGGATGTGGTTTATGGTGGAAATGCCCTGATTTATGAGAATGGAGTTTTACTTTCACAGAGTGAACGTTTCTCTATTGAACCGCAGATGGTTATCTCACAGATAGATGTAGAGAAACTCCGCTCTGAGCGTCGTACGAATTCTACTTATGTAAATGCCCAGCGCAATATTAAGTATTCTGTTCTCGGCGGTCAGTTCAATATCCGTAATATCGAAGCCGATCCTACCGAAAATGAACGCGATTTTGTGTTGGAACGTGAGGTGAATCCTCATCCGTTTATTCCTACCAGCAGCGATATGAATGCCTCTTGCGAGGAAATTTTCAATATCCAACTCATGGGACTAGCCAAGCGTATCGTTCATACCCATGCCAAGACCGTAGTAATCGGTATTAGCGGCGGTTTGGATTCTACGCTGGCCTTACTCGTTTGTGTAAAAGCTTTTGATAAACTCAAAATGAACCGAAAGGGTATCGTAGGTGTCACTATGCCGGGATTCGGAACCACAGACAGAACCTACAATAATGCTATCTCGCTGATGCAGAGTCTTGGTATTACCATTAAGGAAATCAGCATCGCCAAGGCTGTAACCCAGCACTTTGAGGACATCGGTCAGGATGCCAGTGTGCATGATGTGACTTACGAGAATTCCCAGGCTCGTGAACGTACCCAGATTCTGATGGATTTAGCCAATAAGATGGGTGGTATGGTTATCGGTACCGGCGACCTTTCAGAGTTGGCATTAGGATGGGCTACCTATAATGGTGACCACATGAGCATGTATGGCGTGAATGCCAGCATTC
>ERZ650306.1990-NODE-1990-length-10897-cov-4.594448_pt1 | contig 10897 bp, 10 predicted proteins | sample MGYA00376242_ERZ650306 | MGnify/ENA primary metagenome ERZ650306 (study PRJEB26733, sample SAMN07839244) | wastewater metagenome | biome: urban; feature: wastewater treatment plant; material: waste water | place: USA: North Carolina | collected 2016-03-31 ...
GGCAGCGAAACCGTGATTTCCGCCGCTTCCTGCACCACCAACTGCCTGGCGCCGATGGCCGCCGTGCTGCAAAAAGAATACGGTGTGGTGGAAGGCCTGATGACCACCATTCATGCCTACACCGGCGACCAAAACACGCTTGACGCACCGCACCGCAAAGGCGATTTCCGCCGTGCCCGTGCCGCCGCGCAAAATATTGTGCCCAATAGCACCGGCGCGGCCAAAGCCATCGGCTTGGTGATTCCCGCGTTGAACGGCAAGCTCGACGGCTCTGCCCAGCGCGTGCCCGTGGCCACCGGCTCGCTGACCGAGCTGGTGACCGTGTTGGAAAAAAACGTAAGCAAAGAAGAAATCAACGCAGCCATGAAAGCCGCGGCCAATGAATCTTACGGCTACACCGAAGAGCAATTGGTGTCTTCAGACGTGATCGGCATGGAATTCGGCTCATTGTTTGACGCCACCCAAACCCGCGTGATGACCGTGGGCGACAAGCAATTGGTGAAAACCGTGGCTTGGTATGATAATGAAATGTCATACACCTGCCAATTGGTGCGCACCCTGCATTATTTTGCAAAATTAATCTGATTAATCAAAGATTTACGCTTTATATAACACGCTTCATAAATAAATAATATTAATCAGCAAAGGCTGTCTGAAAACTTTCAGACGGCCTTTTATTTATAGTGAAATCAAAGAAAAATGGATACAGAAATAAGAAATTTCAAATTGCGTGTAGAGTGTGTGGCTCAACCATGCACACGGTTTAAATGATAAGGTTTAAACGATAAATTGAAAGTCTTTTGCAAAGGCATCGAGCCAAAAAAAGATCTGCGCCAAGCCGTTTGGCGTTTTTCAGACGGCCTGAGGCTCAACCGCGATTATCGTGGCGGCTTTTTCCTCAATTTGAAATTTGATTTCATAACCGGCCACGCTCATCACATACACGCGCTCAGGAATATTTTGATAAGCCGGCCGCGGATCTTGCGCGATGCTTTGCGCAATCAGCTTGCGCGTGTTTGCGGATAAGCCGGTATCGGTGCCGGGCAGCCAGGCCACTTGCAACAAATCGGGCGCGCTGAGGGCAAAGCCGGCCGCGGCTTCTGGCCGGGCTTCCACAAACGGGATGTAGGGTTTGATGTCCACCACCGGCGTGCCGTCGAGCAAATCGGCGCCGCTGCAATAAAGTTTGACGGTTTTGCCGCATTCGATGCGCTCGAGTTTGAGCAGCGACAAGCCCAAATGATTGGGGCGGTGCGGGCTGCGGGTGGCAAACACGCCCATTTTCTGCTTGCCGCCTAAACGCGGCGGGCGCACCAGCGGCGACCAACCCTCATCGAGCACACCGTGAAAAATAAAATGTATCCACACATAATCAAAGCTTTCAAGGCCGCGCACGCTGTCGGCGTTGAATTCTGCGGCCAATTCGATGCACACTTCGGCAGCCGGCACCAACCCGGGCTGCCGCGCCACGCCGAATTTTTGTTGGTAGGGTGAATGAACCGTGGCAATACTGGTGAGGGTGTGCTGCATAGAGAGGCCGTCTGAAAAATAAGCGTGAAGCGGCTTATTTTAACAAATGAATCGGGCGGTGTAAGCCGATTGGCAAGCGTATCAGCAAATTTTATGGCTTGCACACAAACTATATTTATTACGTTAACGAAGAGAGAGGCCGTCTGAAAGAAAAGCTTCAGACGGCCTGATAAAGCAGCATAAAACATCGTTTTATTTTGCGTTGAATGCAAGGCAGCAACGCTAGAATAACAAGGCTTTTTCGCTATATAATAGCGGATTCGTATGCTTGGAGAAGCGGCATGATTGTGTCGATAGATGTGGATGCGCAGAAAACTTTTTCGCCTTTATGCCCGCAAGAATTGCCGGTGGCCGAGGGTGATACGATTGTTGCCGAGCTCAATGCGCAAGCGGCGCTGGCCGATTTGCGTGTGATGAGTAAAGATGCGCACAGCCCGTCGGCCAAATGGATTGTGGATAAAGCTGTGGATATGTTGCAGCCCACCGGCCTGCCCAATGCCGATCTCACTTGGGTGCCACATGCGATTGTCGGCACACCGGGTTTTGAGTTGCTCGATGGGCTGCCCGCAGCAACGGGCTACGATTATTGCGTGTGGAAAGGGGTGGATCCCGAATTTCACCCTTATGGTGCCTGCTTTCACGATATTGATGAAAAGCTTTCCACCGGCCTTTTGGAATGGCTGCACAGCAAGCAGGTGCAAACCGTGATTGTGGGCGGCTTGGCCACGGATTATTGTGTGAAAACCACGGTGTTGCAATTGCTTAAAGGCGGCGCTTGGCAAGTGATTGTAAACGCGGCGGCTTGCCGCGGCATCGCGCCGGACACCACTGAAGCGGCATGGAACGAAATGATGGCACACGGCGCGATTGTGCTTGAAAATGCAGAAAAAATTTCTGAATATATTAAAAATCAATAAGTTATTCAGGGTCTTCTTAAATATGTTTCACGTGAAACATCATGGTAAGAAAGCGATATAGCCGATGAAAACGCTGTTGGTGCGCTTATCGAGCATGGGCGATTTAATCCACACCTTGCCGGCTGTGGACGATTTATCGCGCATGCGTCCGGATGTGGATTTGCACTGGCTGTGCGAAGCCGGATTTGCCGACATCGCCAGATTGCATCCGTTTGTGCGCCAAGTGCATGAAATGCGTTGGCGGCAATGGCGTAAAGATTTGCTCAGCCCGGCCACTTGGCGGCAAATAGGCCGTCTGAAACAGGATTTGCAACAACAGCATTTTGATGATGTGCTCGACAGCCAAGGCTTGGTGAAAAGTGCACTGTTTGCCAAAATAGCCCATGCGCCGGTGAAAGGCCTTGATGGCAGCAGCGCGCGCGAGCGCTGGGCAGCGCTGGCTTATCACCATAACTATGCCGTGCCCAAAGACAAGAATGCCGTGTGGCGCAACCGCATGTTATTTGCGCAAGCATTCGGCTATGCCTTACCCGATGAGCAACATTTCGGCTTGGTGGTGCCGGAAAGCGCGCGCTTGCCGGATTTGCCGGCGCATTATTATGTGGCGCTGCATGCCACCAGCCGCGACAGCAAATTGTGGCCTGTTGAAAATTGGTTGGCCTTGCTGCAAAAACTGCATGATCACAGCGGCCTGCCGGTGTATTTGCCGTGGGGCAATGCGGCTGAAAAAGCGCGCGCTGAAACGATTGCGGCCCGTTTGCCGTTTGCGCGGGTGTGCGCTAAATTAAGCCTGCTGCAAGCAGCTTGGCTGCTGGATAAGGCTGAGGGCATTGCCGGGGTGGACACCGGCCTACTGCATTTGGCCAATGCGCTCGATAAACCTGTGGTGGGTATCTACACCGATACCGACCCTTTGAAAACCGGCGTGCAGGAATCGGCGTGGGCTAAAAATCTCGGTAATGCCGGCTGCATTCCGAGTGTGGATGAAGTTTATCAAGCTTTACAAAACAGCATAGCGGCTAAAGCGCTTGCAACAGCATTCGATTAGAACGAAAAGTCTAAAAAACAGTAAAGGCATGAAGAAGATAGCGGCCGGCTCGGGTATAATACAGGCCGTCTGAAGCGTTGAAACCAAGCGGCGGTTTTCATCAGGCATCATCAAACAACTGGTGGTGACTGATGAAAATTTCTGCTTCATATTATTTCCGGCATGCCGGTTAAAGGAGAACCCATGAAAGCGTTGGTCGCGGTAAAGCGCGTGGTGGACTATAACGTTAAAGTCCGTGTAAAAGCCGATGGCTCGGATGTTGATATCGGTAATGTCAAAATGTCGATGAACCCGTTTGATGAAATTGCGGTTGAAGAAGCCGTGCGTTTGAAAGAAGCCGGCAAAATCAGCGAAATCGTGGCGGTGTCGTTGGGCGAGAAAAAATGTGAAGACACTTTGCGCACCGCACTGGCCATGGGCGCAGACCGCGCCGTGCATGTGGAAACCGATGCCGTGCTCGAGCCTTTAACCGTGGCCAAGCTGCTTAAAGCCGTGGCTGAAAAAGAGCAGCCGCAATTGCTGTTGCTGGGCAAACAGGCCATTGATGACGATGCCAATCAAACGGCGCAAATGCTGGCCGCTTTGCTGAACGCACCGCAAGCCACGTTTGCCAGCAAAGTGGTGCTGGCCGGTGATGAAGTGGTGGTGCAGCGTGAAATTGATGGCGGCATCGAAGAAGTGGCTTTGAAGCTGCCGGCGGTGATCAGCACCGATTTGCGCTTGAATGAGCCGCGTTTTGTGAAGCTGCCCAATATCATGGCGGCCAAGAAAAAGCCGCTGGAGAAGCTCACGCCGGCCGATTTGGGCGTGGACACCGCATTGCGCATCGAGGTGGTGAAATATGCCGAGCCCAAAGCGCGCCAAGCCGGCGTGAAAGTGGCCGATGTGGCCGAATTGGTGGCTAAATTGAAAAACGAAGCCAAAGTAATCTGACGGAGAGCAAAATGAGCGTATTGATTATTGCCGAGCACGACAATCAGCAATTAAACCCCGCCACCCTGCATGCCGTTAGCGCGGCAGCCAAATTGGGTGATGTTCATGTTTTGGTGGCCGGTGAAGCCGCCGGTGCAGTGGCAGAAGCTGCCCGAAAAATCAGCGGCGTGAGCAAAGTATTGTTGGCAGAAGCGCCGCATTATGCCGCGGGCTTGGCCGAAGAGCTGGCGCCCTTGGTGGTGCAGCTGGCTGCCGATTATTCAAGCATCGGCGCTACGGCTACGGCTTTCGGCAAAAACCTATTGCCGCGCGTGGCGGCTTTGTTGGATGTGCAACAAGTGTCTGATCTCACCGAAGTGGTGGATGAAAAAACCTTTGTGCGCCCGATTTATGCCGGCAATGCATTTAAAACTTTGCGCAGCAAGCAAGATAAATTGGTGCTCACTTTCCGCGCCACGGCTTTTGAAGCCGCAGCGGCCGAAGGCGGCAATGCCGAGATAGTGGAAGTGACTGCCACGCCAGCACAAAATTTGAGCCGCTTTATCAGCCGCGAGCTGATTCAATCCGACCGCCCCGAGCTGACACAAGCCAAAGTGGTGGTATCCGGCGGCCGTGCTTTGGGCAGCGCCGAGCAATTTAAAAATATTATGGAGCCGCTGGCCGATAGCCTGGGTGCTGCCATTGGCGCTTCGCGTGCGGCAGTTGATGCCGAATATGCCGCCAACGACACGCAGGTCGGCCAAACCGGCAAAGTGGTGGCACCGCAGCTTTATATTGCCGTGGGCATTTCCGGCGCAATTCAGCACACTGCCGGCATGCAAGACAGCAAAGTGATTGTGGCCATCAATAAAGATCCCGATGCACCGATTTTCAATATTGCCGACTATGGTTTGGTGGGCGATTTGTTTGAAGTGGTGCCACAACTCACCGCAGCGCTGAAAGCATAATGTTTCACGTGAAACCTATAATCTGCTGTAAGTAGCTTGCTTTTGTGTTTTCATCATCGGCAAAAACTTTATGCTTTGCGGCATAAGGTTTTTGCTGTTTTTATTCAGACGGCCAAAACCTGCCTGTTTTTATGATTAGGCCGTCTGAACCACAGGAATAATCATGAATTCTTTGCATTCCCCCGATGTGCTCTCTTTTGCTTCTGATAATTATGCCGGTGCGCATCCGCAGATATTGGCTGCCGTCGCCGCTGCCAATGGCGGCCATGTGGCGGCTTATGGCTATGATATCTATACCGAAAAACTGCAACAGCTCATGCGCAGCCATTTTGGGGAGCAGGCGCAATGTTGGCCGGTGTTTAACGGCACCGGTGCGAATGTGCTGGGTTTGCAAGCAATGATGCCGCGTTGGGGTGCCGTGATTTGCGCCAACAGCGCCCATCTCAACACCGATGAAAACGGTGCACCACAAATAACCGGCGGTTTGAAATTGTGGCTGGTCGATGCGCCCGACGGCAAGCTCACGCCGGAATTGATTGCTCGGCAAGCTTGGGGCTTTGGCAGCGAGCATCGCGCCCAGCCGTTGGTGGTGAGCATCAGCCAAACCACCGAATGCGGCACATGCTACACCGCCGAAGAAATTCGCGCCATTGCCGATTATGCCCACAGCTTGGGCATGAAGCTGCACATGGATGGTGCCCGCATCGCCAATGCGGCTGCTTATTTGGATACCGATTTGCGCAGCATCAGCAGCGATGCCGGTGTGGATTTGCTTTCGTTTGGTGGCACCAAAAACGGTTTGCTGTTTGGCGAATGTTTGGTGGCTTTATCGCCGGATGCGGTGGCCGGCATGGCACATTTGCGCAAAATCAATTTGCAATTGGCTTCCAAAATGCGGTTTATTTCCGCCCAATTTATTGCCTTATTGGAACATGATTTATGGTTGGAAAATGCCCGCCACAGCAACCGAATGGCGGTGAAGCTGGCGGAAGGTTTGCAGCAGATTGAGGGTGTGCAACTGCTGCATCCGGTGCAATCCAATGCGGTGTTTGCCCGCCTGCCCGAGGGTGTAGCCGATAAAGCGCGTGCGCAATTCGCTTTTTATGATTGGGATCAGAGCGGCACCGTGCGGCTGATGTGCAGCTTTGACACACAGCCGGCGCATGTGGATACTTTGTTGGATATTATCCGAAAAGCCTGTGCATGAGCGTGGACACTTACCGCACCGTAGCGGGCGCATCCAGTGCTGAATTCAAAGACAAAGGCAGCCGCTTTATTGCTTTTGCCTATCCGATACGCCGCGCCGATGAGGTAAAAGCCTTGCTTGAGCCTTTGCGCCAAAGCCATCATAAAGCCCGCCATTGGTGTTATGCTTATCGCGTGGGCACCGATGGCCTGCAATTTCGCGCCAATGATGATGGCGAGCCAGCCGGCAGTGCCGGGCGGCCGATTTTAGGGCAGATTGATTCGGCGGCGCTCACCGATGTATTGGTGGTAGTGGTGCGCTATTTCGGCGGCACACTTTTGGGTGTACCGGGCTTGATTCATGCTTATAAAACCGCTACTGCTCTGGCTTTGCAGCAAGCCGATGTGGTGGAAAAAAACATTGAAAAAAGCCTATGGTTGCGCTGTGAATATCCCTATTTAAACGATGCCATTCGCATTGCCAAGCAACATCAGGCTGAAATTGTGCAGCAAGATTTGCAGCTCGATTGCCGTTTGCAGGTGCGGGTGCCGTTGATGCATTATGCGGCGGTACTAGCAGCCTGGCAGCATATGCGCACCATCGATGTGCTGGAAGAGGAAGATCAGGCCTCGGAGGGCTTGGCATAATCTAAGTAATTGTCAAAGTACGATTGTACTCATTCAAATAGTAAATTGATTGCTGCTTTGTTGCTGCTTTATGCTACATTGCACGGGGCATAAGAAAGGCCGTCTGAAAGTTTCAGACGGCCTTTCTTATGCCAAATTCCGTTTTATGTTCAATCTAAAAAGCAAGCTCACTGCCTTGTGTTGGCTTCCTGTGCTGTTTGTGGCGAGCCGCCTGATTATTTTATTTTTTAGGTGCTACAGAAAACAAAAAACCTGCCTATTTGCACAGGCAGGTTTTTTTATTTGGTGGGTCGTGAAGGATTCGAACCTTCGACCAACGGATTAAAAGTCCGCTGCTCTACCAGCTGAGCTAACGACCCAATAAGCTCAAAATTATAGCGAATAAGTGCTAAATGCGTCAAGCCATTTTTATTCAAATGGGCAATTTGCTTATCAAAATACAACCGTTTTGATGAAAAAATAACCGAGCCAAAGCAGCTATGCTATGATTTTCCTACCGCTGCTGCCATCAGTGGCGGCGTTTGGGATTTGTCTGCATTACATGCGATGAAAACAAACCCTGAATCTTGATCAAATTAAGGACGAACGACAATGAAAAAAATTCTGACTGCCGCCTTTATGGTGGCTGCGTTGGCTGCATGCTCGCAAGAAACCAAGCAAGAAACCAAAGAAGCTGCCCAAGCCGTGGCTTCTGATGTGAAAGATGCGAAAGCGGATGCGGCTTCGGCTGTGGATGCTGCTGCTGTTGCCGCGAAAGAAGCCGGTGCAAAAGCGGCTGATGCCACTAAAGAAGCCGGCGAGAAAGCAGTTGACGCCACTAAAGAAGCCGGCGAAAAAGCGGTTGATGCCACTAAAGCAGCCGGTGAGAAAGCGGCCGATGCCACTAAAAATGTGGCCGAAGATGCCGTAGCCGCTGCCAAAGAAGCTGCTGAAAAAGCCAAGGAAGCCGCCAAATAAGCGTTTGTAAAAAGGCCGTCTGAACCTATTGTTCAGACGGCCTTTTTTTATGCTTCAGCCCGTTGCTTTTATTCCACCACGATTTTCGGAAAGCGGCTGCTGAAATCTTTGCCTTTATCGGCCACGGCCAGCGCCAGCGCCCACGCGGCGTGGGTGTAGATTTCGGCGATGGCCGGTTGGGCTTCCTGCATCTGCTTGACCGTGCCCGCATCCATGGCTTCGCGCACGGGCAGGCTTAAGGGCAGCTGCCCCAATAGCGGCACGCCCAGCTTGTCAGCAAGGTGTTTGCCGCCATCATGGCCGAAGATGGCTTCGCTGTGGCCGCAATGGCTGCAAATGTGCACCGACATATTTTCGAGCACGCCGAAAATCGGGATATTCACTTTTTGAAACATATCCACCGCTTTTTTGGCATCAATCAGCGCGATGTCTTGCGGGGTGGTGACCACCACGGAGCCGGTGACGGGAATTTTTTGCGACAGCGTGAGCTGGATGTCGCCAGTGCCGGGCGGCAAATCGATAAAGAGATAATCCACATCGGCCCATTCGCTTTGAAACAGCAGTTGCTGCAAAGCCTGCGAGAGCATGGGGCCGCGCCACACCACGGCTTGGTCGGGATCAACCAAAAAGCCGATCGACATCACCTGAATGCCGCCTTCGGCCACCACGGGCACGAGCTTGCCGTCGGCCTGTTGCGGCTTGCCGTCGGCCACGCCCAGCATGGTGGGCTGGCTGGGGCCGTAAAGGTCGGCATCGAGCACGCCCACGCGTGCGCCCATGCGCGCCATGGCCATGGCCAGATTGGCGGTGGTGGTGGATTTGCCCACGCCGCCTTTGCCCGAGGCCACGGCGATGATGTTTTTCACGCCTTTGATGGTGGCCACGCCAGGCTGCACTTTGTGTGTGCCAATGTGGGTGGCGATACCCAGATGTAGCGGCTGCGGGCCGCTCAAATCGTGCAAGGCCGTCTGAACGCGTTCGGCCAGCTCTTGGCCGATAAAGGCGGTGGGAAAGCCGAAGCGCAGGCTGATGTGCAGGCCGTCGGGGCGTGCTTCGAGCGATTCAACGGCTTGCTCGCTGCCGATGGTGCGGCTGCTGTGGGGAATTTCTACCGCATCAAGTGCGGCACGGATAGCGGGAATATTCATGGTATTTGCCTTTTGTGATGTGTGGTGCCGATTTTAACAGATTGGCGCTGAAGCCGCGCCGCGCAGGCCGGCTTTTCAGACGGCCTTAACGCAATTTAAATTTTGCGGTGGGGTGAAAAGTGGATAAGTTTGAATAATTGAGGATATTCAACCATCGGCTGTGTTTGCACAATGTTGTTTCAGTTTTCAATAAATCTTGCCGGTTCGCCATTTTGGTTTGCGTTGGCCTAGCGGCTTTAAAACATGGCATCAATATGCAAGCGTTTTGCCGGGCTTTCAATCGTGCAGATAAAGGGCGCCGGCGATAGGGTTTTAACACAGGCCGTCTGAAACGCAGTGTTGCCGTGTGTTATGGAAAAATTGCTATATAATTGTCCAATCAGCGGTTTATTTTGATTGCAAACACAATAGGAGCGGCATTATGACCAAAAAAGTCGGCAATAAAGTGGTGATTATCGGCACCGGCGCGGTGGGCATCAGCTATGCATTTTCCATGTTTAATCAAGGCCATTGCGATGAGATGGTGTTGATTGACCTCAACCGCAAAAAAGCGCTTGGCGAAGTGCGCGATTTGCAAGACGGCATTTTGTATGCGCAAACGCCCACCCAAATCAAGCTGGGCGATTATGCCGATTGCGCCGATGCCGATGTGGTGTGTATGCAAGAAAGCCGCATCACCCATGAACAATGGACGCATAAATTTAAACCAGAAGGTTGGTATACGCATCTGTTCCCTGCTGAACGTGCGGGCTATGCAGGCACAGCCATTTATAGTCGCTTACCCTTTGTCTCTGTACAAAATGGTTTAGGTTTTGAACTGGCGGATTCGCAAGGACGCTTTATCACAGCGGAATTCGATTTAGGTCTGTCACACCCTGTTCATATTGCTTCCTTATACTTACCATCAGGTTCAAGCGGTGATGAAGCACAAGCACGTAAAGATTTATTTCTTCAAGAATACGCCCAAATACTCAAACAATGGCGAGATGAAAATAAATCGATCATCGTGTGTGGTGATTACAATATCGTGCATAAGCGTATTGATATTAAAAACTGGTCAGGCAATCAGAAATCATCTGGCTGTTTGCCACATGAACGTGCATGGCTCGACCATATTTATGATGAACTTGGCTATGTAGATACCTTCCGTGAGGTACGAAAAGAAGCTGAATTGTATTCATGGTGGTCAAATCGTGGTCAAGCACGTGCGAAAAATGTCGGTTGGCGTATCGACTATCAAGCATGTTCTCCAGACTGGAAAGCACGTACAGCGAATGCATGGGTGTATAAAGAACAATGGTTTAGTGACCATGCACCTGTGATTATTGATTATAAAATACACGAATAAGTGAACACATGTTCACTTTGACCGCATCTTTAGCTTACATATTATGTCGTTTTTTGTGTATTTTTATTTACCAGCTGTAACGGCATTATAGCACCACGGCACAGGGAAGCGGTCAGGATGACCAAAAAAGGATAGGACGCCGTAGGAAGACAAAATAAACTTAGATTAAGTTTATTTGCAAGGATGAGACATTGGACGTTGAAATGAGACCCGCATGATCAGGAAGATTAAATGCG
>ERZ650306.1995-NODE-1995-length-10887-cov-4.689808_pt1 | contig 10887 bp, 10 predicted proteins | sample MGYA00376242_ERZ650306 | MGnify/ENA primary metagenome ERZ650306 (study PRJEB26733, sample SAMN07839244) | wastewater metagenome | biome: urban; feature: wastewater treatment plant; material: waste water | place: USA: North Carolina | collected 2016-03-31 ...
ACAAACCAAGCGCGTATCCACAAGCTTTGGCAAAGAAGAACTTGCAACAATTGCTCTTGCATCTTTCGCAATAGCATTGCGTCTGTCTCCTCCTTCAAAACAAATCAATTCAAGCTCATGTCTTCCAAGCTCACAAGCAAGCGCTTTGATGGCTGATGGAATCTGTTTGTCAATATCCACAGAAGAATCCGGTGCGCTTGTTTCAAAGAGGAATCCATTCTCTTCTGCTGCTGCCTCAACAGCATCCTCTTCCGGTGCCCCTGCAACAGCTGCAGGCGGGACACAACAGGAACTGGCGCAGCAGTCAGCGGAACAGGGACAGGACATGCTGCCGGCCGGCATGAACGAGGACGGTGTCATCGAGGACATGCAGGCGTATGACGCCTGGCTGGCAGATGAGCAGACACAGCGGGATATGCAGCGGCGTGAGGAAGTCAATATCAACCACAGCCACCGCCACGATGAGCAGGATGATGTCGAGATTGGGGGGAACTTCTGATGCTTAGTTTCAGCCAGGTTAAATCAGCTGGCAGTGCCGGTAATTACTATACGGACAAGGATAATTACTACGTTATCGGGAGTATGGACGAGCGCTGGCAGGGTAAAGGCGCGGAAGCGCTTGGTCTTGAAGGAAAGGTAGACAAGCAGGTCTTCACGGAGCTTCTGCAGGGAAAACTACCTGATGGCAGCGACCTGACCCGGATACAGGATGGCGTGAATAAGCACCGGCCCGGTTATGACCTGACGTTCTCGGCACCGAAAAGTGTATCGATGCTGGCTATGCTGGGCGGCGATAAGCGTCTTATCGATGCTCATAATCGCGCGGTGACAGTCGCTCTTAACCAGGTGGAGTCCCTTGCCTCCACACGGGTAAAGAGAGATGGCGTTTCTGAAACGGTCCTGACCGGGAATCTGATTATTGCCCGCTTTAACCACGATACATCGCGCGCTCAGGACCCACAGATACACACGCACAGCGTGGTTATCAATGCGACACAGAACGGCGATAAATGGCAGACGCTGGCCAGCGATACCGTCGGTAAAACCGGGTTTTCCGAAAACATACTGGCCAACCGCATCGCTTTGGGAAAGATATACCAGAACTCTCTCAGGGCCGATGTTGAGTCTATGGGTTACAAGACAGTGGATGCGGGTAAGCATGGCATGTGGGAGATGGAGGGCGTGCCGGTTGAGTCGTTTTCCACCCGCAGTCAGGAGGTCAGGGAGGCCGCCGGACCCGATGCCTCCCTGAAGTCCCGGGATGTGGCCGCGCTCGATACCCGCAAGTCGAAAGAAGCCATCGATCCGGCAGAGAAGATGGTGGAGTGGATGAACACGCTGAAGGAGACCGGGTTTGACATCCGGGGGTACCGTGAGGCCGCCGATGCGCGAGCCGCAGAGCTGGCCCGTGCACCTGCCGCGCCGGTGAACACTGACGGTCCGGATATCACGGATGTGGTGACGAAAGCGATTGCCGGTCTCAGCGACCGCAAGGTGCAGTTCACGTATGCCGACCTGCTGGCACGCACGGTCGGCCAGCTGGAGGCGAAGGACGGTGTGTTTGAGCTGGCGAGAAAGGGCATCGATGCCGCCATTGAACGGGAGCAGCTTATCCCTCTCGATCGCGAGAAAGGCCTGTTCACCTCAAACATCCACGTTCTCGATGAACTCGCCGTCAAAGCCCTGAGTCAGGAGGTGCAGCGCCAGAATCATGTCTCCGTCACGCCTGATGCGTCTGTGGTGCGCCAGGTCCCTTTCAGCGATGCCGTCAGCGTGCTGGCGCAGGATCGCCCGGTCATGGGTATCGTTTCCGGTCAGGGCGGTGCAACCGGCCAGCGGGAGCGGGTGGCCGAGTTAACCCTGATGGCCCGGGAGCAGGGGCGTGACGTCCATATCCTGGCGGCCGATAACCGCTCACGTGATTTTCTCGCCGGTGATGTGCGTCTGGCCGGGGAAACGGTGACCGGTAAATCCGCCCTGCAGGACGGGACGGCGTTTATTCCGGGCGGAACACTCATCGTGGATCAGGCGGAGAAGCTGAGCCTGAAGGAAACGATTTCCCTGCTCGATGGCGCGATGCGCCATAACGTGCAGGTCCTGCTCTCCGACAGCGGGAAGCGCAGCGGGACCGGCAGTGCGCTGACGGTGCTGAAGGACAGCGGCGTGAATACGTATCGCTGGCAGGGGGGCCATCAGACCACAGCCGACATCATCAGTGAACCGGATAAAGGAGCACGCTACAGCCGGCTGGCACAGGAGTTTGCCGTCAGCGTGCGTGAAGGGCAGGAAAGCGTGGCCCAAATCAGCGGGACGCGTGAACAGAGCGTACTCAACGGCCTTATCCGTGACTCCCTCAGACAGGAGGGGGTGCTGGGTGAGAAAGACACGACCATTACAGCCCTGACGCCGGTGTGGCTGGACAGCAAAAGCCGGGGCGTGCGGGATTATTACCGGGAGGGGATGGTGATGGAAAGCTGGGATCCGGAGACCCGGACGCACGATCGCTTTGTCATTGACCGGGTGACCGCGAGCAGCAATATGCTGACCCTGAAAGACCGGGAAGGGGACCGTCTTGATCTGAAGGTTTCCGCGGTCGACAGCCAGTGGACGCTGTTCCGGGCAGAGACACTGCCGGTGGCCGAGGGGGAACGTCTGGCGGTGCTCGGGAAGATACCGGACACACGCCTGAAGGGCGGGGAAAGCATCACGGTGATGAAAGTGGAGGAGGGGCAGCTGACGGTACAGCGGCCGGGGCAGAAAACCACGCAGACCCTGGCCGTGGGCGCGGGCGTGTTTGACGGGATTAAAATCGGCCACGGCTGGGTGGAAAGTCCCGGCAGGTCGGTTAGCGAGACGGCAACGGTCTTTGCGTCGGTGACGCAGCGTGAGCTGGATAACGCCACCCTCAACCAGCTGGCGCAGAGCGGAAGTCATCTCCGGCTGTACTCGGCGCAGGATGCGGCGCGCACGACGGAGAAGCTGTCGCGGCATACCGCCTTCAGCGTGGTCTCAGAGCAGCTGAAGACCCGATCCGGCGAGACGGACCTGGATGCGGCCATTGCGCAGCAGAAGGCCGGGCTGCATACCCCGGCAGAACAGGCCATTCACCTGGCCATCCCGCTGCTTGAGAGCCAGGACCTGACCTTCTCCCGGCCCCAGCTGCTGGCGACGGCAATGGAAACCGGGGGCGGGAAGGTTTCGATGGCGGACATCGACACGACCATCCAGGCACAAATCAGGTCGGGGCAGTTGCTGAATGTACCGGTGGCGCACGGCTACGGCAATGACCTGCTGATTTCCCGTCAGACCTGGGACGCCGAAAAAAGCATCCTGACCCACGTGCTGGAAGGTAAAGACGCGGTGGCCCCCCTGATGGACCGTGTGCCGGCCAGTCTGATGACGGACCTGACCGCCGGACAGCGGGCGGCGACCCGGATGATTCTGGAGAGCACGGACCGGTTCACGGTGGTTCAGGGGTATGCCGGGGTGGGGAAAACCACCCAGTTCCGGGCAGTCATGAGTGCCATCAGTCTGCTGCCGGAAGAGACCCGTCCGCGCGTCATCGGTCTGGCGCCGACGCATCGCGCGGTCGGGGAAATGCAGAGTGCCGGCGTGGATGCGCGCACGACGGCGTCGTTCCTCCACGACACGCAGCTGCTGCAGCGCAATGGGCAGACACCCGATTTCAGCAACACCCTGTTCCTGCTCGACGAGAGCTCGATGGTGGGGCTGGCCGATATGGCAAAAGCCCACTCCCTCATCGTCGCCGGCGGTGGACGGGCGGTGTCCAGTGGGGATAACGACCAGCTGCAGCCCATCGCGCCGGGCCAGCCGTTCAGGCTGATGCAGCAGCGCAGCGCCGCCGACGTTGCCATCATGAAAGAGATTGTGCGCCAGGTACCTGAGCTGCGACCGGCGGTCTACAGCCTGATTGAGCGGGATGTGCACCGCGCCCTGACCACCATTGAGCAGGTCACGCCGGAGCAGGTGCCGAGAAAAGAAGGCGCCTGGGCGCCGGGCAGTTCTGTGGTGGAATTCACGCCAAAGCAGGAAAAGGCGATAGAAAAGGCGCTGAGCGAGGGGAAAACCCTGCCGGAAGGTCAGCCCGCGACGCTCTACGAGGCGCTGGTGAAGGACTATACCGGACGGACCCCGGAGGCACAGTCGCAGACGCTGGTGATCACCCATCTGAATAAGGACCGGCGGGCGCTGAACAGTCTGATCCATGACGCACGGCGGGAGAACGGGGAAACCGGCAAAGAGGAAATCACCCTGCCGGTGCTGGTCACGAGTAACATCCGTGACGGTGAACTGCGCAAACTGTCGACCTGGACGGCTCACAAGGAGGCGGTGGCGCTGGTTGATAACGTATACCACCGTATCAGCAAAGTGGATAAGGATAATCAGCTGATCACCCTGACAGACAGTGAAGGAAAGGAGCGATTTATCTCACCCCGGGAGGCATCGGCAGAAGGCGTCACGCTCTATCGTCAGGAAAAGATCACCGTGTCTCAGGGGGACCGAATGCGCTTCAGCAAAAGTGACCCGGAGCGCGGCTATGTGGCCAACAGTATCTGGGAAGTGCAGTCTGTTTCGGGTGACAGTGTCACGCTGTCTGATGGCAAAATCACCCGTACGCTGACCCCGAAGGCGGAGCAGGCACAGCAGCATATCGACCTCGCCTACGCCATCACCGCCCACGGCGCCCAGGGGGCCAGCGAACCGTATGCCATCGCGCTGGAAGGGGTGGCCGGTGGTCGGGAACAGATGGCCAGCTTTGAGTCTGCCTATGTGGCTTTATCCCGCATGAAACAGCATGTGCAGGTTTACACCGACAGCCGTGAGGGCTGGATAAAGGCCATCAAGCATTCACCTGAGAAAGCGACGGCGCACGATATTCTTGAACCCCGTAACGACCGGGCGGTGAAAACAGCCGATCTGCTGTTCGGGCGGGCAAGGCCACTGGATGAAACCGCCGCGGGCCGGGCAGCCCTGCAGCAGTCCGGTCTGGCACAGGGAAGTTCACCAGGAAAATTCATTTCTCCGGGGAAAAAGTACCCTCAGCCGCATGTGGCGCTGCCGGCATTTGATAAAAACGGGAAAGCCGCCGGTATCTGGCTCAGCCCGCTGACCGATCGGGACGGACGGCTGGAGGCTATCGGCGGAGAGGGACGAATTATGGGCAATGAAGACGCCCGGTTCGTGGCGCTGCAGAACAGCCGCAACGGAGAAAGCCTGCTGGCCGGGAATATGGGGGAGGGCGTCAGAATGGCCCGCGACAATCCCGATACCGGGGTGGTGGTGCGGCTGGCCGGTGATGACCGCCCCTGGAACCCCGGGGCCATGACCGGCGGGCGGGTATGGGCTGAACCGGCGCCGGTGGCTCCGGTACCGCAGGCCGGGGCTGACATTATCCTCCCGCCAGAGGTACTGGCACAGCGGGCGGCAGAAGAACAGCAGCGCCGGGAAATGGAAAAACAGGCGGAACAGACTGCCCGGGAAGTGGCCGGGGAGGCGCGTAAAGCCGGCGAGCCGGCGGACCGGGTGAAAGAGGTTATCGGGGACGTCATTCGCGGACTGGAGCGTGACCGGCCGGGTACGGAGAAAACGACGCTACCGGATGATCCTCAGTTCCGGCGCCAGGAGGCGGCGATTCAGCAGGTGGCCTCAGAACGTCTGCAGCGTGAGCGTCTGCAGGCTGTGGAGCGGGACATGGTTCGTGACCTTAACCGCGAGAAAACCCTCGGGGGCGACTGACGCGCCTGCGGCTTGTCTGCTCCGGCAGCCTCCCCGATTAAAATCGGGCAGTCTGCCGGAGCGCTAAAAGGAAAAAAAACATGAGAGCACAACACACATTTCCAGGCGCGACAGACAGCTGGCTTCAGCGCCTGCTGACCTGGACACCGGGACAAACGGATATGATTAAAACGGTCGCACTGGTACTGATGGTGACTGACCACACCGGCTTACTGCTGGCCGGAAACAATGAAGTGATGCGCCTGCTGGGACGTGGTTGTTTTCCGCTGTTCGGTCTGGCATGGGGAATGAATCTGGCCCGGCACGCGGAAATACGCCAGTCGCAGCTGAACAGCCTGTGGGGCTGGGCGCTGGTTGCCCAGGTGTCGTTTATGCTCATCGGGTACCCGTGGTATACCGGGAATATTCTGTTTGCCTTTGCCGTCACCGGCCAGGTCCTGCGGTGGGTCAGCCAGCCGTCCTGGTATTACACCCTCCCGGCGGCTGGACTGCTGGTCACCTGGATACCCCTGTCAACCGGCAGCTACGGCATGGCCGGAGTGGGCATGCTCACCGCCAGCTGGCTACTTTGTCGCGCACAGCATGCACCGGAACGGCTGGGATACGGGGTGCTGTGGGCCCTCATGGTGTTGCTGATGAATATGCATGACGTGAGTGAATCAGTGGCCGGGCTGGCGATTGCGCTGCTGACGCTGATGGTGTGCTCATCTGCCGGAGAACGTGTGAAACGCTTCTGGCCGCGGCATTTCTTTGTGATGTTCTATGCAGTGCACCTGGCGGTACTGGGTATTGTCATCTCGATGTAAAAAAAAACCGGACACAGGTCCGGGGGGCGGGCACATTGCCCGTAAACGTGACAAAGGGGACATCATCGTTGTGTCCACTGCATTGCGAGGTGAAACGATGATACCGTTAGCGTATCGTATAGCACAGACCTGTAGCTTTTATTGATATGGCCCCTTATGAGTGAAGAAAAACGCCCTGTACTGAGCCTGAAACGAAAACCGGCGGAGAACAGCACGGCCCCCGCAGAGGCAACCCCTGCTCCTGGTGTGGTGCGCCGAAAGAAGGTCGTGGTGGTCTCGTCCCCGCCGGCCTGGAAGGCAAAGAAAGCGAAACTTGAGAAGGCTAAACAAGCGGCCGAAGCCGACGCGCGCAACGCTGCGCCGGCGCCGGATAAAGCGGTAAAGACGCCACCTCCGGTGCGTTATCTTCGCCTGCTGCCGCCGGAACAGGCCATCATGACCCTGAAGGCATTCTGGCCACAGCTGTTCGACGGAAACTCACCCCGTCTGCTGGCGACGGGAATGCGCGAGCAGCTGTTTGCCGACATTGTGAACCGCGACCTGCCGCTGTCGCATAAACAGGTCATTAAGTGCCTGAAGAGTCTGACCCGGTCTGCGGGCTATCTGTCCCGGATGAAGGTGGGGGCCTCCCGCTATGATCTGCAGGGGAATGCCGTTGCGACCGTCACTGCAGAGGAAGCGCAGTACGCCAGTGAGCGCATGATGAAGGAGCTGCTGCGAGCTGAACGAAAGATGAGTCAGACCCTTTAATTATATTTACCCATTCCTGATAATTATACCTGGGAATCCTCAGCTAATAGATGTAACGAAAATTAGCTGAGGGTATGCCTGAAATAGCAACAGGTATTCATTTTATATTTGCCGCATTACAGGCTGCGGCATCATAACTGTCCGTGCAGACAGATTCTGGATGACGATGACTGAAAAAATTATTGCTCTCGTAGATTATGAAAATATTGGTACACTTGAAAGTGTCCGTCTGTCCCGTTATGAACGCCTTATTTTATTTACCGGGCCTCAGCAGGAGTTTATACGTTTTCCAGCTGTAACGTATGCAGGTGATATATCGGTAAGCGTATTCCAGGTTGCGAATGTGTCAAAAAATAATGTGGACTTCCATCTGGTGTTTGAGCTGGGAAGACTTAGCGCGACTGCACCGGAAGAGACGATATTTCATATTATCTCGAATGATAAAGGCTATGATGGCGTCATTGCCGAGCTATGCAGGGCGGGGAGACGATGTTGCCGTATATCATCGCCTTGCTCTGCAGAGAAACCGAAGGCGGCACCTATGGTAATCAGTAACGATGAAGTGCTGCACCTGACCGATAAAGTCCAGTCATTAAGTAAAAAATCTGCAGGGAACCGCCCGGCGAATACTTCATCCCTGATGAATTATATTAAATCCCTGTCCGGTAATACAAAAGGCATGGCGCTTTATGGTCGCGTTAAAGAGGAATTAATCAGGCGTGGTGTGATTGCGGTGTATGAGAAAACAGTGGTCTGGCGATAATGAAATTAAGACGGCTGTGAATGTTATTTTTATCTAAAAAGGAATCAATATGTTCAGATATTTCATTCTGCGCCCTGAGCAGCAGTTATTCTGTTATTTATACGGCTGCGCGCTGGCACTGGTTCAGATGGTTTTATTTTCTCCTGTATCCCGGGCAAGCGGATTTTATCTGGTTGCGTTATCTGTCGCGCTGTTCTGGGCCGGTCTGGCCCTGTACACCCGGCACATCGACCGGATGAGAAAGCCAGAGGTCTCACCGCTGGTCAGTATTCGCGACGGTATTCAGGTGGTGGCCGAGGTGCCGCGCCATGAAAAGGCCCGGCTGGAATGGGAAATCCTCCGGGATGATGAGGTGTTTCGCCAGCAAAGGTGTGAGCTTACAGGCCTGACCGGACGGGTTATCAGCCGGGGGCTGTTGTATACGCCGGCGGTGATGCTGGTCGGTATCGGTATTCTCGCCTGGGGTTCCCCACAGGATGCCATCCGGCTGATTAATGCTCTTCGTAATATGCCTGCTGCGGAACTGGTGCATCAGATTGGTTTTGTCCTGTGCCACTTCCTGCAGATTAGCGTCATATCAGTTCTGATTGCTGATGTTGTAGCCGGGAGAGGACTGCCGAATGTATTTCGCCGCGCGTTGCTCGACAGGCTGCCGGCAGAGTTCTGCCTTATCAGAAGAGGGACAGAAAGATGAGGAAGACGACAGGAAAACGCATCGGGAAAGAAAGGAACATCAGGGAATAAAATACATGGCAAAGATATTAATGATGGCGGGCAGTACCGTTGTTGTGCTGAGTTTGCTGGGATTTCTGGTGCTGCTTCTGAAAGGACGCGCAGTAACGAAGACTTCCCCGGTTCTGAGGTCACTGAAAGCCCTGGGTATTCGCCCCTCAGAGGCTGAGCAACGGTTGTGTCGCCAGCGGGTCTGGGTGGGTAATGACACACTGATGACGCCACGGGAACAACATTTTTTCCGGGCATTGCTGAGGCATACCAGCCGAACACGCTGGCTGTTGTGTCCTCAGGTCCGGGTGGCAGATATTGCCACACTCTCTCCCCATATCCGGCCACGATCCCGGACCTGGTGGCAACTCTTCCGGATGGCATCACAGTGGCACTGCGATGTGGTCATCGTTGACATCCATACCTTCGCTATCATCGGCGCAGTTGAACTGGATGATGCCTCACACCAGAAAAAACACCGTATCCGGCGCGATATTCTGCTGGAAGAGGTTCTGAGGCAGGCCGGCATTCCACTACTACGCGATCGGGATTCGGAGAGTCTGGTAAGAAAGGTCGTAGAGTTTCTGAAATACCGGGAAGCCGGTGCTGAAGAAAAATCCATAACCGTTATGAAATCAACGACAAAGCATAGCGAACACAAGGAGAAAGAAAAATGATTATCGCCGCCGAAGTGAAACGTGATGAACAGGGGTACTGGACACATCCTGCGCTGGTACGAAGTGGCTGTGAAACTTCCGCAGAATTAAGTTACTGGCTCAGAACCCATAAACTCCAGTGCTTTGTGATGACAATGCGCGATGAAGCGCCTGAAGCTTTCGCTGCCGGATTTACGGATGAAGCCCCGGATGCCCGTGGCTGGATACCGGAACCGCCGAATGATGATGATGGCTGGTTCCTGGGCTCTGTCCACGATACCGGCGACGGACCCGTCTGCTACTGGTTTCGGCATACCACAAAATCCTGACGCCTCCGCATGGCGTCGTTGTCCAACCCCGGGAACGGGGAAAAGCCAGTTTCCCCCGCTCCCGGCGTTTCTTAAACACCCGTTAAGGAAATACTGTGAAAAAAATGAACCGTACGCTCCGCAGATGTTGTCTGTCCGGGCTTATCAGCCTGTCTTTGTTTGCACCAGTTCCGGCCGTGTATGCCGCCAGCATCGAGACGGGGTATTCGCCGGAAGGAACGGCTCTGCAGCTGGTCCTGAAGACTATTAATTCTGCACAGCAGGAAATCCGGCTGATGGGCTATTCCTTTACCTCACCCGAAGTCGCCGGCGCGCTTGTCAGGGCAAAGCGGCGTGGCGTCGATGTGAAAGTGGGTCTGGACTGGAAAGCCAATACCGGCAAGCAAAACCAGGCGAGCCTGGCGGCCATGAATCTTCTGGTCAATGCCGGCATCCCGGTGCGCACAGTGTCGCAGTACAAAATCATGCACGATAAAGTCATCATTGCCGATGGCCGCAATATTGAAGTCGGGTCTTTTAACTACACCCGCTCCGCCGATCGGGTCAATTCAGAGAACGTGCTAGTCGTGTGGGATGTTCCAGTCGTTGCTCAACGCTATCTGCAGCACTGGTCATCCCGCTGGTCGAAGGGAACGGACTGGAAACAGACGTACTGATACCGCCTTAAACGATCCCCGGACGTAAACCGTGCGCCAACGCGGGTTACGTCCATAAAGTCAGTCGCTGATTTAAAAATTCTGTAGTATCCTCTGCAAACAATGCATGTTGAATTGCTGAGGAGGCAGAGATGTCGCAGATTGAAAATGCTGGAACTTCCTCATCGAAAACGAAACGAGTCAATCGAAAAAGGCAACCTTTATCGGGAGCAGAGAAACAGAAAATGTTTGTTTCCCGTAAAAAAGAAACGCATAAAGCAATTAATGTCTTTATCGATAAACAACTTAAAGATGATCTTGTCCAGCTGTGTGAAACCACAGGATTGACTCAGACTCAGATGATTGAACGCTGGATTCAGAGTGAAAAAGCCCGTGTTTTCAACCCATAACTCGGTCACTAAGTAACTTTGTTGATAGTCATTCAGCTAAATGCTAGATTGATGATCG
>ERZ650306.1996-NODE-1996-length-10885-cov-7.296768_pt1 | contig 10885 bp, 8 predicted proteins | sample MGYA00376242_ERZ650306 | MGnify/ENA primary metagenome ERZ650306 (study PRJEB26733, sample SAMN07839244) | wastewater metagenome | biome: urban; feature: wastewater treatment plant; material: waste water | place: USA: North Carolina | collected 2016-03-31 ...
GATAAAGCTATTTCTGAGAAAGTGGAAACTTTTCTGGATAAATCTGGCGATCAGCCGTATGCTCACATGAATGAAGGGTATGTGGTAGTCGTGGAAATGACAGGAGAAATGGATGCTACAGATGCGATCAGTGATTATCTAAGAAAAAGAACGGAGTTGATGTATTAGATGCAAGTCTTGAAAAAATATCTTGCGAAGCTACAGATGTTATGTTAATGTGAAGTCAGGGAAAATGAACGTGATACATGGTTTCTGACTTCAAATTCAATGGAATAAGTAAGTTGGGAGCGATGTAAAATGGAACAGATGCAAATGAATATGCCAGATATATACGATGCTGCATTGTATCTTCGGTTATCGAAAGATGATATGGAAGAGGGCGGTGCGAAGTCAGAGAGCAACAGCATTGCAAATCAGAGAGAGTTACTTCGGAGCTTTGTAAAAAGCCAGCCGGATATTCAGATCTTTGATATATATGTGGATGACGGATACTCAGGAGGAAATTTTGACCGACCTGAGTTTAAACGAATGACAACTGATATAGAAGCTGGAAAAGTAAACTGCGTGATTGTAAAAGACTTATCCAGATTCGGAAGAGAGTATATAGAAGCCGGGCGATGGATCGAAAAGACCTACCCGGCTTTAAATGTGCGTTTTATTTCAGTTACAGACCAGTTCGACAGTAAAACAGCAGATTTTTCAGAGAAGTCATTTGTAGTTCCGATCAAAAATTTTGTAAATGAAAGCTATTGCCGGGACATTTCCGGTAAAGTGCGAAGCCACCAGAAAATCAAACGTGAAAAAGGTGAATTTATTGGAGCATTTGCCCCGTATGGTTACTGCAAAGATCCGGAGAATAAGAATTGTCTGGTGATTGATTCTTATGCAGCGGATATTGTAAGAAAAATATTTTCATGGAAAATTGATGGATTCAGTCTTGGAGCAATCGCAGAAAAACTGAATGTACGTCATGTGCAGTCGCCAAAAGAATATAAAAAGGCAAATGGTGAAAATTACAATTCCGGATTCCATAGTTCAGATACACCGAAATGGTCGGCAGTGCAGATCAAAAGGATTCTGACCAATGAAGTCTATATTGGAAACATGGTACAGGGCAAGCAGGAACGAATCAGCTATAAAGTAAAGCAACGCCTGGATAAGCCAGAATCAGAGTGGGTGAAAGTAGAAAATACGCATCCGGCAATTATCAGGCAGAATGATTTTGATGTGGTTCAGAAGCTGCTTCAATATGATGGTAGGGCATCGAAAACATCAGACAGTGCAAACTTTTTTTCGGGATTTGTGTTTTGCGGAGATTGCAAGACACCGATGATACGCAGGGTAAATCAGTATAAGGGGAAGAAAAAAGCCTTTTATATCTGCCAGACAAAAAATAAAGGTGGAGATTGCACCAGACACAGTATTCCGGAAGAGGTGCTGAAAAGGATTGTATTGAAAGAGATTCAGGCATATACAGCACTTTTTATAGACTATCAGATGATTATGGAAGAACTTTGTGAGATGCAAGTCAGTTACGATCAGGTAATCGGTTATGATACGCAGATTAGTAAGTTGCAGGAAGAATATAACCGCTATTACAGTCTGAAAGCGTCTTTAGGTGATGACTTGAAAGAGGGACTGATCAGCAAAGAGGAGTTCGATGATTTTCGGGAAAGTTACGGAAGAAAATGTGAAGAACTGGAGCAGATGATTGAGAATCAGAAAAAGCTGATAAAGCAAATGTTTGAGGGTGGAGTGTCTGCAACCGTTCAGTTGGAGGACTGGAAGAAATCACTGGAAATCAAAGAATTGGATCGCACATTGCTGGCACTGACCGTAGATAAAATCTATATTTATGAAAACAAGCAAATTAAAATTCACATCCGCTATCAGGATATGATTGAGAAGATGAAAGTCATAAGACGGTTTTATGCGGAACACCGGACAGAGTGCAGGAAAGAGGTGGAATAAATGGCAAGGACAGCAAAAAGATATAAGAAAAACACAGAGAAGAAAGTTCTTGGGATTCCGGTATGTATGGCTGCAATTTATGCCAGATTATCCGTAGACAGTGATGAAAAAAAGTCAGAATCTATTGAAACACAGGTTACGCTGATAAAAGAGTTCATTCAGAAGCACAATGAAAATCCGAACAGAGAGTATGAGATTGCTGTATATGATATTTATTCTGATTTGGGAAAAACCGGAACAAATTTTGACAGACCGGGATTTGAACGGATGATGAATGATGTCAGGGCAGGTAAAATAAACTGTATTCTGGTAAAGGATTTCTCACGATTTGGAAGAAATTACATTGAAACTGGTAACTATCTGGAAAAGATTCTTCCTTTTATGAAAGTGCGGTTTATTTCTGTATGTGACAACTATGATTCATTTGCACCGGATGCCAAGAATCAGGAATTATCCATGAATATCAAGAATCTGGTGAATGATGCTTATGCGAAAGACATTTCCGCAAAAGAACGGGCAGCGAAACGTATTGCACAGAAAAATGGTGAGTATGTGGGATCTACAGCTCCATATGGATATTGTGTGGAAAAGATAAATGGAATTTATAAGTTGATGGTGGAACCGGAAGCTGCAAAGATTGTCCGCAGGATTTTTGAAGAATATGCTTCGGGAGATGGCATACAGAGCATTATTGACAGGCTGTTTGAGGATAGGGTACATCGGATTTCGGACTATAACCAATATCATCATGTGTACTGTCAGGATGGAGAGAATCTTCATCAGTGGGGAAATTCTTCGATACGTGCGGTTTTAAATCGAAATAATTATTATGGTGATCTGGTTCAGAGAAAATACGAATCCAGATTTCAAAGAGGTGAAAAATGGTGTGACATATTGGACGAGAGCCAGTGGATTATTACGCCAAATGCCCATGAGCCAATTATTAGCAGAGAATTGTTTGAAAAAGCACAGGTCAGGCTAAAAGCAGCACAACAGAAAGCAACAAAAACTACTGCAGGGTGGGAAGATGATGAAAGAGCATTTTACAATGTATTCTATTGTGGTGATTGTAAGCGGAAAATGTGTACACGTAGATACAGAGGCAATGTGTATTACTTTTGCAATGCTGCCTGGTATCGGGATGAAAGAAAATGTAGTCACAAATCTATTTCCGAGGAGAAGCTGCAGAAAATTGTCCGTTCGGAGCTGACCAGACAGTTTCAGTTATCTGGATTGCGGAAAAAGGATATGTCTGTTATAAGCAGTGCGGTATTTCTTTCCAAAATCAATGAGATTCAAACTGAGATCAGAAAACTGGATGCAGATATGGAAAGACGTTCAGAAAAACTGGCACAGGCATTTATGAAATATAAAGAGGGTGAACTTTCCAAAGAAGCCTATATAGAAATGAAAGATGACCGTAATAACTGGAAAGTGTTCTGTGAAGAGAGGAAGAAGTCTCTGGAGCAGACTATACGTAAACTGGAAAAACAGCAGAAAAAAGAAGCCAGATTTTTACGAAGTCTGTTGGAACTGGATGGGACAACCAGAATCAATGCGGAACTTGCAGAGGGCTTGATTGAAAGTATGTATCTGTATGGTGATGGCAGACTGGAAATCAACTTCGGGTTTAAGGGGGCGGTAGAACATGAGTGATCAGAAACTGATTATTGGATATTACCGTCTTTCCATGGAAGATGATTCAGAGGGAGAAAGTAACAGCATTATCAATCAGAGAAAACTGGTAAAAGATTATATTTCCAATATTCCGGAACTGGCTTCTATGCCATTTCAGGAGTTCTACGACGATGGATATTCTGGTTCTAGTATGGAGCGTCCGGCAATTAAACAGGTTTTGGAGCTTGCCAGAGAGAATAAAGTGCAGTGCATTGTGGTAAAAGATTTTTCACGTTTTGCCAGAAACTATATTGAGATGGGAACTTATCTGGAACAGATTTTTCCATTCCTGGGAGTACGATTTATTTCTATTTCAGACCGATATGATTCTAAAGATTATAAAGGAAAGAGTTCAGACATCGAAGTACAGTTTAAAGGATTGATCGCAGACTTCTATGTGAAAGATCAGTCTGTAAAGGTAAAGGCAGCAGTCAACACCAGACGGGGAAAAGGTGAGTATTGTTGTGGTTCTGCACCTTATGGGTATCGAATCAATCCAGAAAATAAGAAAGAACTGGTGATTGTAGAGGACGAAGCGGAAGTGATTCGCAGAGTATTTGAACTGACCAATCAGCGATATTCCAAGATGGAGATTTGTAAGTTATTCAATGAAGAGGGTGTATTGACTCCCTTGCAGTCTATGAGTAGACGACAGAAATCAGACAGCAAGAAAGCTGCATCAAGAGGATTGCAGTGGACGAGTGATATGATACGGAAGATTGTGGATGATAAGACTTATATAGGCTGTATGGTCTATGGAAAGACAAAGATTCCAGATCCCGGAACTGGGAAAGAAGTACCGGTACCGAGAAATCAGTGGAAAGTGATGGAAAATCATCACGAGCCGATTGTATCAAAAGAAGTTTTTGAAAAAGCACAGTCCCTTCAGATCAGATACACCAAGAAAAGCAAATTTGACAGGGAAACAACACTATTAGGTGGCTATGTAAAATGCGGGAATTGTTGCAGAAGCCTGACTTCAAGCAGTCCGATTCATAGTCATATTCTTTATAGCTGTGCTTACAGTAAAGGAAAAGAAGATACAGGATGTTTTGCCGGGAAAGCGGATAACAAAATGCTGGAGCATATCGTGCTGGCAGAAATAAAGGCTTACTTACGTCAGAATATCAGCCAAGAACAGATGCAGCAATCCATGAGAAAACAGCATGAGGACAGTATAGAAGCCTATAAGACGGAAAGTGCAGATTGTGAAAAGTGTCAAGAACAAATAAAAATCCAGAACCGCCAGAACTATGAGAAGTATCACGAGGGACAGATGAACCAGAATCAGTTTATGGAAGCCAAGAAGCAGTTGGAAGAAGAAAGAGAACGACTGCAGAAACGTGTACAGGAACTGGATGAGTTGATAAACGACGAGAAAGAAATCCTGATGAAAAAGAATGTTCCGGTGGAGCAAATGTTGAAGTATTTAGGCTATGAGAATCTGACACGAGAGATGCTGGAAGAATATGTGCAGGGAATATATGTGTATGATGACGGGAGAGTGGAGGTGGAGTATAAATAGCAACAAATTAGCATATAATAACAATAAAATTGTTGATAAAAAGCAATAATGATGTATAATTATATAAAGAAATGGAAAGGAGATGCAAAAAAAATGTTGTTAAACTTTAAAATGGAAAACTTTAGGTCATTTAAAGATGAGACTTTTTTTACAATGCTTTCAAGTAAACAGAAAACGCATAATGATTATGTGATAGATAAAAGTGTAAATGGTAATAAGTTAAGAGTATTACCAATGACTGTCATTTATGGAGCAAATGCATGTGGAAAATCCAACATTGTGTTGGCAATGGATATATTAAAAAAAATGGTTATGAAAGGAACCTTAAATTGCAAAGAGCTGGAATCTTATAAAAGTATGTTATCTTTTATTAGAGATACAAGTTGGTATGATCCGGTTTCTTTAGAAATTACATTTTCCACTCAAAATAATATTTATAGATACGGAATTAAGTTTACGGATATTGATGTATATAAAATTGAAGAAGAGGTTCTTTATGTTAATGATGACTTGTTCTTTTCACGAGATGATGAAAATCAAATTTATGTGGATGTAAAGAAATTAGTAAAAAAAGGTTATATTAATAAGGATGATGCGGATTTTTCTGAACGCTTGATTCACAAATTGAACCAGACATTGGATAAACAAAAGTTAGTTGTAGCAGGTGCAATTAGCAATTTGTTTGATAAAAAATATTTTGAGGATTTTAATTTATGGTTTGAAAAATTTAATGTTATTATGAATGCAAATGACATGAATTTTAGACAAAAAGACTTAAAGACGATATTTAATAAAAAACCAGATAAAGATATTCGTAGAAATATTTTCGAAAGTGCCTCAGTTAAAGAAGTTATGAATATAGCTGAGTTTGGAAATCAAAAAATTGGATTTATGGCAGAAACAGATAATGATGAATTATCTATGTGTTCAATGTATCAAGTACCATTAAGAAAAGATGAGCAACCACAAAAAAAATATGCAATATCCATGATTGTAGATTCAGAGCTGATGGAATCGAGAGGAACTATCCATTTGATTAGATTGTTACAACCGTTTATAGATGTTTTAGATAATGGCGGGGTCATTGTTTTGGATGAAATGGATGCTTCATTGCATTTTGAAATTGTTGTATCGCTGATAAGAATTTTTAACAATAAAGATATCAATAAAAATAATGCTCAGTTAATTTTCAATACGCATAATCCAATATATTTAGACGGTGAATTGCTTAGACATGATCAAATTGTAATGGTTGAAAAGCGAAGGAATGATATGGTGAGCGAGATATATTCTTTAGCAGATTACAAATTACGTCCAGAAGAAAGAATATTAAAAAATTATTTGAATGGAAAATATGGAGCATTGCCACATATGGATTTGGAAATTGCATTTAAGCACATATTGGAAAGAGAGGCGAATAATCTTGAATCGTCCAAAGAACAATAAAATACGAAGACCACAATTCCTCTGCATTGTAGGATGTGAGGGAAAAAACCAGGAAAGAATATATTTTGATAAAGTAGCAGAATTAGTGAATTGCGTTGAAGAAAGAACGCATGATTTAGTATTTGATTATGCGGAACCATATGGCGGAAATCCTAAGTGTGTGGTAGAACGAACTATTCAGAAATCTATTGGTAAGGAAAACAAAGTATCTGTTTTTGATTATGACGGAAAAAAGGATAAGTATGAAGAAGCAATAGATTTGGCAATAGAAAATAAGATTGAATTAGGATATACAAATTATTGTTTTGATTTATGGCTGATTCTTCATAAAGAAGACTATTTTGATATAGTACAAAATCAGGATGCATATGCTGATAAATTACGACAAGTTTTTGGGTTAGCAGCAGATGCAAACATAAAAAAAGAAAAAAGGGTAACGGAAATAGTCAATCAAATCGGATTATCTGATATAAAGAATGCAATTCAAAGGGGTAAAAAAATATCAGAGGATAATCAGGGTAAAGAGGCAAATAAAACGCCAAAAGAAAACAGATATTATGATAATCCAGATACGCAAATGCATGTGTTGCTACAATTTTTATTTGCGAAAGTAGGAATAAATATTGACGCATTAGGATAGAAAAGATGTAGCAATGACGTTACATCCTCCCCACCTACTTTGTGACAATTATATAACGTCCTCTATACAGAAATATGCGGTTTTAAGCCATTTTCGTGGCAAAAAAGCCGCATATTTTTTGTAGCAATGACTTGACATCCTCGGGGGCACTTTGTTTGGGGAATAGTTTTCCAAAATGAAAATGTTGTAGGTATGAGGAAAACATGCTATGGTATGTATACAATGCGTAAAGAGGAGCAGAAAAAATGAAGTACGAACATATCACAGAGGGCCGTTTCATAGATCGTCCTAATCGGTTTATTGCACATGTGGAGATCAATGGGCAGGTGGAAACGGTTCATGTAAAGAATACAGGCAGGTGCAGGGAGCTTCTGGTCCCGGGTACACAGGTTTTTCTGGAAAAGAGCAGCAATCCGGCGAGAAAGACAGCCTATGATCTGATCTGCGTAAATAAAAAGGGCAGGGGCCTGATCAATATGGATTCTCAGATTCCCAATAAAGCAGCACTGGAGTGGGTAAAGGCAGGACATCTTTTTCCGGAAAAGGTTCAGGTAACGCCGGAGAAGACCTATGGAAATTCCAGATTTGATCTTTACGTCTGTTCAGAGAAACGTAAGGCTTTTATAGAAGTGAAAGGTGTCACTCTGGAATCTGACAATATAGCACGATTTCCTGATGCACCTACAGAAAGAGGTGTGAAGCATCTGAAAGAGCTGATCCATTGTATGCAGGAAGGATACGAAGCCTATCTGCTTCTGGTGATCCAGATGAAGGGAGTTGACAGGTTTGAGCCCAACTGGGAGACTCATCGGGAATTTGGAGAAACATTACAGGAAGCGGAAAGGGCAGGAGTGCATATTTTGGCCTATGACTGCCTGGTAGAACCTGACAGAATGGAAATTCAGGATCCGGTACCTGTATGCCTTGCTTCTGACTGGAAATAAAAAAGTATTCCCGCAATCAGCAGGTCCTATTCAAAAATTGCGATGACTGCCAATGCTTTTGAAGAAGACCGTAAAAAGGCAATCAAAGCGGGTATGAACGCTCATATTGCCAAACCAATCAGTGTAGATATAATTCTGGAAAATCTGGAGAGAATGCGCCAAAACAGAAAGTATTTTAATGAACCTGCTGAGAAGAGTTAAAAACTTTTCAGCAGGTTTTAATTTATCCAAAAAATTACATGCATACTGTCAGAAGTGCTAGTGTAAATATCTGAGCGTTCACGTATAATGTAGATAAACAAAAAATCTTCTCACAAAATTAAGTAAAAAAGAGTCCGAGGAGTACATTAAAAAAGAAAGGAGATGTTTGTATGAGTAAAAAAATGAGGTTGTGGATGGCAGGAACAGTAGGAGTCTTAATGGCAGGCTTTATGAGCGTAAGTGTTTATGCCCTTGAAGAAAAGGATGTTATTGGAACCTGGTATGTAAATGAGCTTTCTATGGGCGAAGGTGCATCCTTTCATCCGGGGGCAATGGGAATGGAAGTGACCGTGGACATTAAAGAAGACGGTAAAATGGAAACAACAAGTTCTGTTTATGGGGAAGAGCCTGAAGTAGATGAATCAGAGTGGAAAATAGAAAATGATAAAATTTTGATGACTCATAATGATCAGACAGGGGAATGCGAGTACAAGGACGGTAAGATAACCTTAACAGCAGATGGAACGACAATGATCCTGAGTCAGGAAAAGGAAGAGTATGAGCCTTATGTACCGGGCAAACCGGTAGAAAATCCAACCATGAAGGATTTTGAAGGAGAATGGAGCTGTACTCTGATGGAAGCATTTGGAATGCAGATGCCGGTTAATGCTGACTTTACAGGATTTGAAATGAGTATGTCTGTGGAAGACGGAAAGGCTGAAATTATCTTAATAGAGAGCGGAGAAGAGACAAAAGTAGAACTTCAGGGCGACGTGGAAGGAAACGCACTGGTATTAAAGGCTGTAACAGAGGATGAGGCAGGAACTATGTTTTTCAGTCTTGATAATATGAAGTTCAATTTACTGGATGATGGAAAACTGTGTTTGATAGCAGAAGACGATGCAGAGGAATCTGATGACGGCGAAGAAGCAGATGATTCTGAAACAGGTGAAGTTGATTTTTCCGTAAAGACATATTTTGAAAAAATAATTGTTACAGAATAAGGTAAAATACTGCCGCACCATTCCGGTGCGGCAGTATGGGATTTCAGATAAAAAAGGAGGATAGGGTATGGGATTATTTGATAAGAAAATCTGTGACATCTGCGGAGAGAAAATTGGGTTATTGGGAAATCGAAAACTGGATGACGGAAATCTGTGTAAGGATTGTGCGAAAAAATTATCACCATGGTTTGAGGAGCGGCGGCATAGTACGGTAGAGGATATCAAACGCCAGCTGGAATATCGTGAAAAAAACAAAAAAGCGGTAATGGACTTTTGTATAACCCGTCAGATCAATACCAGAAATTACAATGTTTTTATTGATGATAATAAGGGGAATTTTACTGTTGCGCGGAAACTGGATGTCAATGAAAACCCGGACATAGTTCCTTTATCAGCCATTGTACAGTGCAGAGTTGATGTAGATCAACAGCAGCATGAGGAAACATATACAAAGGATGGAGAAACTGTAAGTTATCAGCCACCGGTATATAAATATGAATTTGATTATACTATGCGTATTAAAGTGAGAACCCAGTGGTTTGATGATATGGATTTTCGCTTGAATACTTTCTCTATAAGCAGTGATAACAGAAGGGAATTGATGGAAGTGGAGCAGACCGCATATCAGATTATTGCGGCACTGACACCAAATGCAGCGGGAATGCAGCCCGGAATGCCAGGAATGAACATGAATGGAGGGATGCAGCCCGGAATGCCGGGAATGAACATGAACGGAGGAATGCAGCCTGGGATGCCAGGAATGAACATGAACGGAGGGATGCAGTCTGGGATGCCCGGGATGAATATGAATGCGGGAATGCAGCCCGGGATGTCAGGAATGAACATGAATGCGGGAATGCAGCCTGGAATGACCGGGATGAACATGAACGGAGGGATGCAGTCTGGGATGCCCGGGATGAACATGAATGTGGGAATGCAGCCCGGGATGCCCGGAATGAATATGAACGGAGGGATGCAGTCTGGGATGCCGGGAATGAACATGAACGGAGGAATGCAGCCCGGAATGTCCGGAATGAACATGAACGGAGGAATGCAGCAGACGGGAATGTCAGAAACGAACATGACCGGAGGAATGCAACAGAATAACAGTTCGTGGAAATGCCAGTGCGGTGCAGAGAATACCGGAAAGTTTTGTGAATACTGTGGTCAGCCAAGACCGTTTTAAGTAATGATTAAACAGAGTGGACATAATTGTTCACTCTGTTTGTGATAAAAACTCTGAAAATAGATGATTCTTCTGAAAACTATATGATAAAATGGTACTTTATAGTATAATTATTACAAAAATAGGTTGGGTGTGTTTGAAAAATCATTCCCGCAAATTGTGACGCACATCTTGCGTAAAGCATTTTTCAAACCCGCTCCGGTGAAAGAGGAATTTTCATGACATACAGTAAAAAGAGGACTCTGTCATATGGAGTGATTTTGATAAGTGTGTTGCTGGCTTATTTCTGCA
>ERZ650306.1999-NODE-1999-length-10874-cov-10.511508_pt1 | contig 10874 bp, 7 predicted proteins | sample MGYA00376242_ERZ650306 | MGnify/ENA primary metagenome ERZ650306 (study PRJEB26733, sample SAMN07839244) | wastewater metagenome | biome: urban; feature: wastewater treatment plant; material: waste water | place: USA: North Carolina | collected 2016-03-31 ...
ACAGTACGGGTAGTACGGCAAGGTCGGGCAACAACGCCAGGAGGGTTTTGTTAGCGGCTCTTATTCCACCGAATACGGCAGGGTCAGCACCTCCAGCTGCGGGCCGCTCAAGCTGCCCAGATGCACGCCTGCTTCCAGCGCCGGCAGCTGAAACACCGCCAGCGCCTCCACGCCGCCATCCACTGGCGCGACATTCACCAGATTGCCAATCACCTGCTCGCCGCTGGCCGGGCTGAACAGCTCGGCGCCCGGCGCGGCGGCCGGGTCGGCGATGCGCACGCGAAACATCCGGCGCTTGACCTTGCCCAGGTACTGCGAGCGGGCGACGATTTCCTGACCCGGATAGCAGCCTTTTTTGAAGTTCACCGCGCCAATCAGCTCCATATTGGCCATCTGCGGCACAAACATTTCTTGCGTGGCGACGCTGATCCACGGCAGGCCATGGGCAATGTCGGCGGCGCGCCAGGCGGCCGACGTGGTTTGCGTCAGCCCGGCCTCGGCCAGCGCGGCGCGCACCGCCGGGGCGGCGTCGGCGCTCAGCGCCAGCAGGCAGCGCCCACCGGCCAGGGCCAGCACGCTGCCGCCCGCCGCCTGCGCCACCGCGCCCACCTCTTGCGGCAAGGCCACGCCCAAGGCCATCGCCAGCGCGCCCGCCTCGCCTTGCACGCCCAGCAGCACGGTGTCGGCGTCGATGGCGTGCTTGACCTTGGCGCGCAGGATGAACATGCCCAGGCGCTTTTTCATCGCCTCGGCCAGGTCCGCCGACACCAGCAAGCGGTAATGCTCGTCGCGCCGCCAGATCAGAAAACTGGCCAGCATGCGGCCCTTGGCGGTGGAATAGCTGGAATACTGGGCGTGTTGTTCGCTGACTTCGCGCACATCGCTGGACAGCTGGCCTTGCAAAAAGCTTGGCGCGTCTTCTCCGTGAAAATCCAGCACGGCAAATTCGTTCAGCTCACACCAGCTGGCGGCGCCAGCGGCAGGGTAATCGGGCAGGGGGGCAGTGGCGCTCATGACGGGCTCCTCATTCAGGATGGCAAAACGGGGGAATCAGATAGACATCGCGGCAAATGGCGCGGATTCAAGAGGACGCAAACCGCCAATAAAAAACCCCGCTCGTGGGCGGGGTTTTTTATTGCAGCAAGAACGCGCAACAATCAGGCAGCCAGGGCCTTGATCTTGGCGGACAGGCGGCTCTTGTGGCGAGAAGCCTTGTTCTTGTGCACAACTTTCTTGTCGGCGATGCGGTCGATCACGGCGACGGAAGACTTGAACACTTCTTGAGCGGCGGCCTTGTCGCCGGCCAGCACAGCCTTCAGCACTTTCTTGACGGCGGTACGGTATTGGGTACGCAGGCTAGCGTTATGCTCGCGGGCCACTTCGGCCTGGCGAGCGCGCTTGCGAGCTTGTGCGCTATTTGCCATGGATGTCTCCTGGGACGGATTCTGTAAAACTCGCGATTGTACTTACCACGGATAGGTTTGGCAAGCTCAAGCCCTTGTTGCCCCATGTGATTCTGCCGGCGTCAGAGCGGAAATCGTATAAAATGCCGGCTTTGCCGCTGGTCGGCGTGTTGATTGTGTTATGAACCTACTGCAAACGCTGGCCAGAGTCAGCAGCATGACCCTGGTTTCGCGCATTCTCGGCTTTGCCCGCGACGCCATCATTGCCCGCGCCTTTGGCGCCGGCATGGCCACTGACGCGTTTTTTGTGGCGTTCAAGCTGCCCAATCTGCTGCGGCGCATTTTTGCCGAAGGCGCGTTCTCGCAGGCTTTTGTGCCGGTGCTGGCCGAATACAAAGAAAAACAAGGCGAAGACGCCGCGCGCGCGCTGCTGGCCAATGTGGCCGGCGTGCTGACGCTGGCGCTGGCGGCGGTGACGGCGCTGGGCATGCTGGCGGCGCCCTGGGTGATTTACCTGTCGGCGCCAGGCTTTGGCGGCGATGGCGACAAGTTTGCCCTCACCGTCACCCTGCTGCGCATCACTTTTCCGTATATCTTGCTGATTTCGCTGGCCTCGCTGGCCAGCAGCGTGCTGAACACCTGGCGGCAGTTTTCCATTCCGGCCTTCACCCCCACCTTGCTGAACATCAGCTTTATTGTGTTTTCCACCCTGCTGGCGCCGTATTTCGACCCGCCAGTGCTGGCGCTGGGCTGGGCGGTGTTTGCCGGCGGCGTGGCGCAGCTGGCGTTTCAGCTGCCGTATCTGCGCCGCATCCGCATGCTGCCGTGGCCCAAGGTGAATTTCTCTGACGCCGGGGTAAACCGCATTCTCAAGCAGATGGGCCCGGCGATTTTTGGCGTGTCGATTGGCCAGGTGTCGCTGGTGATCAACACCATTTTTGCCTCGCTGCTGGTGTCCGGCAGCGTGTCGTGGATGTATTACGCCGACCGGCTGATGGAGTTCCCCACTGGCGTGCTGGGCGTGGCGCTGGGCACCATCTTGCTGCCATCGCTGTCGCGCCACGCCGCCCAGGCCGATGATGGCGAGTTTTCTCACTTGCTGGACTGGGGTATCCGCCTGTCGCTGCTGCTGGCACTGCCGGCGTCGGTGGGCCTGGCAGTGCTGTCCGAGCCCTTGATCGCCACCTTATTCATGTATGGCAAGTTCAACGCCCATGATGTGGCGATGACCCAGCAGGCGCTGATTGCCTACGCGATTGGCCTGGTTGGGCTGATTCTGGTCAAGGTGCTGGCGCCGGGGTTTTACGCCCGGCAGAACGTGAAAACCCCGGTGCGCATCGCCATGATCACCCTGGGCTGCACTCAAGTGATGAATCTGGTGTTTATTATTCCGCTCAAGCACGCCGGGCTGTCGCTGGCCATTGGCCTGGGCGCCTGCCTGAACGCCGGGCTATTGCTGTACCAACTGCGCAAACAGGGCATTTATCAGCCGCAGGACGACTGGGGGCGCTTTGCCCGCCGCTTGCTGCTGGCGGTGCTGGTGATGGCCGAGGTGCTGCTGGCGCTGAACTGGGGGTCGCCGTTTGACTGGGCGCATCAGCCGGCGCTGACGCGCACGCTGTGGCTGACTGCCATGGTGGTGATGGGAGTGATTGTGTACTTTGGCATGCTGTACGCCCAGGGTTTCAGGCTGGCGGATTTCCGGCGCAAGGAACACTGAGCGCCGCTGACAAAACGCGCCGGGCCTTGTTGCGCGCCCCTGGCGTACGGCTTCACTTGCGCTAAGCGTGGTAAGCCGCGCTTGGCGGGCGTCGCCCCGCTCAGTGCGCCGCCAACTCGCGCCGGCGCGCCGCCAGCCAGTCGTCCAGCCGGGCGACGTCCATCGGCCGGCAATAAAAATAGCCCTGGCCAAACGGGCAGCCCTGCTCGCGCAAAAAGGCCAGCTGACTGGCTTCTTCGATGCCCTCGGCGGTCACCGCCAGCCCCAGACTGGCGGCCAGCGAGATGATGGCGCGGGTGATGGCGGCATCACCGGGCTCTTGCACCACGCCAGCCACAAAAGAGCGGTCGATCTTCAGGCCGTCAATCGGCAGCTTGCGCAGATAAGACAGCGAAGAATAGCCGGTGCCAAAGTCGTCGATGGTCAGGTGCACGCCCATTTCACGCAGGCGCACCAGGGTGTCCAGCGTTTCCTGCGTGGTGTCCATCGCCATGCTTTCGGTGATTTCCAGCTCCAGGCATTCCGCTGGCAGGCCGCTGTGTTGCAGCGCGCTGTGCACGCTGTCCACCAGATTGGCCAGCTTGAGCTGGCGATGCGAGATATTCACCGCCATGCGCCCAAGCAAGTCCCCACGATCCAGCCAACGCCGCGCCTGCGCGCAGGCGGTGTGCAATACCCAGTCGCCAATCGGCACGATCAGCGAAGAATCTTCCGCAATCGGAATAAACTGCGCCGGCGACACCATGCCCATCTGCGGGTGATTCCAGCGGATCAGCGCCTCGTAGCCAAACAGCTCGCCGGTGTCCAGCTTGAGCTTGGGCTGGTAGTGCAGCAAGAGCTCGCTGCGCGACAGCGCGGCGTGCAGGCTGTTTTCCAGGCGCATGCGCTCCATGGTCGAGGTGTTCATGTCCGAGGTGAAGAACTGAAAGTTGTTCTTGCCGCGCTCCTTGGCCCGATACATCGCCGTGTCGGCGTTCATCAGCAGGGTTTCGGGCGCTTCGCCATCCTCGGGGAAGATGGCAATGCCAATCGAGGCGGTGACAAACACCTCCTGCTGTTCGATCTTGACGATGCCATTGAGCTTGGACACCAGTTTCTTGGCAATCTTGGCCACATGCTGGACGTCGGAGATATTCTCCAGAATCACGGTAAACTCATCGCCGCCCAGCCGCGCCACGGTGTCGCATTCACGCAGCGTGCTTTTCAGCCGCTCGGCGATTTCGGTCAGCAGCTTGTCGCCTGCGGCATGGCCCATGGTGTCGTTGATGTACTTGAAGCGGTCCAGATCAATGAACATCAGGCCGATCTTGCTGCCTTCGCGCTGGGCGCGCTGGGTGGCCAGCAACAGGCGCTCCATGAATAGCGTGCGGTTGGGCAGGCCGGTGAGCGGGTCGTGGTTGGCCAGAAAATGCAGGCGTTCTTCGGCGATTTTGCGCTGGGTGATGTCGGTGAAGATGCCGGCAAAGTGCGAGTATTGGCCGGTTTCGTCTTTGATGCCGGTGATGGTCAGGTATTCGTGAAACAGCGTGCCGTTTTTGCAGCGGTTCCACAGCTCGCCCTGCCAGAAGCCGTTTTCGCGCAAGCTGATCCACAGGTGGCGATAAAACTCGGGCGGCTGCTTGCCGGAGGACAGAATGCGAGCGTTGCGGCCGACCACTTCGGACTTGCGATAGCCGGTAATGCGCGAAAACGCCGGGTTGACGGTCTCGATGACGCCGTTGGCGTCGGTGATCATGATGCCTTCCAGGGTGGATTCAAACACCTTGTCGGCCATGCGCAGGTTTTGCCGGGAAATCTGCAGCGCTTCGTCGCGCTCTTTCAGCGCGTATTGCAGCTCGTTGACGTATTCGTGCTCGATACTGGTGAGGATGTCGGAAAAACTGATCACCCCGGCCAGTTCGCCCCGATCCAGCACGCCCAGGTGGCGGATGTGTTTTTCCGCCAGCAGCTTGCGCGCGTAATACAGGCTGGTTTGCTTGGGCACACTGATGATGGGATGGCTGGCCACCGCGCCCACCGGCAGGTGGGAGGTTTTTTCCGCCAGCAGACGCACCACGTCGCGCTGGGTGAGAATGCCGTAATCACTGTCCGGGTAGCACACCAGCAGCGCTTCGACATGCTGTTCGCGCATCAGGCTGATGGCCTCGTGCAGCGGCGTATCGGCCGGGGTCATCAGCGGGCGGCGCTCGGGGTCGAGGATGGTGTCCAGGTGCTTGAGTTTGAGAAAGAACTCAGCGCCCTGATTCAGCACGATATCGCTTTGCGACAGGATGCCGCGATAACCGCCCTGATCGTCCACCACCAGATAATGGCGCACGCCATGGCGCTTGAACAACACGGCAGCATCGTTGAAGGTAGTGTCCACCGAGATGGTTTTCACCGGCCAGCTCATCACGTCGCGCACCGACAGCTCAAAGGTGGCGGGATCAGCAAAATTCAGCCGCAAGGCGTCGGTTTCGGTCCAGATGCCTACCGCGCGGGTGTCTTCGATCACCAGCAGCGAGCCGCAGGCGGCCTCACGCATCAAGCGGGCAGCCTCAACCACACTGGTTTCAGGCTGGCAGGAAAAAATGCGCGGGGAAATGATTTGCTCGATGGTGCGACGGACGGGCACTGCAGGAAGCTCTCCAAGTGAGGCGTCGGTGAACGGCTCAGGAATGGGGATGGTCAATGCGAGTGACACGATGGCATCCTGTCCAGAACCTGCACTGTCGTGATGTCATGCCACGCTGTCATTCCGGCCTCCGCCACACGCTTCTGGTCAAACCCAATATGCCTCAATCCGATTTGGGCATGATTGCCTGTTTGACCGGCACTGTCAAAAAATACTGTCTTGCAGCGCAGCATGGTTTCATGCGTTTGATTGGCCGTCAAGCACACAGGCTGACAATAAAAAACCCTGTTCCGACTGGCGGAACAGGGTTTTTGCTACACACCTTGCAGGGGACAGGCTCAGGCGCGTTCGACCGCCAGGGCAACGCCCATGCCGCCGCCGATGCACAGCGTAGCCAGGCCCTTCTTGGCGTCACGGCGCTGCATTTCGTGCAGCAGGGTCACCAGCACGCGGCAGCCAGACGCGCCAATCGGGTGGCCCAGAGCAATGGCGCCGCCGTTGACGTTGACCTTGTTCAGGTCCCACTTCAGTTCGCGGGTCACGCCCAGCGCTTGCGCGGCAAAGGCTTCGTTGGCTTCCACCAGGTCCAGGTCTTCCACCGCCCAGCCAGCCTTGGCCAGGGCTTTTTGCGAGGCGCTGACCGGGCCCATGCCCATGATTTCCGGGGCGCAGCCCGACAGCGCGTAGCCAGCCACGCGGGCCATCGGGGTCAGGCCCAGCTCGGCGGCCTTGGCGGCGCTCATCATCAGCACGGCGGCGGCGCCGTCGTTGATGCCCGAGGCGTTGCCGGCGGTGACGGTGCCGTCCTTCTTGAAGGCGGCGCGCAGCTTGCCCAGGCCTTCCAGGGTGGCGCCGTGCTTGATGAATTCATCGTTGACGAAGGCAACCGGGTCGCCCTTGCGCTGCGGAATCAGCACCGGGGTGATTTCGTCGGCAAACTTGCCGGCCTTCTGGGCGGCTTCGGCGCGGTTTTGCGAGGTGACGGCCAGTTGGTCTTGCTCGTCGCGGCTGATTTCATACTTGGCGGCGATGTTTTCGGCGGTAATGCCCATGTGGTACTGGTTGTAGGCGTCGGTCAGGCCGTCGTACACCATGGTGTCCACCAGTTGGGCATTGCCCATGCGGAAGCCGTCGCGCGAGCCCGGCAGGATGTGCGGGGACATCGACATGTTTTCCTGGCCGCCGGCAATCACGATTTCCGCGTCGCCATTGGCGATGGCTTGCGCCGCCAGGTGGGTGGCGCGCAGGCCGGAGCCACACACCACGTTCAGGGTGGAAGCCGGGGTGGTCACCGGCAGGCCAGCCTTGATCAGCGCCTGACGGGCCGGGTTCTGGCCAACGCCAGCGGTCAGCACCTGACCGAGGATCACTTCGCTGACCGCTTCCGGGGCCACGCCGGTTTTTTCCAGCAGGGACTTGATCACGATGGCGCCCAGATCCGGGGCGCTGATTTTGGCCAGGCTGCCGCCAAACGAGCCGATGGCGGTGCGGGTTGCAGCGACGATGACTACTTCTTGCATGACTTTCTCCAGAAACAGGGGTCGCGCCGGCCAAAGGCCGGCGCATGATGCGGGAAAACAGCGATGTCGCCTGGGCTTAGGCCATCATGGCGGCGGTTTGCGGCATGGAGCGGGCCAGCACAAAGGTGCCCGGCGCGGCGCACAGCGGCTTGAAGTCCTTGTTGCCCGGGGTCTTGGGCGCAGCCACCTGAGCGCCAGAGCGCGGGGCGAGCCATTGATCCCAGTCTTGCCACCAGCTGCCCGGACGCGATTCAGCGCCGTCGAACCATTCCTTGGCGGTGGCCGGCTGCTTGTCATTCACCCAGTAGTTGCGCTTGTTCTTGGTCACCGGGTTGATGGCGCCGGCGATGTGGCCGGACGCGCCCAGCACATAGCGCTTGTCCTTGGCGCCGGTCAGGTACTTCAGGCCATCGTAGGCCGAGGCCCACGGCACGATGTGGTCTTCGCGGGCGGCAAAGATATACAACGGCAGGTCGATGGTGGACACATCAATCGGCACGCCGCACAGGGTGATGGCGCCCTTCTTGGTCAGGGCGTTGTTCAGGTAGAACTCCTTCAGGAAGAAGGTGTGCATCGGCAGCGGCAGGTCCACCGAGTCGTTGTTCCAGTACAAGAGGTCAAACGGCGGCGGGGTTTTGCCCAGCAGGTAGTTGTTGACCACGTAGTTCCACACCAGGTCATTGGCGCGCAGGCTGGCGAAGGTCTGGCCGATTTCCTTGCCGGAGACGATGCCACCAGCGGCCACCTTGGTTTCGCGGCTGCGGATCAGGTTTTCGTCGATGTACATGCGGATCTCGCCCGGATCGGTGTGATCCACCAGCGAGGTCATGAAGGTGGCCGATTCCACCCAGTCCAGGCCACGGTCCTTGAGCACACACAGCGTGGTGTTGAGGATCACGCCGCCGATGCAGAAGCCCAAGACATTGATCTTGTCCTGCTTGCTGATCTTGCGCACGGTGTCGATGGCGGCGATGGCGCCCTTGTCAACGTAGGTGTCCCAGGTGAAGTGCTTCATCTCGCGGTCGGCGGATTTCCACGACACCAGATACACGGTGTAACCCTGGCTGACGAAGTGGCGCACCATGGAGTTATCCGGGCCCAGATCCATCAGGTAGTACTTGTTCACGCACGGCGGAATGATCAGCAGCGGGCGTTCGTACACTTTTTCGGTGGTCGGGGTGTACTGGATCAGCTCGATCAGCTCATTGCGGAAGATCACCGAGCCCGGCGTGGCGGCGATGTTCTTGCCGATCTCGAACTTGGATTCGTCAGACATGGAAATGTAGCCCTTTTCCATGTCGGCCATCATGTGCTTCATGCCTTCGACCAGGCTCTCACCCTTGGTTTCGATGGCGCGCTTGAGCACTTCCGGGTTGGTCATGGCAAAGTTGGTCGGGCTCAGCGCATCCAGATACTGCTTGGTGAAGAAGCTCATGCGCTCCTTCTGATGGGCGTCGATAGGCACGCCGTCGACCATTTCGGTCAGCCATTTGGAGGCAAACAGGTAATTTTGCTTGAGCAGGTTGAAGAAGGGATGGTCATTCCACTCGGCGGCGGCAAAACGCTTGTCGGACGGATCCGGGCTGGCGACTTCCGGCACTTTCTGGCCCAGGAAGTTCATCCACAGATTCATCTGCTGCTGGTACAGATTGGTCTGCATTTCCACCAGTTGCGATGCGCTCTTGGCGGCGGCGCCCCACATGCTGACAAACGGGTTGAGCTCGCCATCCGGCAGCTTCATGCCCGCAAAGTTGCCGACGAATTGCTCCATCAGCTTGCGATTGGCGTCCGAAATGCTGGAGAAAAACGACTCCAGCGACGGGCCTTGCTTATCTTGACTCATGACCTATCTTCCTCTTCTTGGTGGTTCCTCCGCGCCGGGCGCGGATTCGGGGGTATGTCCGTCGTGTAACACCGCACCCGGGCGGCTGCGTCGCCGGGCGCTGGATGATTGAACCTGCGCGTTCGGGGTCTTGTTATGCTTGCCCCTGTCTGCTTGTGTCAGCGCACGAAGCACCGATGACATTAACTTATCACGGTTTCGTGAAAAATTGTTGCATTGCGGCCAGGGTTTTTACGTTTGCGCGCGCAGCACTGCCGGCGCGCCAAAACCCGCTCACAAGGCCAGGCCCAGCCACAGCGGCAAGGTCACCATCGCCACAAACACATTCACCGTGATGATGGTGGCCACCGTACGGCCATCGCCGCCCATGCGCACCGCCAGAATATAAGCCGAAGAGGCCGTCGGCAGCGCCGCCAGCACCAGCACCGACTGAAAATACAAGCCCTTGAGCCCCAGCAGCAGCGCCAGCCCCCACGCCGCCGCCGGCAAGGCCACCAGTTTGACAAAAGTAAAGTAATTCACCAGCGGCAAAGATGCGCGCAAGCCTTCGGCGCGCAGCCCGGCCCCCACCGACAACAAACCCAGCGGCAAGGCGGCGGCGGCCAGCAAATCCAGCACATGATTCACTTCGCCCGGCAAAGGCATGCCCAGCAGGCTGACGACAAAGCCGCTGACCGTGGCGACAATCAGCGGATTTTTCGCCAGCTCGCGCCACACCGACGCGCCGCCCTGACGGGCCAGAAACCACACCGACACCGCATTCACCCACGGCACCATCACCCCGATCAGCACAGCAAACGAGGCAATGCCGGCGTGCCCGGACAAACGATCCACCACCGCCAGACCGATATAGGTATTGAAGCGAAACCCGGTTTGCACGCAGCTGGCGAACACCCGTCCGTCCGGCTTGAGCAGCCAGCGCCCCAGCACGCCCAAGACGATGCCCACTACGCTAAAACCAAAGCCGGCGATAAACATATCCAGCGCCGGGGCGATGTCCAGTTCGGTGCGCGACACCGCGCGGAACAGCAAGGCCGGAAACATCAGGTAATACACCAACCGCTCCAGATGCCCCCAGAACTCGGCCGGGTAGGCAAAACGGTGGCGCAGCAGCAGGCCGAGCAGAATCAGTGAAAAATCAGGCAGCAGGATCAGGGCGATGGCGAGCATGGAAAAAATAAGCCGGGCCATAACGGCCCATGTCAGACAGAAGCTGAAAATGTACCCGTGCCAGCGCGCCATGGCAAAACGCCCGTCCAGGCAAACCTGTGCGGGCGTTTGATGGGTTCGCGCTCGCGGCGGCGCTCAGCGGCGCAAGGCCAGGCGGCGGAAGGAGTCGCGAAAGATCGATTCAAAGCGGTGATAGACAAAATACGAAATCACGATCACCAGGGCAATCAAACCCAGGTTGATCAGATCCGCGTAAGGGGTATCAATCACCTTGAATGGTGAGCCGCCTTCGCGGTGCGTCATCGACGACACAGGCAGTTTTAGTACGTATTGCCAGATATTGGCAGCCAGAACAAAAACCAACATGTGAATCATATAGATCGAATAAGACAACGTACCCAGCAACACCATCCATTTCATTTTCAAAAAGCGACTGACGACGCCGACATCTTGAATGGACAGCACATACACAATGACCGCAAACACCGGAAAGACAGGTAACTGCATGGCTTTATGGTGCGATTCAGCAATCAGGGCACAGGCAATCAGCAACAGCGCCACTTCAATCAGGGAGGCGGGGAATGCCTTGAGCTGAATGCGCGAG
>ERZ650306.2001-NODE-2001-length-10869-cov-7.460699_pt1 | contig 10869 bp, 9 predicted proteins | sample MGYA00376242_ERZ650306 | MGnify/ENA primary metagenome ERZ650306 (study PRJEB26733, sample SAMN07839244) | wastewater metagenome | biome: urban; feature: wastewater treatment plant; material: waste water | place: USA: North Carolina | collected 2016-03-31 ...
CTCTTTAATGGAGCTATTGCGCATTAAACCAATGCCCAGAACGAGCCAAACAGCCTGTTTAGCGGGAAATCTGCGTTTACGAACGGTGGCACGGCCTGTTTGCTGGACTGCCTCAAATATCCATTCCAGAGGAATATTTTTGCGGAATGAGTCAATGGATTCCGTATAGTTAAATGCAGCAGTAAGTTGGAGCTCTTGAGAGAAATCGGACATAAAAAATCGGTCTTAAACAAAAGTCTAAGACCGATTATGAGGCCTCTAAAGGATCGTTCAAGATGGCTTAAACGATCAGTATTACGGCAAAGCCAGGGGCTTTAGTCTGTTAGCCCCTAAAAGGGACAACTAATTGAGCCGCCTAAAGGCGATCATTACATCCCAAGCCTTAGTTGATCATGATGTTCATCTTCTTTTTCTTCCTCTCGGATATAGGCTCTGACCATTTCTTCGTCCAGACCAACTGTCGAAACGAAATAGCTTCTGGCCCAAAAACTTTCTCCAGCAAAATTGCGGCTTTTACCCATAAAGCGACGAGCTATTGATATTGCACTTTTACCTTTGATGTAACCAACTACGTTTGAGACTGAATACTTCGGTGGAATACTGATACACATATGCACATGATCACTCATCAGATGCCCCTCTAATATTTTGCAGTCTTTTTGATTCGCCAGTTCATTCAACACCGAGCCAAGATGTTTTCGGATCACCCCAAATATCGCTTTCTTGCGCTTCTTCGGAATAAATACAACATGATACTTACAGTCCCATTCGCATGTGCCAGACTCTGATTTCTTTCATTAGAAACTCTTATCTCTTGGTCGAGATTTAAGCTTCTAGGTCACCGTATCACACGGTCAAACCTTGGTAGTCCCCCGGCAGAGCCGGGGGTTTACCTAATTTAATTATCGGTCGTTATTCATAATTAATTGTCTGTGATGCAGATAACGGATCATGCAGTTTTTTTATAGAGAATATGGCGACATTCAAATAAAAGCCCGATCAGCGGCAGAGTGTTTACGACCGGTAGCGATGGAGATAAAGTAAGCAGATTCGCTCCCATTTGTGCCTCAGCAAAGGTTCGGTATGTATACTTTATTCTATGCCCCCACGCCCAATGGTAAAAAAATCACCCTGATGCTGGAAGCCCTGAATGTGTCATATCAGGTCATTCCCATCAACATCCGCAAAGGCGATCAATTCCTGCCCAGTTTTCTGGCTATTTCGCCGAATAATCGTATTCCAGCCCTGATCGATAACGATAATGGCATGACCATTTTTGAATCTGGAGCCATTCTGACCTATCTGGCAGAAAAACACGGCCAGTTTCTGCCCGCGCAAGGCTCTGAGCGCTATGCGGTGCTGCAGTGGTTATATTGGCAGATGGGGGGACTCGGGCCAATGGCTGGACAAAATCACCACTTCAACCACTATGCACCGGAAGTGGTGCCTTATGGCATCAAACGGTATACCGAAGAAACCGCGCGATTGTATGGTGTGCTGAACAATCAATTGGCCGCAAACCGCTTTGTAGCCGGTGACAACTACTCGATTGCAGATATGGCGATTTATCCGTGGGTAACGTTACATGAGCATCAGAAACAAGATCTCAGCCAGTTTCCGCATATTGCCCGCTATCTGCAAACCATGGCAGCACGAGATGATGTGCAGCGAGGGATGCACAAATATGCCGATTTCGACTGGGAAACCAGCCTGACCGAACCGCAGTTACAGGGGTTGTTACAACAAAACCGGCCAAACTGAGCGGTTCCTGGCAGGCTGAAGAATTATTCAGCCTGCACATTGATATCTTAATGCGCCTTTTTATTTCGCCCCGTCATCGACATGACGACCGGGCGATTCATCGGCGGCCATTGCTGGCGTAACAATGCATCTACACGTTCCGCCCGCGCATATAACCAACCCTGATGTCGCCAGACCCCGTGGCGCAGCAACCATTCTGCTTGCTGATGCGTTTCAACCCCTTCCGCAATAATGTCGATATCCAGACTCTGCGATAGCTGAATAATGGCTTCTAAAACCGGCGCATTCACCGAACCAGTGCCAATGGTTGCCACAAACGAGCGATCCACCTTCAGGGTATTCACTGGCAGCGTTTGCAAATAACCCAGACTGGAATATCCGGTGCCAAAATCATCAATGGCAATCGCAATTTTCTGTTGTCGCAACTGCTGTAACGTCGCCAGAATGACCGGGTTATTGTGCTCCATAATCTCTGACTCGGTGATCTCCACGTGCAGCCCCGGCAAGTGGCGTTTGTGGTGCAGTAAATGGCTGATAAAAGCAGAAGAGTTGAGATGCTGAGCAGAAACATTCAAGGACAAATACAGTTTTGGATATAGCGCCAGCAGCGGCTCCAACTCCTGCTCTGCCTGTTCCATCTGTAACACCGTCAACGGCACAATCACTCCGGTGCTTTCCGTCATCGGAATAAATTCCGCCGGATTGATCAGGCCGGCAACCGGATGTTGCCAGCGCATCAGCACCTCCACCCCCATCAGCGAACCGTCACGCGCATCAACGATCGGCTGATAGACATTAAAGAATTGCCGCTGCCGCATCGCCACCAACAATTGACGTTTCGGATCAGTCGCCTTTTGACGCAAGAAGATAAATAACAGCGTCAGCAACAGTTGTAACACCAGTGCCAGTAACCACCATTGCCAGCCGGGCAGATAAATGCCCTGATAAAGAGTCTGCGTATCCACACCGATCATCAGCACTAATTGCGGCAATGATACAAACGGCCGGGCATACCAGTATTGCGACTGCAGATTATCACCGCGCGCTTCCAGTTGTTGTGGTGTTGTGAGAGGAAAAAGTGGTTTAGTCAAATTAACTGGTAGCGAATAGCGGCCATTTAATGCCAGCGGCACACCACTTTGCGCATCAATAAACCCCATAAACTGATAATGGAATGCCAGACTCGCCATGCTGTCGCGTAACGCCTGCATTGGTAAAAAAGCAGTATTTTCATAACCATCCCGCGCGACACGGCCAATATGCAGCCCGACTTGATTTAGCAGGCTATCCATCACTGGTGCCCGGACATGAATACGGGTCATGGCCGGATAACGGGGAACACGGTATCGCTCTATCGAGGTTTGCCAGCTAGAGCAAACCAATTGACCATCGGGAGCAAACAAAGAGAATTCGGTGACCTGAGATAATCCGGCATGATGATAATGGAATTTTCGCTGCACATAAGCCGAGCAATTACGCGGTAATGATTCCATCTCGATCAAGGCGGCAACAATGTTCAAAACTGACTGTTCAAAATAGCGCGCCAGTTGATCAACCTGTAACCGCACTTCATCCTGCCGCTGTGTTTTCGCCTCCAGCAACATGGTTGGATAACCAACACTCAGCAACAGCAGCATGACGACTGATGCTGAGATAAACGGGGACACCAGCCTGCGCAGGCGGGTCTTCCAATTCATGTAATCGCTCCGTGCAACTCAAGGTCACGTTAAAAGCATAATCGGAATCGGCTGCCCCGGCAGAAATATTACAACTTAACCACAGGGCGTATCACCCGCGACCGGCAAACGCAGATGTTGCTGCAAAAAATCAGCGAACGGCAGGTGATCATCCGCTTCCAGCTCCTGCTGCCTGAGCAGTGAAGCCTGCGCTTCATCGGTAAAATAATTCGCTTCCCAATATTGCAACGGTGCGTCACGTAACTGCTGACGGAAAAGCTCCGCCTGCTGACGACCAAACTCTGCACTATCGAGATTATTCTGTAACAGATGTGTTAACAACTGTGCTGATAAGGTTTTATCCGGATCAGCCAATTTCTCGCGCTGCGCTTGCAGTGCCAATTGATAATGCACACGGCCATTGGCCCGATCTAATAACTGTGCCACCATCTGCAACTCATCAAACAGCTGCTCACTCCATTCCCGTAATGGCTGCTCACCTTGCGCGGTCAATAGCTGCAACCCCGGACGACGACCTTCCAATGCTACACGTGACATATTCTGGCGATTGCGCTCAATTTCTGCCGGCTCCAGCATCGGTGATGGGCGCAACAGACACCAGACCAAAAACAGATCAAGGAAGCGTAACTGTTGGATCTCGACACCCAACGGCGTAAACGGATTGATATCCAGTGTCCGCAATTCAATGTAATCGATCCCTCGACGTTCCAGTGCAACCAGCGCCCGCTCACCTGCACGCGGCGTCCGTTTTGGCCGGATCGGTGCATACAGTTCATTTTCCAGCTGCAACACATGATCATTCAACTGGCGATATTCATCACCGACCTTCACACCCAGATCAGCAAATGCGCTCTCTTTGGTCGCCAGCGCTTTACGCACCGAAGTCAGATATTCGTGCAAACTGCTGTGACTGATATTCAGACTGGCTTGTGATTTATTGGTGTAACCCAAATCCGATAACCGCAGTGACGTCGCATACGGCAGATACAGCGTCCCTTTACCTACCTGTTGAAATGGTAAACCGGTATCGCGTCCCTGCAGGAACGAGCTGCACAGCGCGGGTGAAGCGCCGAACAGATACGGGATCAACCAGCCAAAGCGATACACATTGCGGATCAGCCCCATGTAACTGTCAGAGATCAGTTTGCACTGACAACATTCCTGCTGTTGTAACTGCTGCCACTCGCTCCAGAAACTATCCGGCATCGAGAAATTAAAATGCACCCCGGCGATCACCTGCATCATGCTGCCATAACGGTGGTGTAATCCCTGCCGGTACAATGTTTTCAGGCGGCCAATATTCGAACTACCGTATTGCGCCAGTCGGATCGACTCTTCGCCGCCAATAAAACACGGCATCGACAACGGCCACAAACGCTCGTCACCCAAATTTTGCTGGGAAAAACGATGAATATCGCCCAGCTGTGCCAAGAGAATATCCAGCGAGTCAGAAACCGGCGTAATAAACTCCATCAGGCTTTCGGAATAATCGGTGGTGATATTGGCATGCGTCAGCGCAGCACCCAACTGCTGCGGATGATCCAGCGACGACAACCGGCCTTCCGGTGTAATACGTAATGACTCGCGCTCGATCCCACGGCGAATACCGCGTACAGCAAAAACCCGTTCCGGAGCACTTAACTGCTCGATGATTTCAGACAAAGAAAACGGCAACGACATAGAAGACCTCATGACTGGGCAATGACGGCGACATAGACAGATCAGTAATCATGTCATAGAGATGCATAATAACATGAGATATACATAACGAGTCTGTAGTGAATCGATTGTATGACCTGATGAATTAGTGTGTCATAGTTCAATAAGCAAAGAAAAAAACTATTCACGAAAGTTTTTGGAACGAATACATGGCCGCACAAAATCCAGCGTTAGCGTTGCAACCACACCAATTAAAAATGGTTGATGTTTTCCGTTATGAATATGGCAGCCCAACGCTGGATGAAAAGCTCGCGCAATATGCACCGGATGAATCACTTTCCAGCCGTTTTTTAGTCAAGATGGAAATTGCGCGACTAGCCAAACCCTGTAACCGGATCATTGATCTGCGAGACTTACAGTCTGACTGGAAACCCTTCGAATATAATGGAATTAAACATTATATTAATGACACCACTGCACAAGATTTTATTGATACCGTTAAAAGTTATAAAGGTTATACCCTTGGTGCTTATGAGCTTATTATCAAAAGAGCGCGCGAAAAGAAACGAGAGTCTATAACCAACCCTAACTCTATCAGCGTTCCTGAAGTCAATTACACGTCGTTAACCCATTTTTATCAACGTAAAGAACAACGCCTGTATTTTGTATCTCCAATCGAGGTTTACGTTGATGATCCAAGAGGTATGCCGCTATCTCAACAAAAAAAAGTGGCGATTACGGGTTCGACAACAGATATATCCCCTTTAGGTATGTGTATTAAACTATCAGGCATACAGATACCTAAAGACACCAAATTAATATATATACGCTTTATCGGATTTGAAAAAGACTTTTCTTTCTCATCTGCCGTTTTTATTGCTTATGACATCTTATCCGTGATGTCGAAACAAACTAATTTTTATTACAAAATAAAAATGACAGATGGTCAGACAGAAGAGATCGTCAATGAATTTCATGAACATTTGAGAAAATTTACTTTTACTCAGCTTCGTCGTCATCGAGTGCCTATTGAAAACACACAAGAAGCCGTATTAGTTAAAGGCTATGAGCAATTTGTTATTAGCAAACTCAATAGCCTTCCCGTATTTTTACAAATGGAACATGGCAAATGGCTACCCAATGCGCTGTATTTAACCGAGTATAATGAATTTATCTTACAGCGACTGACGGACGACAGTCATGTCTCGATGCTGGCAGATTTTATTCATCAGGAACCGATACAGAAAGCCTTACTAAGCGGCCAACGCTTCGTGCATTATTATTTGTTCGCCCCGGTCTCCAGCCCGGACGGCTTTGCCAAGTTTATGTGCATGTCGTTAAACGATTGCCTTAATGATGCAGAAGCCAGAGCAATTGCGCAGTTGGCCTATTTAAAAAGTAAAGGTAACCTGATGCTCTACCGTTTAGACGGTATGACAATTCACCCAGATAAACAGTGTCATATACCCAGTTCACTGCCAGATAGCTCCGGTGAAGTCTTTCAGTTAATTAATCAAAGCCCGGTAGATCGAGCCCGTTTGCTTGCCTCTGGCTATCAACGCATGATCTCTATCAGTGATGAGTCAGATCTGATCGCAAAATTCAATCTTTTTGCCGAGCCGGTTAATGACGAAATTGCTAAGAATAAAATTTTTCAATTTATACCGAAAAAATTACCGCTCAGAACAGAATTGCATATTGTTAAAAGTGAAATTGATGATAAAAGACAAGAAGATCGTTTCTTATATAAGATGCCGATCTTCATTTATGCAGCAAAGAAACCAAAAGAAAAAATCAGCGCTATTACGGTGGATATATCCACGAAAGGCTTAAAAATACAGACTGAAAAACCGCTTAGTCTATTTGCCAGCGATTTACTTTCCATTGAATTCTCTCATTTAAAAAATGACTCGGGCGATCAACTCAAGCACCAGCTATATAGTGTGATTAGTACCAAAGGTAATGTCATTCATCTTGCCATACACGGTGATGCACAACATCATGAAGCCAGAAAATCGCTCAAGAAATTTATCTATCAAAACCTGAACTCACTCACTACCACCGGTTGCCGGGATGTAGTCTATGGCTTACCTCGCGTGATTAGAAATTTATTTACTTTTAATCATCCACATCCAGAATTTTTAATCAAAAGATTAGATAAAACCCGTTATATCAGTGACATGGCCATCTCTGATAATACAATCATGCCCGAAATCAGCATTAACACTGACGAAAACAGTGCCATATTAAAAACGATCCTGAAGCATGAAAACTTTGTGCAATTGATTAACGATGCCTGGGCAAAACTAAAACAACAGATTGATATTACCTCCTTTAATGTGCTCATCACGGTAAAAGAGAAAACGAATCAAACGGGCTATTACATTATCATTAAAAATGCTGATGAACTGATGAAAAACGGGCAGATGAAAAATGCCATTCAGCAGTCATCGATAATGGGCGAAACGCGTTTACTTCGGATTACTATCACCCCCAAAGCCCGAGTGTTTAACAAATACTTCCGGGATGAACTGGCTTATCTGACTCGTTATGCACCTAACCGGGCAAAGATAACATTAGATCAGCTCAATCGGGTTGACGCGGTTGGTCATATTCTCGATATAACGGAAGCGGTTAATAATTTATACTGAGGGTCTGGATTAATCGCAATAAGGTTATAGCATGGAGTTCTGGCAGGGTTTTATTACTCTCACTGTCGTTCATTTGTTAGCGGCGGCATCACCGGGCCCTGATTTTGCGCTGGTTTCCCGTCAAGCACTACTGCAAGGCCGTCGCGCTGGTTTGTGGGTTAGCTTGGGCATATCGCTTGGTTTAGGCATTCACATTGTCTATTCTGCCGCGGGCTTAGCCACATTGATTGCTCACTCCACAATATGGATGAATGCGATCAAGCTGATCGGCGGTAGTTACCTGCTCTATCTGGGCTACCAAGGTATTCGCGCCAAAGCGCAATCCGGCATCCTCACCCATGAACCAGCAGTTATCACCGATATTGCTGCTCACCGTCTGGTTGGCAAGGGCTTTCTCTGTAATGCCTTAAACCCTAAAGCGCCAATCTATTTTCTGTCGCTGTTTACCATTGTGCTCTCCCCGAACCTGCCCATCAGCACATTGGTGATTTACGGTGTTTGGATCATGCTGTTGCAACTGTTCTGGTTCAGTCTGATTACACTGTTTTTCAGCCAGCCCACCATCCGCCGTCGCTTTCTTGCCATCAGCCACTGGATCGACCGCGTCTTTGGTGTCGCCATGATGGGACTAGGGTTGAAAGTGTTGTTGAGTAAGAGTTGATTCTCATTTTTGGGGACCAATACCGATTCCTATCGGCGTTAGTCCCTCTGCTTTAACCCAACCTTCAACAGTTTTGTTATCTTTCGTAAAATACATAACAAAAATAAAATCACCATCTATTTTATACGCATCTACATGGTCATTCTTTATAAGAAAAATATCCTTCATTTTGCATTTTATATCGGGTGCACTAAAAAAAAACAAGCGACTATTTGCAATCACTTTATATCCTGATTTATCCGAAGGGATAATTTCTTGTTCAAGATCATGCTTTTCATTCAAATCATCACAATACGTATTTGCAATTGAAAAAAGTGGTAAAAACATCAAAACAAAAAAAAGAAAATTTTTATTCATTTTAGGCTCCATTGATTCATAATGCTAATTAATTTACCCGCATATTTACTATCTGTAGCATAACCCTTTTCTTGTAATCCATTAGCCCATTTTTCTGAATCTTGAGACTCGAACAATGAACTATATCTCTTATTGTTCTTAAAAAAAGATGTTCTACCTCTAATGCTATCCTCAAAACTGTCATAGGCCATGAACTCATCCTTAATTTTAACTTTATTGCCATTTATTTCTTCATGAGTCCATACTGTAACAAAATTTTCATTCCCATGAGCTTTAATACCAAAAAGATTATAGCTATATTTACCTGTTTCAATATCTTTTGGTACTGATTTGCCATATCCAGTTTCAAGAATAGCCTGCGCTGTTGTCACACCAGCAGGAACACCTGATAATTCTTGTTCTTTTTTTGCTTCTGCATAAACCAAATGAACAAATTCAGATTTTGATAACGGTAGTTTAATTTTATTTTTATTTTTTGACAAAAAACCTAATAATATAATTGAATTAAAATGCCAAACCGCAGGCCCCAAAACGAGTGGAGCAGTAGTAATTTGACTCATCCATTCCAGTTTTTCCATCCGCTCTTTTTCATGACTCATCAGGGCTTTGGTTTCATCTTCAGTTGCTTCACTAGCCCAATTGGAAAAGGTAGTTTTGATCGTATTAATAGTCGATTTATGCCACTCGCTTGGATGTTTGGCGACTAATTTAACCAATTGATTACGCTTTGATTGATCTTTGAACGCCGCAGCAATTTCGGTGCTATCGACGCCATTTTTGCCATCTTTATCGATACTTTTATACAGTTGCTGAAAGAACGCCGGCATTTTTTCTGGGTCAAGATAGCCATCTGCGTTAGTATTTTTCTCTTCCAGCAGTTTAAAACCAAGCTTGGTCAGCTCATATTGCGACAATATTTCCAATTCTTTTTCGCTAATATAGCCATCAAATGCACCATTCAGGATCGGTAATTTATCCACCTTATAAAAGATAGCACTACTGCTATCAGACATTTTTTTGCAGGTGCTTAATTCAACAATGCATTCTGCTTGCGTCTTCAATCCACCAGTACTAAATGAGATCGTATCTTTGTCTTTAATGTATATGCTGGCACCCGCAGAGATTTTTATATATTGTTTTCCTGTTTTTAACCCTGCTTCATTATTCAAAAACGCTTGTATTTTGCTATCGCTGTCGGTACTAAATATCTCAATGTGAACCTGATGTTTACTGACTTTTTGCCGACAAGCAGCAGGCATTTTTGGCACTTCATACAGCCCCATAAAACCAATGGCATCACCGGCTCTTATGGGTTGATTACATTTTACAATGCTATTAAATTGCGTGGGTGCTTGTGCGCGAAGATCGACAAACGGCTCGTCAATACACACCCAAAATGGGCTGGGTGGTTGCCCTGCTTTTTCTGCATAACCGCCACTTAGCAAGGTCGCTTTCGCCATTTTTCGCGCTTTACCACCGATAGAGCAGGTCACTACATCTTTATTGTTAAATTCAAACTCAGCCGTAATATTTAACAAGCCTAACGATTCACTGTTGACATCACTAAAGGGCTGATTGTTATCTTTAATTTGGCGGGCATTCACCCTATTTTTAACAATGCCCTTCATTTTGCATTGCCAGTAAGCCGGCGGGGAACATGGCTTATTAGCAGTAGATTGATCGACATGCTCGGTATATTTGGCGCTATCCACGACCCAGATACATGTGCCCTCGGTAATGTGGCTGTCTGTCTTTCCACAGGCTTTGGAAATAGTCCCTTTTACAAAAGTATAACTGTCACACCACGGGCAGCTTGCGCACCCATTACCAGAGCCTGCTCGATATCTGCAGTCTTGGAAGGACCGCTGATGAAAATACCGAAATTATACTTCGGATCCATCTCGATACGGGCATAAGCCTCGTGCATATTGTTAACTACCTTATCTTTCTGAAGGAAAATCACGAGATATTCGGAGATGAAAAGCACCGCCTTCTCCTTCATGGTCTGAGGAATCCAGATGCAGCCATTCTCGGCAACACCCACTTCTCCACGGACAATACCCACATCGGTACCATTCAGGTC
>ERZ650306.2002-NODE-2002-length-10867-cov-7.224565_pt1 | contig 10867 bp, 6 predicted proteins | sample MGYA00376242_ERZ650306 | MGnify/ENA primary metagenome ERZ650306 (study PRJEB26733, sample SAMN07839244) | wastewater metagenome | biome: urban; feature: wastewater treatment plant; material: waste water | place: USA: North Carolina | collected 2016-03-31 ...
CTCTACATTGTTGAGATGAACCTCTACGAGATTCTTCTTGCCGCCAAACTGCACGTAAGGAGTGATGTCGATGCGGAAGGCATTGTAGCCGTAAGCCCATCTGCCAGCCTCCTTGCCATTCACCTTAACGATAGGCTGACTCATCGCACCATCAAAAACGAGGACGGCACGCTTGTAGCCCTTCGGCAACTGAAGATTCATCTTATACATACCCTCTCCAATCCAAGGGAGAGCTCCAGAGCGTCCCGACTTCTCGGTCTTCTCCTTTTCGCCATTCTGCTCGATAGCCACCATCTGCAGGTCCCATTTCTTATCGAAAGGACCCGCGATAGCCCAGTCGTGAGGCACGGCTACCTGAGACCACGCTTTGCCATCGCGGGAGAAATCCCACGATGGCAAATTTATTATTTTTCGGCTCTGCGCCTGGCACACGGAAGAGAGCGCCAGGGCAAGAGTCATGAAAGCTATGCTTTTCTTGATCATATATATTATTTTCTATAGTTTGTTCTATATTCTATCTTCAGATTCGCTTCTATCGCTCCCAAAGGAAGCGAAGAAAGCTAACTTACCTGATTACTTGAAGGCATCGAGTGCAGCGGTTGGCTTGCCGCTGTTGTCGAAGGCTCCCTTGTCGTAGCCGTTCCAGCCGCTGTTGCACTCAGGCTCCCAGTAGAACACGCCCTCGCAGGTAGAGATTGCCTTGCAGCCATCCACCATCTTCTTGAGGAATGGAGCGGCATTTTCTGAATTCCACACCATACCAATCTCTGAGATGATGACATCGCAGTTGTATTTGCCGGAAAGGGTCTTGATGTTGCTGAGGCAGTCATCAGAAACCTGCTCCCAGGTCTGGTCGGTAATCCAGTCTGGATAGAGCGACATACCGATGACATCCCATTTGGCTCCATTCTGCTTCAGACCATCAAACATCCAGGTATACTGGCCCAGGTTGTTTCCCTTGTCGAGATGCACGATCACCTTTGCCTCCGGATAAACCGCCTTTACGGCATCATAGCCGGCATTGATATAAGCAGCAAAGTTTGCCATGTTCTTAGAGGCACGGCCTGTTACCTTCAGGGCAGCATCGCCATCCTCATCATTCCAGAGCATTCCGTCGGTGGTCTCGTTACCTACCTGTACCCACTCTACGTTGACGCCTCTTGCCTTCAAGGCATTCAATACATCCTTGGTATGATCGGCAACCGCCTGCTTCATCTGACTGAAGTCATAGTTCTTCCAGGCAGCAGGAACACCCTGCTTTCCTGGGTCAGCCCAGGTATCAGAGTAGTGGAAGTCTATCATCAGTCGCATACCGAGCTGCTGAGCTCTCCATGCCTTTGCCACCACATCATTCTTTCCGTTCCATCCATCCTCAGGGTTTACCCATACACGAAGGCGGATGGAGTTCATGCCGAGGTCGCGGAGAAGCGCCATGCACTCAGTAGCCTTACCGTTGGCGTTATAGAACTTCTTTCCGTTCTGCTCCATCTCTGTAATCCAACTTACATCGGCTCCCTTGGCGAAGCCACTCATATCGTATGTCTTCTCCTTTTCGGGAGTGGTATTATCATCATTGCTGCAACTTGTTCCCGTAATAGAGAACAAGAGCGCTGTAGCCAGCAACATGGCTTTTCCAAATATATTTTTCATTGCTATTTTTCTTATTAATTATTCATATTTCCATGTCATGGTGTTGAGGTCAGCGGTAACGGTAACTTCACCACCAGTTACATCATCCTTGAACCAAATGTCCCAACAGTCACTAGCTGTTGACAATTTAAAAAGATCGCTTGGATCAGAACCATACCAAGTCTGCTTGTCGTCCTTGTTTTCACCTACGAAGATAAACCGGAAATTCTCCCAAGCTGTTGGCTTGTACTTGCAGGTATAAACGCCATCACTCACCTTGTTCATCACGGCAAGAAGGGTGTTACCATCCTTAGAGAACATACAGAGGGTATTGCTAACCTCTGGCTCTGGAGTTGTCTGGTCGCCCTCAACGATGGTGTATTCCAGCTGGCTGTGCTCACCAACTTTCACGGTTACGGTATAAGTACCAGCCTTGGCAATATTTACACTTCCAGCTGTTGCAGCATCTGTCATCTTGCCATCAGCCAAAGTATAGTTCATGGTCTTCACCACAGCTGCAGCATCTTCTGTACCAGTAGCCTTGCTGTACTCTGCACCTGTAGCTACAATGCTGACTGGAGTATTATCGGCTGTAGTTGTAATGACCTTGGTCCAAGCATAGTTAGGAGCATCATAGGTCATATCTTCACCATTCAACTGCATCGACTTGATGTAAGTTGGCTTAAGTTCCTTAGCTTTTGTATCAAGAACTGTATAATAAATACCTGTCTGACCTGGGAACCAGATGTTCCATGCAGACTCAGTATTATCCATTTCGTACACATGGTTATCCTGTCCTACATTACCCCAAATGGTACCATCATTTTCCTTACCCCAGATATGGAACCAAGAAGAGGCATTCATATAGCCAGAATAAACTCCATCAGAATTAGGAGAATAGAGTTTGGTCAGAACTTGATCCTTTTTCTCATTCAGGATATTGATGTAGCTCATATCAATGAGGTATGGAGTAACCTTTACCTGGCAGACATTGCTGTAAGCGGCATCAAGATTGGCACCCATCTGACTCTTGATACGGAAATAAAGAGGTGAACTCACATCAGGAGACAAGCCGAGATCCTTGGCTGCAGCATTGAGGTCTGCACCGGTGAAAGCCTTGGAAAGGTCGGTTACGGTGTATTCCTTTTCTGAAGTAAAGTTCTCTGAGGCTGATACCTGCAGATAAGTTTTCAGCACTCCACTGCCCGCAGGCTTGGTTTCATCGCTCGAAAGCAAGGTAGGATTCTGCCAAGCCAACGAGAGGACAACGTCCTTACTGTTATCTACAGACAGCTTCACATCGGATGCCGATGCCATCAGATCGGATGCCTTGAAGCCATCCAGATATATCTTGTCGCCACTCTCGTCGCAACTCACCAGGGCGGTGAGTGCGCAGAGAAGCATCATCAGGTTTCTAAATATCTTTTTCATTCTTTTATCCTATTAATAGTTGTCGTTATGAAGATTTGGATTTGCGGTAAGCTCGGTGTTAGGGATTGGATAGATGTTGTACTTGCTATCCACTGCCTGTCCGTCGTGGACACCACCCTTCCACTGCCAGATGTACTTATTAGTAGTAAACTGACCATAGCGAATCAGGTCGGTACGGCGATAACCTTCATGATAGAGTTCACGGGCACGCTCATCGAGGATGAACTGGAGGAAGTCATCATCGTTGGCAAAGTTGCTTGCCCATACATCAGAAGCATGAGAGCGCTCACGAAGCTGGTTGATCCAATAGATAGCACCCTGCTTGCGGGAAGCAATCACGTCAGGATCTGCAGCATCACTACCACCAGCCCAGTTATCCCAGTCATTATGCAGACGAACCACGCACTCGGCATACATCAGATAGACATCAGCCAAACGGAAGAGAGGGAAATCGGTATCCACACCTGCATCTCCTGTATTGGATGCAGTGGTTCCATCATCCTTCAGGTTACTCCATTTCTCAGAAAGATAGCCGGCGGTTTCATCGGTCATGCTGGTTACATCCTTGCTCTGACCATTGGTGAAGAACTTGCAGCGCTTGTCGCCACTGCCGTCAATATCGGTCTGGGTAAACTTATCCACGAACTCAGGACGAAGACGGAATTCACTCCAGCCGGCAGTTACACCATAATCGGCTACATTCTGGTTGGCATTCGACATACTTACCTGTCCACAAACCAGATAGGTAGAAGAACCCCAGCTTACAGTATGCTCAGCACTTACCGGCAAGGCGAAGATAATTTCGTTGGTACGCTTATCATTATCAGCATTGAAGAGCTTGCTGTAATCAGACTCCAAAGAGTAGCCCATATCCATCACCTTCTCACAAGCCTCCTTGCACTCGGCATACTTGGCAACGCCGGTATAAACCTCGCTGTTCAGATAAAGCTTGGCAAGCAAGGTATAGGCAGCACCCTGAGAAGCCTGACCGTAAGGACAGGTGGATGCAGGAAGCATATCACCTACACAATCCTTCAACTCGCTCTCGATATAATCGAATGTCTGCTGAGGAGTATAACGAGGAGGAATGTAGCTGCCCACAGGGTCGTTCTCTGTCACCATCGGAATGTTGCGATAGAAATCGAGGGCATGGTAATAGAACAGAGCGCGCATAAAACGGACTTCTGCCTTATACTCCTTCATCTTCTCTGCATCAGCACCTGAGAAACTGGCACTGTTGGCATTGCGGAGGAACTCGTTGCAGAGGGCGATGTTGTAGTAGATACGATAATACATATCTGATACCCACGCATCGTTGGCATCCCATGAAAGATAGGTCAGGCCGGTGGTCTGCTCACCTGTCAGCCAGGTAGAGGCAAATTCATCGGTACCACACTCCTGCATATTGATAAACATACGCATGTAATCGAAACCACTGCCGGCGTTCAATACGGATTCCATATCCTTATTATCGCCGCCCTTACCCTGACCACTAGTCACCATGGCAGCATAAATCTTACCCAGCACAGCCTCGTAATTGGCAAGCGAGGTATAAACATCCTTAGAGGTTGTCTCTGTATGAGGATATTGGTCGAGATCGGAAACACAGCTGGTAGCGCTGGTCAGCACCGCTGTTCCCATCATCATACTATATAATATATTCTTAAGTTTCATTGTTATCTGTTTTGATTGTTAGAACTGAAGTCCGAGGCTTACTGAGTAAGTGCGAGGACGTGGATAGAATGAGTTGTCCATTCCGTTTGGCACCTCAGGATCTGTACCTGAGTAACCGGTGATGGTGAATACATTCTGTACCATTGCAGATACGGTGAGCGAAGCCCACTTGTTGATCTTGCCTACATTGTAACTCAAACTCAGGTTGTCGAGTTTCAGGAACGAAGCATTCTCTACGTAGTAATCAGAGAGATACTGACGGGTCTTGAAACCAGTCTTCAGGAAACTGGTGTTGAGGTTGTTGAGCTGTGAGTTGTTGTAGCTTACTGTCTCGAAAGCACCTGTACTCATACCCATTCCGTTGTATACATAGTTGTCGATGTTGGCACGGAAACTCATACCGAGTGTCAGCTGCTTGTATCTCAAAGATGTGCTCAAGCCCATGATGTACTTAGGGGCTGGAGAATGATAGCGGTAGAGATCTGACTCATTGATTTCGCCATCATTGTTCAAATCGGCATAAGCACCCTCGATTGGCTTGCCTGTCTTAGAGTCGTAGAGCTGATGATATACATAGAACATGTATGGCTCATATCCCTCAGAGAGTACCTGGAACTGGTAAGCATCGATAGATGGACCTACCTTCACGTTGGTCTGGCTTCCACCCTTTATCAATGAAAGGTTCTTCACCTTCATGTTCTGCCAGGTAAAGTTGTAGCTCAGATTCCACTCCCAGTCCTTGGTCTGGATAGGGGTTGCATTCAGAGAAACCTCAATACCCTTGCTGTCCACATTACCTACGTTGGTAAGGATAGTCTTTGAGAAGTTGGTACCTGCTGCTGTTGGTACTGATGCCAACAGGTCCTTGGTCTTGCGGGTATAGAAATCGATGGCACCACCGATACGGCCATCCAGGAATCCGAAATCGAGACCGAAGTTCCAGGAGGTTGTAGTCTCCCACTTCAAGTCTGATACGTATGCCTCAGGACGGTAAGTATTGATATACTGTCCGTTGATGAATGCTTCGGCACCTGTCACGCTGTAGGTATAAACCGGCAGATAGTTGTAGTTGCCGATACCTTCCTGCTGACCGGTAACACCATAGCTGGCACGGAGTTTCAAGTTAGAAAGTACCTTCTGGTTCTTCAACCAAGGCTCTTCTGTCAAAGTCCAGCCCAAAGCAACAGATGGGAAAGTACCCCAACGGGTATCCTTAGAGAAACGGGAAGATGCGTCTCGACGAACGGTAGCCGTCAGGAGATACTTTCCATCGAATGAATAGTTGATACGTCCGTAATATGACAACATTACATGACGGTAATCTGATGCCTTTACGGTTGACAGGTTTGTGCCTGCCGCACTTTTGGTATAATAAAGAGGTGTAGTACTCTTCCAGTACTGGTAGTCGTAACCGGCTGTCAGATCTACATTACTCTTGATATCTTCGAAATATTTTGCATAGTTGGCATAGAGGGTAAGCAAGCGGTTCTCGTTCTTCTGAGGACCATACTTGTAATCGCTACCGCCCAAAGACTCATCCTTGTTGTAGCTCTGTGCTGCGTAGGCAGGAACATAAACGGTTCCGTCGCCCTTGGCATAGTCAGCACCCACGGTAGCATGGAGCTTGAGGTCTGGCAGGAAATGAACCTTGTAATCTACATCCATAGAACCGATGAAGCGGCTTACCTTACTCTTTGAATCATACAGATCAACCAGACCGCGAGGGTTTCTTACACCCGCATTCACTGGATAGCCATCAGCATCGAGTGCCTCATTATAGCCACCATACTTGTCGTTACCGGAATAAACCGGGATGGTTGGGTTGAATGTGGCAGCTGCCCATACGGCACCACCATTATTGAATGAGTTGTTATTGAGCGTTCCCTTGGCGTTGATGGTCAACTTCAGGTGATCCTGGAAGAAGCTAGGAGTCAATACCACGTTACCTGTCCAGCGCTCTACATTGTCTTTGCGAACCAGACCGCTCTGGTTGTAATAGCCTACAGACACACGGAATGGCAACCACTTGTCGATGCTGCCGCTCACGCTGAGGTTATTATCTGTACCGAAAGCTGTGCGGTAAACCTCATCGTTCCAATCGGTATTGGCTGTACCGAGCAATGACTTTTGGTTATCTGTACCAAACTGGTTGATGACATTCACGAATTCATCACGACTCAGCATATCTACCATCTGCGCACGGGTCTGCAAACTGTTGGTGGTATTGAAGTTCACCTTTACAGCACCCTGCTGTCCCTTCTTGGTGGTAATGATGATGACACCGTTAGATGCACGGGAACCATAGATGGCTGTAGAAGAAGCATCCTTCAATACAGTCATGCTCTCGATATCAGAAGGGTTGATCATGCTGAGGAAGTTGCTGCTGTTACCCGAGATACCACCCTGCTCCAATGGCACACCATCGAGCACGATAAGAGGGTCGTTGCTGGCATTAAGAGATGCACCACCACGCACACGGATGGTACTACCGGCAGAGGCAGAACCACTGTTGGACATAATCTGTACACCCGAAACCTTACCGTTGATCAACTGTTCTGGAGAAGAAACGAGACCTTTATTAAAGTCCTTCGATTTCACGGTAGCTACGGAACCAGTCAGGTCACTCTTTCTTGCCGTACCATATCCGATGACCACGACATCAGCCAGCGCCTTGCTGTCAGATTCGAGTTTCACCTTCATATTGTCTGAGATAGAAAGTACCTTATCAATATAACCGATATAAGATACCTTGATCTTCTTGGCTGAAGAAGATACCTGAAGACTGAAGTTACCGTCAAAATCAGTAACTGTACCGCCCTTTTCGCCTTCCACCATGACAGTGGCGCCAATCAGAGCCTCACCATTCTGCGCATCAGTCACCTCACCTTTGATGGTTCTTGTCTGCGCCATGAGTTGCAGACATCCGATGACGAACAATGCCACGAGAAGCAAACTTCTCTTTGCTAAATTCTGGATTGCGTTCATTGTTTTACTTTTAGGTTGCGTTTAAAATTGTTTTCGGTTGCAAAAGTAGGGAAAAGAGAAGAAAACAGCAGATAGATTTAAGACAAAAATAAAGAAAAAACGGACAAAAGCAAATCTTTATCTAGCTTTTGTCCGTTTTTTCATTAAAGAGGCAGGAATCTTTAAATCAGTTCTATACCTTTACTCTTTTACAGGTACAAGTTTAATACCGAAGAGGTTGCATGTATCCTGCTTTGTAATAGTATGAGAACCTGCATCCAATGTTACAGTCATTGTCTTAGCTGTTGAATCAATAACTGCATTTACTTCAGCAGGCTTCTTTCCATCAATTTTGGCGTTCGTCTTGCTATCTGCAGAACTGAAATAAAGGGTCATTGTGACTTTCTTATCAACAGTTACTGAGATATTAGTTGCAGACTCCATCTTTACACAAGTAGAATATGAAGTGCCGTCAATAGTAGCAGTTCCCTTATTTGTAGCATAGTTACCTGAAACTGTTACTATGCTACTTGAAGGCTTAGAATCTGTGAATGTTACCAAAACAGTACCCTCGATAGGAGTTACAGTACTGCCACCTTCTGTTGTACCACCGGTAGAGCCACCAGTACTACCACCTTCGCCAGAACCACCAGTGCTGCCACCTTCTGTAGAACCACCTTCGCCAGCAGCATTGCTCTCACCGAACACCTTGACAACACCAGAAGTATAAGAGTCGAGAAGGCTTGCCAAAGCAGGCAATGGCTGCTGGTGACCATTTGTTACGACTGTTTCATCAGGAATAACGAAATCAATGTCACCATGATTCAAACGACCTGCACCATAGAAGCCTTCTACAATAGAAGGAACATCTTCTGCCTTATCTGCTGTGTATGCATACATGAGGCTTGGATTCGTATCGAAGTTGTCGTAAGAAGTACCACCAACCAAAGTCTTTACGCTTGTAGGAACCTGCTCACTTGGATCAGAAACCTCGTAGGCATCAAAGCTTGTATTGTTTTCTGCGTATGGGATATAGCTGAAGTTTGCTGGCTTGTTGGCAAATACATTGCCGTATGCCTTAATCAAGCCACCTTTCTCACCAGAGAAAGTACCATCACCCATAGCATCAGTACCCTGCAAAGAGCTCATGATAGGACGCTTAACAGCATCAAAGTAGTTAGACTCCATGAATATACTTGAACCACTGGTTGCACCAATACCATAAACATCACAATGCTGATAGTAGTTGTTGTACATGTGAACACTCATGGTACGAACGCGAGCCATACGAGAGTCTGAATGGTCGAACCAGTTGTGATGATAAGTAATCCAGTTTTCACCAGTTTCACTCTTCATACCACACATAGAAGCCTTACCATTATCCCAGAAGCGGTTGTAAGCTACAGTAACATACTTAGAATCGCCCTTGATGTCTACAGTACCGTCACCCTTAGCCTGGTCGGCAGCACCACCCTTCTTGCCATAGAAGAGATCCATGTTGTGAATCCATACATGAGAGTTATCAGTATCAAGAGACATAGCATCATCCAGGCAACGCATGATAGCAAAGTTACGGAACTCTACACTCTCAGCCTCTCTAAGCAAGAAGCCGAAGCCATATACGGTAGCATCATCACCGACACCCTCGAATGTCATATTCATCATAGCTCCCTTAATCTGCAATCCTTCAGCAGAACTTGAAATGTGATCCAAATCAGAAAGATTTACCTTACCGATGATACGGAAGGCGATTGGGGTTTTATCCTTACCTTTTGAATATGCATCAATAATAGACTGAAGACCTGTAATCGTCTCTTGCTTACCAGTATTAACTGTTGTAGAAACGGTCTTAGCTGTCTTGGCTGTAATATACAGAACCTTAGCACCAGCCTTCAAAGTACCATCATTATTATAAGCACCTACACCAGCATACTTGAAATGAGCAAAGCCCTCACGGTTGTAGCTCTTTACTACCAAGTTAGAAGCTGTATTGGCACCAGCAATCTCTTTACCTTCAGCATTTACAGGAACAACCTTTACAGAATAAGTGCCTTCCTTCAAACCGAGAACATCAGCACGATAGTAAGAAGCATACTGACGAACCAGCTGAGCATCAATCTTCTTGTCATCTACATATACATTATAAGAAGAAGCGCCCTCGAATGGAGCCCACTTCAGGTAGGCAGACTCCTGCCAGCCCTTTGCCTCAGTAATCTGAATCACACCTGCAGGATTGTCAATATCACCACTTTCGCCCTGATCGGCCTTCTTAGCAAATCTGATGGCTTGAACTGAAGCATTGTACTCATCATTCTCTGAACCTGATTTAGGTGCGATGATTGCCTTATCACCTTCGAACTTCACACTTGTCAAGTCTGCAGTATTATAATACTTCACATCACCCGACTTGGTGGTAACATACATCTGGTTCACCTTGCTGTTACGAGCCACGGCATGGGTAATCTTAAATGTCGATGTCTGTGCCAAAGCTGCACTCAAACTCATCAAGAGGAGTGTCAAAGTAAATACCATTTTCTTCATTGTTCAATCCTCCTTATTTTATTTGATGATTACTTTCTTACCATTAATAATATAAACACCCTTAGACAAACCCTGGAGGGAAGAACCTACATACTGGCCCTGAAGGTTATAAACCTTACCTTGCAATGCCTGCTTAATGCCTTCTACCTGACTGATGCCGGTAGTTTGATAAGTGAAAGAAAGGGTTACGAGCGACATATCTGCCTGATCAGATGTATTATCTGAATACTGAAGAACGACATTGTCGCCATCGAAGGTAATCTCTGAGACAGTCTTTTCTATGACCTGACCATCAATCTTAACCGTCTGTTTGCTGCCGGCAAATACTGCCGTAGACAACATTCCAGCCAACAATAATAAATAAGCTTTTTTCATTTTAATGAATGTTTGTTAGATTTATTTTTTGGTTTGTTTTTGAATTTTACAATGCAAAAGTAGTGAAAAAATAGCTATTATAAAACATCCTGGCGCATTTTTCTTACGCAAACGTTTTCATAAGTGTAAAATGGAGTATTATAAAAAAGGGCATAAAAAAAGACTGAATCCTGTTACGAAGATTCAGTCTCATAAAGAAGTGGTACCACCAGGAATCGAACCGGGGACACAAGGATTTTCAGTCCTTTGCTCT
>ERZ650306.2008-NODE-2008-length-10845-cov-5.088230_pt1 | contig 10845 bp, 9 predicted proteins | sample MGYA00376242_ERZ650306 | MGnify/ENA primary metagenome ERZ650306 (study PRJEB26733, sample SAMN07839244) | wastewater metagenome | biome: urban; feature: wastewater treatment plant; material: waste water | place: USA: North Carolina | collected 2016-03-31 ...
ACGCTATGCCGATGTGGCAGGAGAGCTGGCCGACTGGTTGCTGGCCGGGGCCGGGGAGGAGGTGGGGGCGCTCTCCCGCCGCCTCTGGGGCAGGACTCTCTTTCCGGAGGAGGTGTGTGACAGCCTGGGGGAGCTTGCCAGCCGTACCGGCCAGGAGCGTCCCTGGTTATCCCAACTCAGCGCCTTTGACTAAACTGAGTCGATCCCACCACGGAGAGGACGGACACCATGCGCTTTACCAATGAAAACGGCGACACCATGACTCTGGCAGACAATCTCACCCTGCATGAGCTGCTCGACATGGGGGTCAGCATTTCGGTCTGCGAAGAGACGGATCCGGATCAGCAGATCTGGCTGGCAGAGCCCGAAGACGAGCAGTGAAACCAGCCTGTTTTTGACGGCCCACCCCCTCGGGGTGGGCCGTTTATTTTGTTCCTGACCGACGCGGGCAGCATGATCCGCTGGTTGTTCCCCCCAGGGCCCCTCTTTGTTGCCCGTCTGGTGGCCAAGTCACTGAATGTTAATAGCTGTTTGAAATTTATGACTGTTCTGGTCAGACAAAGCCGTGGACAAGCGTTCACAAGCGGGTTAAGTTGGTTTTTCACCCGCTTTTCGGGTGAATGATGGAAAAAACCTATTTTTCTACTATCGACGGCTCCGAACTCGCCTGATCTGCCTGCAGACAACAACAAGACTCGGATCGGCGCTGCCGGGAAGCAGCGGACTGTCGATAGCTTTCGCTTAACGGAGCAAAGCCTGGAGGGCTTTATCATGGAGATGTTATCAGGCGCCCAGATGGTGGTTAGAGCGCTGGAAGATCAGGGAGTGGAACACGTTTTCGGCTACCCTGGTGGCTCAGTGCTCGACATCTATGACGCTCTCTTCGAAAACGGCAAGATGGAGCATGTCCTGGTGCGGCACGAGCAGGCCGCGGTGCACATGGCGGACGGTTACGCCCGCTCCACCGGCAAGGTGGGCACTGTGCTGGTGACCTCGGGTCCCGGCGCCACCAACTGCATCACGGGGATCGCCACCGCCTACATGGATTCCATTCCCCTGGTGATCCTGTCCGGCCAGGTGCCGACCAGCATGATCGGGGAGGATGCGTTCCAGGAGACCGACATGATCGGCATCTCCCGCCCGGTGGTGAAGCACAGCTTCCTGTGCAAGAAAGCCAGCGACATTCCCGAGGCCATCAAGAAGGCCTATTACATTGCCGCCAGTGGCCGCCCGGGGCCCGTGGTGGTGGATCTGCCCAAAGACGTGCAGAATCCGAAAGAGAAGTTCCCCTATCAGTATCCCGAGTCCGTTTCCCTGCGCTCCTACAATCCGACCAAGGCCGGACACAAGGGCCAGATCAAGCGGGCTGCCAAGCTGCTGACCGAGGCGAGCCGCCCGGTCATGTACGTGGGCGGTGGCGCCATCAACGCCAATGCGGATCACCTGGTGACCAAGCTGGCGGAGCTGCTGAACCTGCCGGTGACTACCACGCTCATGGGGCTGGGCGCCTTCTCCGGCACCCATCCGCAGTTTATCGGTATGTTGGGGATGCACGGTACCTTCGAAGCGAACAAGAGCATGCACAACGCGGATCTCATCTTCGCAGTGGGTGCCCGCTTCGATGATCGCGTGACCAACAACGTAGCCAAGTTCTGCCCCAACGCTACCATAGTCCACATCGACATCGACCCCACCTCCATCTCCAAGACGGTACAGGCCCATGTGCCCATCGTCGGCTCGGTGGAAACCGTGCTGGAACAGATGCTGGAAGTGATCCGCGAGTGCGGCTTTGACAACGACAAGCAGGCGCTGGCGGACTGGTGGGAGCAGATCAACCAGTGGCGCTCCCGCAACTGCCTGGCCTACGAGACCCATCCCACCCTGATCAAGCCGCAGCAGGTCATCGAGACTCTCTACAAGGTGACCAAGGGGGAGGCGTTCGTCGCCTCCGACGTCGGCCAGCACCAGATGTTTGCCGCCCTCTACTACCCGTTTGCCAAACCGCGCCAGTGGATCAACTCGGGGGGCCTCGGCACCATGGGCTTCGGCCTGCCTGCGGCCGTTGGTGCCAAGGTGGCACGGCCGGACGACCAGGTGGTGCTGGTCAGCGGGGATGGCTCCTTCATGATGAATGTGCAAGAGATGGGTACCCTGCGTCGGGCTCAATTGCCGGTCAAGATGGTGCTGCTCGATAACCAGCGCCTCGGCATGGTGCGCCAGTGGCAGGAGCTGTTCTTCGACGGTCGCTACAGCGAGACCAATCTGTCCGACAACCCCGATTTCGTCGCCCTGGCTGCCGCCTTCGGCATTCCCGGCGAGACCATCACATGCAAGGAAGAGATAGGTCCGGCACTGGATCGCCTGCTGGCGAGCGAGAGTGCCTATCTGCTGCATGTGGCTATTTCAGAGGAAGAAAATGTCTGGCCCCTGGTTCCGCCAGGAGTCGCCAACCACAAGATGATGGAGCAACGCCCATGAACCAGCTCAATACCAGCACCCTGGAAATCCATGCCCAACCCAGACCCGAAGTGATGGAACGGGTGCTGCGGGTGGTCCGTCACCGCGGTTTCAATCTCTGCGCCCTCAACATGGAGCAGGATTGCCAACAGCTGCGGATCACGGTTACTGTCGAATCGGTACGTCCCATCCAGCAGTTGTGGAGCCAGCTGGTGAAGCTGGTGGATGTCTCCCGGGTCGATGCACTGGAACAGCAACCCCGGATCAGAGCTTAAGGAGCCAAGCCAATGTCACAGCCTTCCCAATCCGCCGCCCACCCCCAATACATCTGGTTCAACGGCAAGCTGGTCCCCTGGCAGGATGCCCAGGTGCATGTCATGAGCCATGCCCTGCACTACGGCTCCTCGGTGTTCGAGGGGGTGCGGGCCTATGACACTCCCAAGGGGACCTGCATCTTCCGCCTGCAGGAGCACACCCGCCGCCTGTTCGACTCCGCCAAGATCTACTGGATGGACGTCCCCTACAGCGAGTCTGAGGTGAATGAAGCCTGCCGCACCGTGGTGCGCGAGAACGGCCTGAAGAGCGGCTACCTGCGCCCGCTGGCCTTTGTCGGCAACGTGGGGCTGGGGCTGCATCCGCCGCTGGATGCCAAGGCCGACCTCATGGTCGCGGCCCTGCCCTGGGGCGCCTACCTCGGAGAAGAGGGGCTGAAAAACGGGGTGGATGTGTGCGTCACCTCCTGGAACCGGCTCGCTCCCAACACCATCCCGACCGGTGCCAAGGCGGGGGGCAACTATCTCTCTTCCCAGCTCATCAGCCGCGAGGCCAAGCGCAACGGCTTCGCCGAGGGGCTGGCGCTGGATGTGAACGGCTATCTGAGCGAAGGGGCGGGGGAGAACCTGTTTCTGGTGAAGAACGGCGTGCTGTTCACCCCGCCCGCCACCGCCGCCATCCTGCCCGGCATCACCCGCGACACCATCATGACGCTGGCGCGCGACTTGGGTTACGAGGTACGCGAGCAGGCGCTGCCCCGTGAAGCGCTGTACGTCGCAGACGAAATCTTCATGACCGGCACCGCCGCCGAGGTGACCCCGGTGCGCTCGGTGGATCGGATGAAAGTGGGCGCCGGTTGCCGTGGCCCGGTGACCGAGCAGTTGCAGAACGCCTTCTTCGGCCTGTTCAACGGCAAGACCGAAGACAAGTGGGGCTGGCTGACGCCGGTCAACGACTGATGATAGCGGGGAGGCGTCACGCCTCCCCGAGTCGCTTCCGGTGAAGGCTCCCCGAGGTGCCTTCACCAGGATCGATTCCCGATCCGCGAATCACACATTCATGTTGAAAGACAATGCGCCCCAGGGGCATTCAGGGAGTAGAGACAATGCCGAAGTTGAGATCCGCCACCACCACCCACGGACGTAACATGGCCGGGGCCCGCGCCCTCTGGCGTGCCACCGGCATGACAGATCAGGATTTCGGCAAGCCCATCATCGCCGTGGTCAACTCCTTCACCCAGTTCGTGCCGGGCCACGTCCACCTCAAGGATCTGGGCCAACTGGTCGCCCGCGAAATCGAGGCGGCTGGCGGGGTCGCGAAGGAGTTCAACACCATCGCCGTGGATGACGGCATCGCCATGGGCCACGGCGGCATGCTCTATTCCCTGCCGTCCCGGGAGCTCATCGCCGACTCGGTGGAGTACATGGTCAACGCCCACTGCGCCGACGCCATGGTCTGCATCTCCAACTGCGACAAGATCACCCCGGGGATGCTGATGGCCGCCCTGCGCATCAACATTCCGGTGATCTTCGTCTCCGGCGGTCCCATGGAGGCGGGCAAGACCAAGCTCTCCGATCAGATCATCAAGCTGGATCTGGTGGACGCCATGATCCAGGGCGCCGACCCCAAGGTCTCCGATGCACAGAGCGATCAGATCGAGCGCAGCGCCTGCCCCACCTGCGGCTCCTGCTCCGGCATGTTCACCGCCAACTCCATGAACTGTCTGACCGAGGCGCTCGGCCTCTCCCAGCCGGGCAACGGCTCCATGCTGGCGACCCACGCCGATCGGGAGCAGCTGTTCAAGCTGGCAGGTCAGCGCATCGTCGCTTTGGCCAATCGCTACTACCAGCAGGATGACGAGAGCGCCCTGCCGCGCAACATCGCCACCAAGGCGGCGTTCGAGAACGCCATGGCCCTGGACATCGCCATGGGTGGCTCCACCAATACGGTGCTGCACCTGCTGGCGGCGGCCCAGGAGGCCGGGGTGGACTTCACCATGGCCGACATCGACCGCATGTCCCGCAAGGTGCCCCAGCTGTGCAAGGTGGCGCCTTCCACCCAGAAGTACCACATGGAAGACGTGCACCGCGCCGGCGGCGTGGTCGCCATCCTGGGTCAGCTGGAAAAAGCGGGCCTGGTGCACGGGGATACCCGCAACGTGCTGGGCACTTCCCTGGTGGAGCTGCTGGCCGAATATGACGTCAGCCGCAGCAATGACAAGGGGGTTCACGACTTCTACCGTGCAGGCCCTGCCGGCATCCGTACCACCAAGGCGTTCAGTCAGGATTGCCGCTGGCCCGAGCTGGATCTGGACCGCGCCGAGGGGTGCATCCGCTCCTTCGATCACGCCTACAGCCAGGAAGGTGGCCTGGCGGTCCTCGCTGGCAACCTCGCCCTCAACGGGGCCATCGTCAAGACCGCCGGGGTGGACGAGGAGAACCTCACCTTCCGCGGCCCGGCCCGGGTATTCGAGAGCCAGGAGAGCGCGGTGAGCGGCATTCTGGACGGCACGGTGAAAGCCGGTGAAGTGGTGGTGATCCGCTACGAGGGCCCGAAAGGGGGCCCCGGCATGCAGGAGATGCTCTATCCCACCACCTATCTCAAGTCCATGGGATTGGGCAAGGCGTGTGCCCTCATCACCGACGGTCGCTTCTCCGGCGGTACCTCGGGTCTCTCCATCGGTCATGTCTCCCCGGAGGCGGCCTCCGGTGGCACTATCGGTCTGGTGGAGGATGGCGACATCATCAACATCGACATCCCGGCCCGCAGCATGGTGCTGGAGGTGGCCGACAGCGTGCTGGCTGCCCGTCGCGCCGCCGTCTCTGCCCGTGGCTGGAAGCCGGTCGATCGTCAGCGCGAGGTCTCCTTTGCCCTGCGCGCCTACGCCATGTTCGCCACCAGCGCCGACAAGGGCGCGGTGCGCGATCGCACCCTGCTGGGGGAGTGAGAGAATGAACTGTCATGATATGGGCGCATTGCGCGCCCTTCGCCACGAGACGGGGGTATAAACCATGGTCTCTGCGGCGGATTATCTACGCAAGGTACTGCTCTCCCCCGTCTACGAGGCGGCGAGGGTCACCCCTTTGCAAACCCTGAAGAAACTCTCCGAGCGGCTCGGCAATCACGTCAGCCTGAAGCGGGAGGATCTGCAACCGGTTCACTCCTTCAAGCTGCGCGGCGCCTACCACAAGATCGCCACCCTGACCCAGGAGCAGAAAGAACGCGGCGTCATCGCCGCCTCTGCCGGCAACCACGCCCAGGGGGTCGCCCTGTCGGCCGCCAAGCTCGGCATCAAGGCGATCATAGTGATGCCCAAGACCACGCCGGACATCAAGATCGACGCGGTGCGCCGTCAGGGCGGCAACGTCATGCTGTTTGGCAACAGCTTCGACGAGGCCTACGGCGAGAGCCGCCGCCTCGCCGAACTGGAGGGCTACACCCTGATCCCGCCGTTCGACGATGTCGAGGTGATCGCGGGTCAGGGCACCATCGGCAAGGAGCTGCTGGAGCAGGATACCCACCTCACCCACGTCTTCGTGCCGGTGGGCGGCGGCGGCCTGGCCGCCGGGGTGGCGGTCTACATCAAGCAGCTGCTGCCGGATGTGAAGGTGATCGGGGTGGAGGCGGAGGGGTCCGCCTGCCTCAAGGCGGCGCTGGCGGCCGGCGAGCCGGTCAATCTGGAGCGGGTCTCCCTGTTTGCGGACGGGGTGGCGGTCAAGCGCATCGGCGAGGAGACCTTCCGCCTGTGCAACCAGTATCTGGACGAGGTGGTGACCGTCTCCAACGACCAGATCTGCGCCGCACTGAAAGACATCTTCGATGACTGTCGCGCTATCGCCGAGCCGTCGGGGGCCTTGTCCCTGGCAGGCCTCAAGGCCTACAGCGAGCGAGAGCAGGTGAAAGGGGGGCGGATGGCGGCCATTCTGTCCGGCGCCAACGTGAACTTCCACAGCCTGCGCTACGTGTCGGAGCGCTGCGAGATCGGCGAGAAGCGCGAGGGCATGCTGGCGGTGACCATACCCGAGCGCAAGGGGGCCTTCCTCGACTTCTGCCGTCAGCTTGGGCCCCGCATGGTGACCGAGTTCAACTACCGCTACGCCGATGCCGAGCAGGCGTCGCTGTTCGTTTCGGTGCGCCTCACCGGCGGTGACGAGGAGCTGGGCCAGATCATCGATCAGCTCGGCGGCAACGGCTATCCGGTGGTCAACATGACCGAGAGCGAGCTGGCCAAGAACCACGTGCGCTACATGATTGGCGGCCGCCCGGCCCGGCCCCTCGGTGAGCGTCTCTACAGCTTCAAGTTCCCGGAGCAGCCGGGGGCCCTGATGCGCTTCCTCGAGACCCTGGGCTGTCGCTGGAACATCAGCCTGTTCCACTACCGCAACCACGGCGCCGACTATGGCCGGGTGCTCTGTGCCTTCGAGCTGCCGGACGAGGACGTGGCGGCTTTCCACGACTACCTGCACGAGATTGGCTACGGCTGGAAAGAGGTGAGCGAGGATCCCGCCTACCGCCTGTTCCTGGCGAGCCAGGGCAGTCAGTGAGCAGGGAGCCATCCCCTTGCCAGATGAAAAACGAAGAGCCCGGCTCTTCGTTTTTTTATGGGCAACGCGCCGGCCCCCATGATTGGGGGCACGGTGGCTGATAATGTCGCCAATATCACACTCCTGAGTCCCTGGTCGTTTGAGGCTGGTTGCAGATGGGATAATCTGAATGCGGGGCTTGGGTTCAGGGCCCCGTCAGGGAAGAGAGACGCAGCCGCGTCATAACAATTCATTGCAGGGGCTCATCCATGAACAGATCTATGCTCGCCGTCCTGATCGGCGCTTTGATGGCAACAGGGACGGTGCAGGCTGCCGCCCAGGACAACACCTGGTATGTCGGCGGCAAGGCCGGCTGGTCAAATTATTACGGGGTGGATTACAACGCTCAGGTCGAAGAGCTGTTCGATGCGACCAAGGTGAACGAGAACAGCGATGATCTCGGTCTGGGGCTGTTTGCCGGTTATCAGGTGAACAGAAACGTGGCGATTGAGCTCGGCTATGACTGGCTCGGCAAGTATCAGGTGGACAAGCACTACTCGGGCAACGGGGTTGATTTCGCACTCGATGGCGAGGCCAAGGCCCAGATGGTGCAGGCCACCATGAAGATCATCCTGCCTGCAACCTCGGCACTGGATATCTACGGCCGTCTCGGGGGGGCCTATGCCTGGACCGAGAGCTCACTCAACGTCAGGGCCAGCGATGGCACCAGCAGCCTCTCCGAATCCCATGAGGGCAACAAATATCATGGTGCCGCCTTTGTCGGGGCGCTGGGGGTCGAATACGCCATCGACAAGGATTGGGCCGCCCGCCTCGAATACCAGTACACCACGCCGCTCGGCAAGGACTCGCTGGATGAATCCGGCATAGAGCTGGACAACGGCCTGCTGTCTGTCGGCATGCTCTACCGCTTCGGCCAGATCGGCGACGAACCTGTGGTGCCCACACCGGCCCCCGAGCCCGCCCCGGCCCCTGTGCTGGTGGAGAAACAGTTCAGTCTGGATTCGGATGTGCTGTTCGAATTCAACAAGGCGACCCTGAAGCCGGCCGCGAGCCAGGCGCTGGACAGCCTGTTTGCCCAGATCCTGGCGGCCAATCCGAAAGACGGGGTGGCGACGGTGATCGGTCATACCGACCGCATCGGCTCGGAGGCCTACAACCAGTCCCTCTCCGAACAGCGTGCCCGCACGGTGGCGGATTATCTCATCGCCAAGGGATTGTTTGCCGACAAGGTGCGTGCCGAAGGGCGGGGAGAGTCTTCGCCCGTGACCGGGGGCAGCTGCCCGGATGGCGCCAAGGCGCAGATGATCGCCTGCCTGGCCCCGGATCGCCGGGTCGAGGTGCGCCTGACCGGGGTCTCCCAGGTCGCCGAATAAGCCATCTTTGCCTTGCTATTAAACAACGAGGGGGCCTTGGCCCCCTCGTTGTTTATGTGGTTGTGAGTCGTGACGTTTGCAGCCGCCTGGCGCAATGACTCACCATGATCAGCAGCAAGGCGCCGGGCAGCACTGTTTGCCAGAGGAAAGGCCAGGACTGGGTGGTGAGCAGGATCAACAGTGGATTGGCTCCGGCAGGGGGGTGGATCAGCCCCAGTCCCTGCATGAGTGCAATGGACAGGCCCACACCCAGCGCCAGCTTGAGTTCCATCGGTAGCGGGAGCAATTGCACCACCAAACCCACGGTGGCCGATAACAGGTGGCCTCCCAGCACGTTCTGCGGACGGGCCAGCGGACTGTCCGGCAGTGAGAAGAGCAGCACACAGCTTGCCCCGAACGGTGCCATCAACAGGGTCGACTGCCAGCTCATGTCCAGCCAGCCGAGCAACATTATGGCCAGGCAGGCACCGAGCCCTGCCAGCCAGGCACTTCGCCATCGTCTTGTTTCCATTTCCTGTCTCCTGTCTGTGCCGGATCACTTGATCCAGCCTGCGACATTAGGTAGACAGATCGGTGTACTTCAAGAGGAAAGTCACCATGAGCGAAAAACGGCAACAGCTGATGACGACAGCCTATCGGCTGTTCAATCGTCACGGCTTTCACGCTAACGGCATCGATCGCATCTGGGCCGAGGCGGGCAGTACCAAACGCACCCTCTATCGCCACTTCCCCACCAAGGATGCCTTGATCGAAGCCGTGCTGATGGCACGGGATGCGGAGTTCTTTGCCCTGCTCGATGCCAGGATGGATGGGGTGTCGGGGCGGGAGGCCAGGTTGCTGGCGCTGCTCGATGGCTTTGCAGACTGGTTTGGCCGCCGCGACTTCTACGGCTGCAACTTCATCAACGCGAGCGCCGAGTTCTCCGATCCTCGCCACCCGGTGCGCAAGCTGGTGGTGGCCCACAAGCGTGCGTTGCTGAACTGGGTCAGGGAGGCCCTCGAATGCACCGAGGTGCAGGCCACCGGGTTATGCCTGCTGCTGGAAGGGGCCGTGGTGATGGCCCACAGCTATCAGCAGCCTCTGGCTCTGGAACAGGCCAGGGTGTTGGCGGAGGCCGTGCTGGCAGAGCCGCGCTAGTTCAGTTCCGTGGGGTCGATATCCAGACTCCAGCGCACCCGCTTGGTCTCGGGCCACCCCTCCAGCTCCGTCACCGCCCAGTAGAGCAACTGGGCCAGCGGTGCCCGGCTGGGCCCCTGCACCAGCAGCTGCATGCGAAACTTGCCCGCCTTGCGCTCCATGAAGCCGCTGATGGGCCCCAGCACCTGCACCTGGGGATAACGGGCGCTGCGCAGGGTATCGGCGAGACGACTGAGGAACAGCTGCACCTCGTCGCGGCCGTTGGCCTCGGCCCGGAACAGTCCCTGATGGCTGAACGGTGGCAGCCCCAGCAGGCGGCGCTCTTTCAGCGCCGTGTCGGCGAAGTGGCCGTAACCGTTCTGGGTCAGATCCTGCAGCAGGGCGTGCTCGGGATGGTGGCTCTGCAGCACCACCAGCCCCGGCTTGCTGGCGCGACCGGCGCGGCCCGCCACCTGGGTGTAGAGCTGGGCCAGCTTCTCGGCGGCGCGAAAATCGGCGCTGAACAGGGCACCGTCCACATCCAGCAGGCCTACCAGGGTCACGTCCGGGAAGTGGTGGCCCTTGGCCAGCATCTGGGTGCCGATCAGGATCTTGTACTTGCCCGCCTTGATGTCGCCGAGGTGGGTCTCCAGCTCCCCCTTGCGGCGGGTGTTGTCCCGATCGATGCGCACCACCGGATATTGCGGGAAAACGGTGCCAAGCAGCTGCTCCAGCTGCTCTGTGCCCACTCCCGAGCCGATCAGCTCGCTGCTGCCGCATTCCGGGCAGTGGTGGGGCAGGGGGCGTACGCTGTCGCAGTGGTGGCAGTGCAGGCGCCGTCCGGCCTGATGCCAGGTGTACCAGGCGTCGCAGCGCTCGCAGGCGGCGCTCCAGCCGCACTGGTGGCAGATGAGTGCCGGCGCATAGCCCCGGCGGTTGAGAAACAGCATCACCTGGTTGCCCGCCGCCAGGTGTTCGGCCATCAGCTGCTCCAGCTGGGGGGAGAGCCCCGCCTGCAGCCGCACGTTCTTGATGTCCAGGATCACCTGGCGGGCGGTCTGGGCGTTGCCGGCGCGGCGAGT
>ERZ650306.2017-NODE-2017-length-10805-cov-8.640930_pt1 | contig 10805 bp, 5 predicted proteins | sample MGYA00376242_ERZ650306 | MGnify/ENA primary metagenome ERZ650306 (study PRJEB26733, sample SAMN07839244) | wastewater metagenome | biome: urban; feature: wastewater treatment plant; material: waste water | place: USA: North Carolina | collected 2016-03-31 ...
TTTTCAATAGCTCCTTGTTTTTTTAATTCGTCCCCCAATTCATTTCCTAAAACATCTGGACTTTTCTTGGCTAATTTAACCAAAGGAAAAATAACCACTGTGAAATCTCCCTCAAAATCTGTTTTGTTTTGTTGAACTTCTAAAGTGAGATTTTCAATTTGATAATTGTTTTTTAGAATCTCAGAAATAGAGTTTTGTATATGCTGTTTAATATCCATTTTCTATATTTTATGCAAAGATAATAAATAAAAAAACCACCCGAAAATCGGGTGGTTTTGAATATAAATTACAAAACTTTATTTAATCCAAAAAGGAGTGAATTCATTTTTCACAAAACACTGATCTGCCGTCATTTGAGGAACATTTGTTGCATTTGCTGCATATTCAGAAGTTGGATACATAAGCCTGTAAGGCTTATTTGGCTTTGCTGCTGTTTTTGCTAATGGAATATATGGATAACCTGTTCTATTATAATCAAAAAATACTTGAATTGGAGTTATCATACCTAAAGCTAACCATTTTTGAGTAATTATGGCTTCTATTTTTTCAACATCAGTTCCAATCCAGCCTAACTTATTCACAGTATTAATTTTTGTGATATACTCTGTAGCCCCTGTAGCCCCTAAGTAAGCATAGGATTGAGTAATAGCTTTTTCAAATGTAGCTTTTCCATCATAACTTAAAATTGGATATCTAAGTGAAGCTTCAGATTTCAAAAGATTAATTTCAGTTGCAGTCATTAAAGCACCAGCTCTAGAGCCTGCGGCGACGGCATTATCACGAGATAATCCCCATGCTCCGCTTGTAAACCAACCCGGTCCAAAAGATGAGATAGGTCTTTCAACCGTCATATCCGCTTCTCCCGGCCTAGCACCTTGTTTAACTCCAATTACTCTATTTGATGTTACGGTAAACATCCTAGCTTTTCTACCATCTACTACACCATTAAATTTCTGATAAAAAGCATTTGTGTCATTTTTATCATTACTATTAAGACAAATTGCTAAATGTCCAGATGCAGTATCCATTCTATACGATTGAGTTGTTGTACCCGTAATACTAGAGTAAAATAAATTTGCAAATGGATTCATATTATCCGCGCTAGCTGTGCTATATCCAGGATTTACAGTAACATCTTCGTCAATTATTGTTTTACCAACCAAAGTCGAAATTTGTTGATTTCTAACTGTAGCCATATCGCCTGTAACATTAGACATTCGTATTAGCATTCTTAACTTAATAGCATTAGCAAAAGCAATCCATTTATTTACATTTCCTTTAAAAACAACATCTTGATTGGAAGGGACTGTAATAGATCCATTCGAATTAGTGTCACTCAATGCTAAAATAGCTTGATCTAATTCGCCAAACATAGTTTTGTACACTTCTGTATCTTTATCATACTTGGGTTTTAAATTAGTTTGCATCTTAAATGCTTCTGTATAAGGAACATTACCATATAAATCTACGATAGTTTGCATATAAAAAACTTTCATAATCCTAGCCATACCTCCATAATACTTATAAGCAGGATTAGCGTCAGATTTATCTATCACAAGTTGAATATTATTAACTCCTCTGTATGTACTATCCCACAAAGTAGCATAATAAGTATTATTAAGATTCATAGTAAATTCAGCATCATTACCATTACCATATAGGGCTGAGTTCGTTCCAATAAAGTTAGTATATAAAGCTCCTAGATTAACTAAATCTCTTGCGTGAACACGAAAAGTATTTGTAATTGCACCGGGGAAAATACTTGGTGCTCCTACCAAACTTTCAGATGGTAAGTTAGGATTTTCATTGATATCCATATATTCATTACACGAACTCAATGACAATAATATACAAACTGCTGCTATTGATATTTTTTGTAGTTTCATTTTCATTTTTTTTAAAAAGTTGCTTTGATATTAAATCCAAATGCTCTAGTTGTTGGATACTGTGTCTGATTAGCATATCCTGCAGCATTACCAGTAGTACTTGCTGTTTCAGGATCAGCAAAGTTTCTATTTGTTTTGGCATATTGAATAAATGGGTTTCTAGCATATGCTCCAAAAGTAATAGAATTCACAAATGTGTTTGTTAACAATGATTTAGGAAGATCATATGAAAGTGAAATTTCTCTAATCTTGAAAAAAGTTGCATCTACTGCATAGTACTCTGAAATTGTTCCTGTAAATGGACCAAAATAAGAATTAGCTCCTTGATAAGATGCATCATTTAAATACGGTGTTGTATTTACAACATAACTCCCATTAACCAATTGTACAGAATTTGGCACCACATAACCTTTTGATCTATCAAAATTCCCAGAATCTTCAGAATTCCCTGCAAATGCAAGAGTACTCTTAATTGGAGCAATAAAGGTACCTCCTTTTCTCCATTCTGCTACTCCAGATAAAGTCAACCCTTTATATCTTATAGATGTTGAAAAATTCATAATAAAGTCAGGTGTTGTTCTTCCTAAATTTGTTAATTGTCCTGTAAATAAAGGAACACCTTTATCACTCACAATAACTCTACCTTCTGGATCACGTTGAAAAACATTTCCTCCTTTAATCATTGCAAAATCCTCTCCTTTAACGGCATAAATTCCTATCCCTCCATAGGAGGTAGTAGACAATAATGCAACTTGATTCAATCCATCAGCTAGTTCCAAAATTTTTGATCTACTCATAGCATACGACCCTTTAACATTCCACTGAAAATCAGCAGATTTAATAGGCACAAGTCCTAAATCAACATCAAACCCTCTCATGCGCATCTTACCATAATTATTAGTTAAAGAACTTAATCCAGAACCACTTGACACAGTCGCAGTCGTAATCAAATCATCCGTACTAGTTTGATAAACAGAACCATCCAAAGTAACTCTGTCATTAAAAAATCCTAGTGCCAAATTAGCCTCAATAGTTGAAATAAATTCAGGAGTAATACTACTAGATGTAGGAGTTGTATTGGTTATATATGATGGTAACCCAGTGAATGGAAATCCAGTTGGGATATTCATAACAGGATTTATAGCATATGGACTTACAGATGAAGCGTTTCCAACTTTTGTATAGTTTCCTGAAATCTTCATATAATTCAATACATCACCTTTTAGTGATTTAAAAGCCTTTGTAGGAACAAAAGACACTCCTCCAGAATAGTATGAGTAACCTTTATCTTTAAATTTCCCTGTACCCGAGTCAGTTGTTCCAAAAACAGAAGTTTGATCAAATCTATAAGTTGCATTCAAAAATAAATAATCTCTAAAAGCTAAATCTGCGTTTACAAAAGCAGAAACTATTCTTGAATTTGTAGTAAAATTATCTAAGTTTGTACTTCCTGGCGCGTCTACTTTCAATACATTTTTAATATGATACCAACCTGGAATATCTAATCCAACACCTCCAACAGAAACTATATTATACTGTAAATCTTGAATATTGTTACCTATGTTAAATTTTAAATTCAAATCATCACTTAAATCATAATTAAAATTTAACATTAAATCTCCATAATAATTTCTCCTTTTAGATAAACTTTGATAATAATTAGAATCAACATTTGACAATCCCGCATATGCACCCGTTTTACCATTCAAAAATGGCACATCTGGCGTTACATATTTCCTAGTAAGAACATCTCCATCATTATGTCTATCAGAATTAATAGAAGTTAATGCTAGATTTCCTGTATAAGTAATATTAATATTCTTATTAAAATCATACTTCAAAGAAAGAATTCCACTAAAATAGTCAGAATAATTATTACTCCTTACATGTTCAATTGACCAAAATGGGTTTGTAGCATACGAAGTACCATATCCATCTCTTCCGCTATTCTTGAAAAGCCTAACATTTGAACTTGTTGGATTTTGTATAAAGTTATAATAAATAGAACTGTTTGAAGCATCAGTCTGGTTAATTACCTGATTTATATATTGAATATTGCCATCAATATGAAACTTACCAAAAGTTTTACCTGCTTTAAAGTTAAAACTATTCCTTTTCATTTTATCTCCAAGAATAACAAAGCTATTATCTTGTCTATTTAATGAAAGAGAAGCATAAGCATCTTGACTACCAGCATTAATACTTAGACCGTTCTGAAACAAAACACCTTTATAGAACAATTTACCATACATATCATCAAGTGGAGCATATTTTTCCATAATGAATGTATTATCTTTCTGCGGCAGTCCAGAAGGTAAAAATTTACCTCCAATAGCAGGATTAGAAAAAGCTGGTCCCCAAGATGTATTTTCCCAAGGAACATAATAAGTACCATCCAATGATTCTGAAGTCCAAGAATCATCTACTGCTCCTTTCCCATATCTCTTTTGATAAAGTGGCAACTTATAAGCTTCTGTAATCTCAGTAGAATTAGTAAAAGTTATTTGCATCCTTTCGCCTCTAGCTCCTTTTTTAGTTGTTACAATAATAACACCATTAACTCCTTGAGCTCCATACAAGGCAGCACCTTGAAGACCTTTTACTACATTCACACTTTCAACTGACTCAGGCGGTAACTGTTGGAAAATATTAGCATTAGAAATAACATTATCGATTACAATTAATGCTTGATTATCACCCGTAATAGTTTTTACCCCTCTTAATACAATTCTGTTATTTGGATTAACAGAAGAGTTTGTTTGAGTAATTTGTAATCCAGACACCTTAGCAGATAAACTCCCTAATAAATCAGGTGCTGAAGCAGCGGTCAACTCTTTTGCCCCAACTATTTGTTGCGCAGATACCACGGCATCCACTTTCTTTTTAATACCAAGTGCGCCGGTAACAATTACCTCACCAATCTCTTTAGTCCCAGCTGTATCTACCTTCATTTTACTTTTTTGTGCATAAGACACAGTAAAAGAAGCAGTAAGAACAACAGCTAAAACGCTTTTTGTTAGTTTCTTCATATCAAATTAAATTTTTCAATGGTCAAATATGCAAAACTTTATTAAATTAAACAATAGTTTAGTTAAAAAAATGTTAAAAACAATAAATTTTCGAAATTTTGCTTAATTTATGTTAAAATACAATTTTTCTATGTGATTTTTGTCATAATCCCCCTCCTTAATTATCAATTTTCAAACACTAAAAATCTCTCCATTTATAAAATTTCAAAAATTTTAATGCTAAAATCGATTTTAAAGGAGGTAAACTGAAAATAATTATCATTTTTTGAAAGCAAATGTTAATTTTAAGACCCCATCATCGATTTCTCTAATTTATATAAAATTCATCTTATCATAAAAAATTATATTTTTGCAATAAAATACCCTCATTCAGACTAAAAAAATTACTTTAACTGAAAATTAACTTTAAAGAATTGTATTAAATATTGTTAACAAATGTCATTATTAAATTCTTGGTCTAATCAATATATAGAAGCTGGCTGTGACGAAGTAGGAAGAGGCTGTTTATGTGGCCCTGTGGTTGCAGCTGCTGTAATTATTGATCATCAATTTAATCATAATTTAATTAATGATTCTAAACAATTAAGTTTTAGAACCAGAATAGAGCTTGACTCCTACATCAAAGAAAATGTACTAGACTATTCTATTGCAGAACTGTCTCCTGAATTTATTGATGAACACAACATTCTGAATGCGAGCATACACGCCATGCATAATGCGCTAGACCAATTAAAGTTAAAACCAGAACTTATTTTGGTAGATGGCAATAAATTTCATCCTTATAATTATATCCCTCATCAATGTATTATAAAAGGTGATACTAAATTTTTATCTATTGCGGCTGCTTCAATCTTAGCAAAAAATTATAGAGACCTATTAATGATTGAACTTCACGAAGAATTCCCAGAGTATGGATGGAATAAAAATATGGGTTATGCTACAAAACAACATAGAGAAGCATTAAAAAAATTTGGCCCCACTAAATATCATAGAAAATCTTTCAGATTGGAGTATGATTAATGATGGAAGATGAGCAGCTGGAAGTTAGATAAATAGTTTATTGTAAATCATTTCAAACTACATCAAACCTATAAAAAAAATCGGATGAGGTTTTCTCATCCGATTTTTTATTTAATTATCTTACATTTATTTTTTTCGGTTTTGCTCTTGCGCTTTTTGTTGTTCTTGCGCTTTTTCCATCATTTCGCGCATACGTTTCTGGAATTTACCTTCTGGTTTTGGGCCTTTTGCTTTATTTTCTTGAATCATCGCGTGAATTTTTTTCTCATCTAAAATCCAATTTTTAATGGCTAGAATAATTAAAATATTAAGCGCATTAGACACAAAATAGTACCAAGAAAGACCAGATGGAGCAGTATTTAAGAAGAAAAAGAATGTAATTGGGAAAATATACATCATCACTTTCATATTTGGCATCCCTTCTTGTTGTGGTTGCTGCATATTACCAGAAGTCATTATTGTATATATTAAAACCACTATAGTACAAGCTACGGCAAAAATACTGATATGCTCCCCTATCAAAGGAATGTTAAATGGTAATTTAATTAAATCATCATAAGCAGTAAGGTCTTTTACAAACCAAAAACTTTTACCTCTAAGGTCTATCATATTCGGGAAGAAACGGAACAATGCATAGAAAATAGGAATCTGAACCAATGCTGGCAAACAACCTGCCATCTGATTAATTCCTGCTTTTCGGTAAATTTCCATGGTAGCTTGTTGCTTTTTAAGAGGATCTGCATTTTTGAATTTTTCATTAGCTTCCTCTATTTCTGGTTTTACTACCTTCATCATTGCACTCAATTTGTGCTGCTTATACATTACTGGCGACAGAACCAATTTGGTAACAATGGTCATTAAGAAAATAACCCAACCTGCAGCTACTCCCCAATCTGTAAGCCAATTATAAACTGGCACAAAGAACCATCTGTTTAGAGTTCCAATAAAACTCCAGCCAAGAGGTAAAATGGTATCAAACTCTTTTCCTTCATAAGATTTAAGAAGTGGCAAATCTAATGGCATAAAATACCATTTGAAATTTTGATTTAATTCATTACCAGAAAGTTTTATCTGACCATCAAAATTAAATTTCTTTAGAAGTTCTCCTTCTTTTATAGATTCTTGAGTTCCTTTAGTATTAACAAAACCATTAGATGTTTCTATTACCGAAGTAAAAAACTGTTGTTTTACGCCAATCCAGTTTAGTGTTTCTTTTGGTTCTTCAAAACCATTGGTGTCATAATCTGCATCTTTATAATTATTAAAAGCATAATTAAATTCAGAATGAGTTTGTTCTTGCGAACGCCCTTTCTCCATTCCTCTTACAGAATAATTCCAATTAAAATCTGCTTTCTCGTCTGTCACAATAGTAGAAAGACCCTGAGTTTTAACATTGAAATCAATAGTATATTTATCTAATAAGGTGTAAACAAACTGAATGGTTGCACCGGAAATTTGAGACGTCATCGTTACAGAGTTTCCAGAAACACTTGGGCTAAAGATTAAATCTTTGGTATTAAATACTTTACCCGCCTTATCTTTGAACTGAAATCCGTAGCTAGAATTATTTTTATTGATTAAATAAAGTGGCAAATCATGCTTGTCTGATTTTTTATCGTATGCATAATATTGATTCAATTTAGCCGAAGAAATCTGACCACCTAAAGAAGAAAATTCTACGGTAAGCAGGTCATTTTTAAGCGTTACATTCTTAATATCTGTTGCATTTACTGGACTTGCGATATTAGCAGCAATGGTAGGTTTTGTAGGCGTAGCTTTTTGCTCAGTTTTAGATTTTTGTTCGGCAATTTTAGCTTCATCGGCTTGTTTACCTTGATAGTAATACATAAAAGCCATCATAATTGCAGAAAGCACAAAAAGGCTAATCATCTGCCTTTTATCTAATCCGTTGTTTTGTTGCATCATAATTGATTTGAAATTTGAAATTTGAGATTAAATCTCTCAAATAGTATTCCTACTTATTTTAGCTGACAAAAATAGGAAATTTTTGTCAGATTGTCATTCATTTCATTTTATAAAAGTTAGAGACGCGATAAATAGCGAATAAAGCCCAAATTATGCATTAGAATTTGGAAGTCTTATTAAAAGGATATCAAACTTACATAAAAATTTTGACTCATACTCGAACGAATAAAAAACTGATTTTAAATTGATTACATTTTTTTAGAAGAAACTTAAAATAAAAGTTCCTCATACGTAATTTGGTTTAAAAATACGCAATATATCAAGAATGACAGTGACGCGACAAATCTTTAATGAAAAATAATGTAATGAATCATGAATGAAAGAGACGCGATAAATCGCGTCTCTACAAATTTATTATTTACTTGCTGCTTTTATCAATGCTATAAACAAAGGATGTGGTGTTGCAACTGTACTTTTGTATTCTGGGTGGTACTGTACTCCTACATAAAAAGGATGATTTTTGAGCTCTACCGTTTCTACTAATTTGGTGTCTGGATTTACACCAGAAGCTTGTAATCCATTATTTTCAAAATCTTCTAAAAACTCACTATTAAATTCATAACGGTGTCTATGTCTCTCTGTAATATTTTTAGCTCCGTAGATTTCAAAAAGTGTGGTATTAGGTTTTAATTGACATTTCCATGCGCCTAACCTCATGGTACCTCCTTTTTCTACTACATTTTTTTGTTCTTCCATTATAGAAATTACAGGATACTTGGTGGTTAAATCAAATTCAGATGAATTAGCATCTCTATATCCTAAAACATTTCTAGCAAACTCTATGGTCATAATCTGCATACCGAGACAAATTCCCAAAAGTGGAATTCTATTTTCTCTCGCAAATTTTGCTGCCAAGATTTTACCTTCAATACCTCTATCTCCGAAACCTGGCGCGATTAGCATTCCGTCTATTCCTTTGAAACTCTCTGCCAGATTAGATTCTGTAAGTTCGCCACTGTAAATCCATCTTAGCTTCACTTCGGTTTCTTGTGCTGCTCCTGCGTGTATAAAGGCTTCGGCAATAGATTTGTAAGAATCTTGTAGAGAAACATACTTCCCGACTAAAGCAATTTCTACTTTTTTCTTAGGATTTTTATATTTCTTAAGGAAATTTTTCCAATCTTTTAAATCTGAATCTTGGCTGGTTGGTAATGCCAATTCTTTGAGAACTACCTCATCAAATTTTTGTTTTTGCAATTCTAAAGGAACCTGATAGATGGTTTCCACATCCATACTTTCGATGACATTGTCAAAAGGAACGTTACAGAATTGTGCCAATTTAGATTTTACCTCTTTCGGGATTTTATGTTCTGATCTACAAACCAGTACATCTGCCATAATACCAGATTCCATTAACATTCTTACAGAATGCTGAGAAGGTTTGGTTTTCAATTCTCCGCTTGCTGCTAAATAAGGCAATAGCGTAAGATGAATAACCATAGAATTATTCTCGCCCAACTCCCATTTTAGCTGACGTACACTTTCTATGTAAGGCAATGATTCTATATCACCTACTGTACCCCCAATTTCTGTGATAATGATGTCATAATCTTGTTTCGCTAAGATTTTGATTCTGCGTTTAATTTCGTTGGTAATATGTGGAATTACCTGCACGGTTTTTCCCAAAAAATCCCCTTTGCGCTCTTTTTCTATTACGGTCTGATAAATTCTACCCGTAGTTACATTGTTGTTCTGAGAAGTAGGAGAATCTAGAAATCTTTCGTAGTGTCCTAAGTCTAGATCTGTTTCTGCACCATCTTCTGTTACGTAGCACTCTCCGTGTTCGTAAGGATTAAGTGTGCCCGGATCTATATTAATATAAGGATCTAGTTTTTGGATGGTTACTTTGAAGCCTCGTGATTTTAGGAGAAGGCCAAGTGAAGAAGAGACAATGCCTTTTCCCAAAGATGAAGTAACACCTCCTGTTACAAAGATGTACTTGGTATTCTTTTTACTCATTAGATTTAGGTTTGTGCAAAGTTAGGGGATTTTGGATAAAGTCCCAAAAAACTAAAATTTCTTTTTGCTATTTATTTGATACATAATATGTAAAATACGTAATTTGTATTAGCTAGTATTATTATTTTTTTTGATACTTTTGAGGAAACACAAACGAAAACTAAACACAAAGATGAAAACTAATTTTTTTTCATTAGCATTTCTGCTATTGATTAACATCATATACTCTCAGAATATCGGAGATTATAGAACCATTGCATCTGGCAACTGGGAAGACTCTAAACTTATAATGGCACAACTTGGGTTGCTACAACAGAATACCCTGGAAAAACATCAGGAAGCTACACCGTAACAATAGAAGAAATCAACGCATCTACTCCTCATGTTATAACGATACCTACAGCTTCAACCTATTCTATTGGAAATTTGGTAGTGAAAGGTGAACTGACATTAAACGCTAACCTTACTTTACCTACAACTAGTAGCCTTATTATAGACGCAGGAACTGTTTTGCTAAATGCCAACAAAGTAGATCTTACACTACAAGCAAACGCACAAGTCAACATTATAAATACAGGAAGTGGAACATGTAGTGGTGGTAGTGGCATCAATGGATATGGAATTATTTCTTCTAACTGTAATAATAACAATTCATTAATAATAGGTACTATTACTTATAGCAATTGTGCTGGAGGAGGAAATTCTTTTGCAGGTGATTTTTGTGAAGTTAATGAATCAGGGGGTACTATCAATGCGGTTCCCGCAGCTAGCGCTTCTACAATTTGCCATAATCCTCTACTAAATAATAATAATACTGTTACACTTACTGCTGCTGCAAAATCAAACATCTCTAATAAATCATATTCTTGGTCTGTAGATAGTGCTCCTCCAGGTTTTATTGGCATTACTTCTACTAATACACCTT
>ERZ650306.2025-NODE-2025-length-10773-cov-9.725602_pt1 | contig 10773 bp, 9 predicted proteins | sample MGYA00376242_ERZ650306 | MGnify/ENA primary metagenome ERZ650306 (study PRJEB26733, sample SAMN07839244) | wastewater metagenome | biome: urban; feature: wastewater treatment plant; material: waste water | place: USA: North Carolina | collected 2016-03-31 ...
TTAGTAGTTCATTGAGACCAATGAAGGTGTTTTTAATGCGCAAAAGAGGGGAGTGATGCACATGAACGGAGCAAAACAGCAATACGACGAGTTAGTCTCAGCCCGTTTGTGGGATAAAGAGACGCAAATCAATTACTTCCTTGAATATGCGGAAGAATATCAATTATCAGCACATTTTTTGTCTTATCTGGCGTTGAAGGCATCGGCAGTAGCTGATCCGGTTATCTCTTCAAAAAATTATACGACCGAACAACTGATTGAAATGCTGAGTAAAAGCGAACGTATTTCAACAGTAATAAAAGAGAATGCACTGGTCACTCAGATTGCCGACCCATGGCTGGCACCAAGTATGATTGAATGCATTGCCAGCAGTATTTCTGTGGCCGTTGACCCGGACAATAAGCAATTAGTGCAGGAACTTTTAACGTATTTTAATGTGAAACATTCATTTTTAATCAGATCGATGAATAAATCATCAAGTGTTGAATCGGATGTGGTATCAGACAAATACCGATTCGGAGCCAGAGGGTAGCCGAATCATTCGCTATCTGTATTGAGATCATGCTAGTTTGAAATAGCCGCCTTATGTTCGCATGGTACGTTCGCATCCCGCTGAACTGAATCCTGGTTCATATAAATCAGGAGATAAGTTTGATGAGCAACCAGCAATGGAAAGCGAAGTGGAAGCGTGATGATATCGCGTTTCATCAGTCACAAATTAACCCGCTGTTACCGCAATTCTGGCCAACTCTCGGCTTAACTGTTGGTGATACCGTGCTGGTTCCTTTATGCGGCAAAAGTCTGGATATGGACTGGTTGCTGGATGCCGGTTACAAAGTTTTCGGCATTGAACTTAGCAATATTGCTATTCAGGCTTTTTTTGCCGGGCGTGGTTTGGTGCCTAACCGGCAACGGCATGGCCGTTTTATCCGTTGGTCACATGGCAATGTGGAAATCTGGTGTGGCGATCTGTTCGATCTCTGTGCTGCTGATCTACTTGATATCAGCGCCATCTATGACTGTGCGGCACTGACCGCACTGCCAGAAGCAACACGCAGCCAATATGTGCGTCACCTTGGCGCGTTGTTACCGAGTGCCAGTCAGATTTTATTGCTGACGACGGAATCTGCAGACGAAATAACCACGGTGCTGCCATTAGCGATAGACAGTGAAGTCGCCAGCCTTTATGCGTCTCGCTATAGCATTGAGTTATTGCATGGTAATCAATGTATGAAAATCGACCCGGAATATCCGCATGAAGCGGCCAGAATGCTGGAAGAAAAAGTATATCGAATGCGGCCTCATTAGCGCTAAGGCGCGAAGAGGAAAGTTGCGCCAGTTTAATCAGGGCTAATGTGTTATAATAACCGTCCAAGATCATACCGTTAATTTGTATGTCGGCCACCCACCTTGAATCTTTGGGGTAAGCAATTCTGCTGGCGGATTCTCCTTGTGTTATCTCCATCTCTTATTGCCGCGCATCTGTGGCGATCCCTCCATAATCTATTGATTTTCTGACGTTCGATCGATCATTGAAGGTTTTATTGTCTCAGCTGTATTTTCAGTTGGGCGCGGTTTCCTTTTGGTGTTTGAAACGATGTCGATCATCTGAGGTCTAACAACATGATCGCATATCTTATTTTAGTACACCGTTATCCAAACCAATTCAAACGACTCTTTAAAGCGATTTATCATCCATCCAATCATTACATGATCCATGTCGATAAGCGTTCAGGCACCGAATTGCAGACAGAGATAAGCGACTTTCTGGCGGAATATCCGAATGCGTCGATGTTAAAAAGTGAAAAAGCACTGTGGGGTGGATACAGTCTGGTTGATGCTGAATTACGTGGGATGAACGAGTTATTAAATATGGGGTTGGAATGGAAATTCTTTATCAATCTCAGTGCGCAAGATTTCCCGCTCAAGTCGCAGACACACATCCATAATTATCTGAATCAGCATATTGGTAAAGACTTTTTGAAGGTGGCTAATCAGGCAGAAATTCGACCGGACACCATGCATCGCTTAGAAGAATTCGTGACGGAAACAGATAATGAAATCATCAGCGAACCGGTTCAAAAACGGGTATTTCTTAAAGGTGTGACGCCTTACATCGGTAATCAGTGGATGATCCTGAGCCGTAAATTTTGTGAGTTTATCTCTCGTAGCCCGGAAGTGGATCGTTTCCGCGATTTTTATCGCAACACCCTGATTGCCGACGAAGGTTTCTTCCAAACCGTGATCATGAACACCAGCTATAAAGCAGCGATTGTGAATGATGATAAACGAGCGATTGACTGGATACCGATGGGCACTATCAAGTTGCGTCCACGCGATTTTACGGCTGACGATGCTGAATTCTTGAAGAATAGCGACGACTTATTTGCACGTAAATTTGACGAAACCGTAGATCAGAATATTTTAACTATTCTTGAAGAACATCTGGTTCAGTCATCGGCGACGCCGGCAAAACTGATTGCGCCGCAGAGAGCTAAATCTCCAACCGGTGTTGCTGCCAATGCGATTGCTGAAGCATTAGCTGAATAACCGTCATGCATTATGCAAAAAGCCCGGATGATTGATTTCATCCGGGCTTTTTAATATCTATTTTCTACGGTGGAGTTAAACCAACCGGATGCCACCATCTTCAATGGTGATCAGCCCTTGTTTAAACAGACCGCCAATCGCCTTCTTAAATGTGCCTTTACTCATGCTGAATTGAGAGTAAATCAGCTCAGGAGAACTCTTGTCGCCCACAGGCAGGAAGCCGCCTTGTTTTTGCAGACGCGCCAGAATTTTTTCACCCGCTTCATCTTTACGTGCTAAACCCGGTTTATTCAGGGTAACGTCCAGCTTGCCATCTTCATGAATTTTCTTGATATAGCCTTTGGTACGCTGACCAATTTTAACGGTCGTGAAAATTTCGTTGTAGAAAATCAGGCCCCAGAATTTTTTATTCACGATCACTTTATAGCCGAGATCGGTCTGTTCGCAGATCAGCAAATCAACCTCTTCCCACGGTTCATACTGCGGCATTTCAATGCTTAGGTAATGATCGAGGCGGCTGGTAGCGGTCGGGCGGCTTTCGCGATCGAGATAAACATAGACTACGTAGGTATGGCCGGTTTGCATTGGTTTGGCTTGTTCATTGGCGGGCACAAACAGGTCTTTCTTCAAACCCCAATCGAGGAAGGCACCAATGCGGCTGGCGGAGATCACCTTCAGTCCGGCAAATTCGCCGACCTGGGCTAACGGTTTATCGGCGCTGATGACGAGTTCGCTGTCGCCATCTAGATAGGGGAACACAGCCAGTGTGCTGCCCTCTTTAATTGCTTGCGGCAACTGACTTTGTGGCACAAACACATGGCCTAAATCATCTGCATCCAACCAGGCGCCTTTTTCATCGATTTTAATTATTGGGAGGGAATTCATGCGGCCAAGTTGGATCATAGTGTTGTTCTCTTCGACAAAATTACATAACAAATAGAGCAGAATGATATCACTTCAAATCAGGTGTCGGGGATTTTTACGAAACAAGATGCCCTTAGTTTGTGTAATCGATTACATTTGAAGTGGGTGGCATGTTACATTTCTTTTGTCATTAACCGCGTTCACCTAGCAAAAACCAATGCAGATAAGCGTGATAATTCAATGTTCTGACAAGAAAAGCAGTAAAAACTATAGCTTTGTTGTTGTGAAACAGGAAAATAGTCGCATGAATAATGGAAGTATGGCTTCCAGATTGAATTAATCAATATCAGGTGGAGACACACAATTTATGGCGACCATCAAAGATGTTGCCCGTTTGGCGGGCGTGTCGGTGGCGACTGTTTCCCGCGTGCTGAATAGTTCACCGAAAACGAGCCCGGAATCGCGGGAAGCGGTGAAAAAAGCCATGGATGAGCTGAAATATCATCCCAATGCGAATGCACGTGCGCTCTCTCATCAGGGTAATGAAACGCTGGGGATTGTGGTGGGCGATGTGTCAACGCCTTTTTTTGGCATTATGGTCAAAGCCGTCGATCAGGTTGCGTATGCCACCGGTAATTTTTTGCTGGTGGGGAACAGTTATCATGACGCCAAGCGGGAACGGAAAGCCATTGAACAATTGTTGCGACATCAGTGTGCCGGTATCGTCGTGCATGCCATGATGTTGTCAGATGAAGAATTACAGCATTTTATGGCGCATGTGCCGGGCATGGTAATGATCAACCGGACGGTGCCAGGTTATGAGTCGCGCTGTATTAACTTAGATAATCGTTTTGGTGCGGAATTGGCAACAAATCACCTTATTCAACAAGGGCATAGGTCAATTGCTTATCTGTCATCATCCTATCAAATTGCCGATGCATTTGAGCGCCAGCAAGGCTATATCGATGCGTTAACACAGCATGGCATACCGGTCGATGAGCGATTGATTATTCAGGGAACACCCGATGAAATTGGTGGTGAGCGGGCTGTAGTTGAGCTGTTAAATCAAGGCCGTAAAGTGACGGGAATTGTCTGTTATAACGACCCGATGGCAGCGGGGGCATTGTCTGCATTGTCTGATAATGGCATTCAGGTACCGACACAGATCTCCGTTATTGGCTTTGATGATGTGCTTATTACTAACTATTTACTGCCGCATTTAACCACCATTCGCTATCCAGTGATTGAAATGGCGACTCAAGCGGCCCGTTTAGCGATTGCTTTAGCGCACGGTGAACCCGCGCCTGATGTGACTAACTTGTTTATACCGACACTGGTGCGTCGTTACTCTGTCACCCCAGTTGTTCCTGCCTAAACTTTACTTATTCTTACCTGCTTTTATTCGTGTAATTTGGAAACGATGCCATAGAAGAAAAATGTGATTTCTTCTGTGGCATGACTATCCCCGACGTTATCCCTCCTTCTTATTTTGATCTTTATCACGTTTATAGACTTGTTTTGCCGATCAAGTTGATGATTGTCACGTTTCGAATCAACGCGGATATCTATTCAGTTCTATACCTCGCTATGATTGGGTAATCGTTTACACGGAAGTGGTGTAAACAGGTTCGGCGGCCATCTCTGTGGAATTTTGTTGGCGCGGTGTCGGCGTCGCTGAGTGACTTTAAGTATCTGTTGAGTTTGCTTCAAACCGGAAGCGTTCATGGAGAACATCACTATGACTTTTGAAAAAAACAACCTTGTTCGTAACCTGACTTTGGGTGTCGTTGTGGCAACCTGTAGCATGTCTGCGCTGGCTAAAAAAAATGAACTGACCGTTTGGGCATGGGACCCGAATTTCAATATCGCGATCATGGAGCAGGCGAAAGCGACTTACCAAAAAGCGCATCCGGATGTGACTATCAAAGTTGTCGATTTTGCAAAAACGGATCTTGAACAGAAGATGCATACCATGCTGGCTTCCGGCATGACGAAATCGCTGCCGGATATTGTGCTGGTGGAAGATTACAACGCACCGAAATTCCTGAGTTCCTATCCCGGCGCATTTGCCGAGATGACCGGCAAGGTCGATTACAGCCAGTTCGCACCTTACAAAGTTGATCTGATGACCATGAATGGCAAAACCTACGGTATGCCGTTTGATTCTGGTGTGACGGGGATGTATTACCGGACAGATCTGCTGGCACAGGCTGGTTTCAAGCCGGAAGACATGCAAGACATCACTTGGGATCGTTTTATTGAAATCGGGAAAGTTGTCAAAGCAAAAACCGGCAAGGCCATGCTGGGAACTGACCCGAACGATCTTGGTCTGATGCGTGTCATGATGCAGTCTGCCGGCAGCTGGTATTTTGATGATAAAGGTGCAGTAAACATCAAGAACAATGAGGCGCTGAAAGAAGCCTTACGCATTCACAAAGGCTTGATGGATGCGGGTATCGTTCGTCCAACCATGGGTTGGTCTGAATGGGTTGGAACGATCAACCACGGCGATGTCGCGACCGTCACTACCGGTGTATGGATCACGCCATCTGTGAAATCAGCTGCTGATCAGGCGGGTAAATGGGCGATTGCACCAATACCTCGGCTGAATATTAAAGGTGGGACTAACTACTCCAACCTGGGCGGTTCAAGCTGGTATGTGATTTCGACTTCCGATAATACGGAACAGGCAATCGATTTCCTTAACAGCACCTACGGAAAAGACAGCGAGTTCTACCAGCAGATCCTGACAGAACGTGGCGCGGTAGGCTCTTATCTGCCAGCGCGTACCGGAACGGCTTATCAGCAACCGGATGCTTTCTTCGGTGGTCAGGCAATCTACAGCGATTTTGCAAACTGGCTGGGCAAAATACCGAAAGTGAATTACGGCTATTACACCTATGAAGCTGATGCGGCGATAGCTTCACAGTTACCGGCTTACTATCAGGGTATGCCACTGGAACAGGTTCTGGAACAGATCGACAGTCAACTGTCAGCTCAAATTCAATAGTAAAACACTGAGAGTCGGTAAATGTGATGCACCGGCTCTCCTATTGAGGTTTCTATCATGTCTCATTCAGGTGTTATGCCCATGACTCAGGCTCGTAGTCGCAATTTTCACCGTTTTTACGATATCAATGGGTGGTGTTTTGTTCTGGCCTCATTGACGCTGGTGCTGTTATTCATGATTTACCCGATCCTGAATTCGCTCTGGTTATCATTGCATTCCGGGAAAGGGGTCATCGTTCAATTTGTTGGTTTCGGAAATATTACCCGTCTGATGAATGATCAGGTATTTATTACCGCATTAACCAATACTCTGATTTTCCTGATCGTGCAGGTTCCGCTGATGATCCTGCTTTCTCTGGCAACAGCTTCCTGCCTGAATTCGCCAAACGTCCGGTTCCGCAGTTTCTTCCGCATGGCTATTTTCCTGCCCTGTGTGACCTCTCTGGTAGCGTATTCCATTCTTTTCAAAAGCATGTTCGGCTATGACGGTATTGTGAATTCAGCGCTGATGACGATCGGGCTGATTGAACATCCTATCGCCTGGCTGACGGATCCGTTCTGGTCAAAAGTGACCATTATTCTGGCAATCACCTGGCGCTGGACTGGCTACAACATGATTTTTTATCTGGCAGCCATGCAAAACATCGACAAGTCGATCTATGAAGCCGCCAAGCTGGAAGGGGTGTCGCCAGTTCAAACGTTCTTCCATATTACGGTGCCATTACTCAAGCCAGTGATCCTGTTCACTTCCGTCATGTCGACCATCGGTACGCTGCAACTGTTTGATGAAGTCATGAACATCACCAATGGTGGTCCGGCGAACGCCACGCTGACGTTGTCGATGTATATCTACAACTTGTCGTTCAAATTTGTACCGAATTTCGGTTATGCCGCCACAGTCTCTTACGTGATTGTGTTCTTTGCTGCCGTACTGGCCTTGGTGCAGTTTAAATTTGTACAGGACAAAAAATAATGACGACATCTAATTTCTCCAGACAAAAAATCTACCAGGGCATGATGTACCTGTTTCTGGTGGTGGCGGCTTTCATTTCCCTGTTCCCGTTTTTCTGGATGGTAGTCAGTAGTACCAACACCACGGCGGATATCAACCAGGGGAAAATGTCGTTCGGTACGGCGCTGATTGATAACTTTACCAAGCTGAATCAGTTGGTTGATCTACCGCAGATTTTCTGGAACACCGCGAAAGTCTCGCTGCTGGGCACCTTCCTGACACTGGTCATTGCCTCGCTGGCTGGTTATGGCTTTGAGATTTATCAGTCAAAACTGCGTGATAAGGTTTATAACCTGCTGCTGCTGACAATGATGATCCCATTCGCGGCACTGATGATTCCTTTGTTTTCTATGATGGCAAAGGCCAATTTGCTGGATACGCACTGGGCGGCGGTGCTGCCTTCCATTGCGTCGGTTTACATCATTTTCTACTTCCGTCAGTGCACTAAAGCGTTTCCTAAAGAGTTGTTGGATGCCGCGCGTGTCGATGGTGTCAGTGAGTGGCGTATCTTTGTGTATGTCTTTTTCCCTGTGATGCGTTCGACCTATGCGGCGGCGTTTATCATCACTTTCATGGCGAACTGGAATAACTTTCTGTGGCCATTGATCGTGTTGCAATCGCCAGAGACGAAAACCATCAATCTGGTGCTGTCGTCGTTATCTTCCGCCTATATCCCTGATTTTGGTGTCGTCATGGTGGGTACGGTGGTGGCGACATTACCAACGATTGCGGTGTTCTTTGCGATGCAAAAACAGTTTGTGCAAGGCATGGTGGGGTCAGTGAAATGATGAACTTCTGTGAAAAATTCAACGAGCAGTGGCAGTTCATTGCCGGTGATCACCCACTGTTCTCTGCTGCGGAAATAGCGGCCGCAGAGCAAGTCGGTTTACCACATACCGCGGTGGAGTTGGATTACAACTACTTCGATGAAACCAGCTATCAACGGCCATTCAGCTATCAAAAAACCTTATCTTGGCAGCCGGAGTTTGACGGCAAGCAGGTTTGGTTGCAATTTGACGGCGCGATGGCGGATGCCAAAGTTTATGTGAACGGCCAATTTATTAAGGGTCATCGTGATGGTTACACGCCATTCGATGTGTTACTGACTCCGCATCTGCTGCGGGGTGAAAATCAGATCACGGTGGTGATCGATGGCAGTGAAAACCCAGAAATAGCGCCATTTGGTGGCCAGATTGATTACCTGACATTTGCGGGGATCTATCGCCATGTCTGGCTGAAAACGACTGACGATTTGCGCATTAAGAATGTGCAGGCCATTGCGGGCAATGTTTTGGCCGATGAAAAGACGCTGAATGTGACCATTTTCTTGGAGCAGGTCGCAGCCGGTGATCATCAGGGCGAGTTAGTTGCACAACTGACGACGCTGGAAGGCGACGTGGTGGCGACACATAGTCAGGCGATTTCTGGCTCATTCCCGCGCGTTGAGTTTTCTCTTTCCAACCTGACGGGGATTCGTTTGTGGGATGTCGATAACCCTGCTCTTTATCAACTGAACATCAGTATTGGCGGCACAAATTTCAGCCATCAGTTTTCCACCCGAGTTGGTTTTCGACAGGCAGAATTTACCGCCGACGGTTTTCTGCTAAACGGTAGAAAACTGAAATTGCGCGGTATTAATCGGCATCAATCTTATCCGTATGTCGGTTATGCGATGGGTGATCACGCGCAGAAGGCCGATGCTGATCTCATCAAAAACGAGTTCAAATTCAATCTGGTCAGAACCTCGCATTATCCGCAAGCGCCGGCGTTTTTAGATCGCTGCGATGAGCTAGGGCTGTTGGTGTTTGAAGAGATCCCCGGTTGGCAGCATATTGGTGATGAGCTCTGGCAGCAGGGTGCTATCGACAATGTCAGAGCGATGATCGAGCGCGACTGGAATCACCCTTCCATTATCTTATGGGGCGTGCGCATCAACGAGTCGCGCGATTGCGACGATTTCTACACACAGACCAATCAACTTGCCCATGCGCTGGACCCAAGCCGCCAGACGGGTGGAGTGCGCTGCCACACAAACAGCACCTTGCTGGAAGATGTCTACACCATGAATGACTTTGTGCTGAATGGTGGCGAGGTGGCGTTGCGTAAACCGCAACAGGTGACGGGGCTTGATCGCCAAGTGCCGTATATGGTCACCGAGTTTAACGGCCACATGTTCCCGACCAAACGCTTCGATTGTGAAGAGCGCCAGCATGAGCATGTGTTACGCCATCTACGTGTGTTAGATGCCTGTTATGCCGACCCGAATATTGCCGGTTGCATTGCCTGGTGTCTGTTTGATTACAACACGCATAAAGATTTTGGCAGTGGTGATCGCATCTGTTATCACGGCATCAGCGATATGTTCCGTCTGCCAAAATTTGCGGCCTACGCCTACAAAAGCCAGTGCGATGTGGCCGATGAACCCGTGATGCAGCCGGTGACATTCTGGGCGCGCGGTGAGCGTTGCGAGTGTCTGATTTTACCGCTGATCATTTTGACCAACTGCGATGAAGTTGAGTTTAAGTTTGGTGATTATCCGACGAAGCGGCTGAAACCAGCGGTTGAGCAATTCCCGCATTTACCGCATGCGCCCATCATCATCGATGACAGCATTATTTCAGTGGCAGAGTTTGGTGAATGGGGCATGCAGTGGAACACCGTTGAGTTGCGCGGGTTCCATAACGGTAAAGTCGTCAGCGAATTAAAGATGCCTGCTAACCCGATTGCCACCAAATTGCGCGTCAAAGCCGATTATCAACGGCTGCCAGCCAATGAAAAAGCTGCTACCCGAGTGACGATAGAGGCGCTCGATCAAGCGGGTAATTTGCTGCCATTTTTAGATGACATCATTCAGGTCTCGGTGACAGGGCCTGCCAAGGTTATTGGGCCGGAACAGTTGGTGCTGAAAGGTGGTGCAGTTGGTGTATGGCTTGAGGCCGGAAAACAGCGCGGTGATGCGGTAGTGACCTTTACCAGTCGGCGCTTAGGCTCTCAGACTCTCACGTTAATGGTTGAATAAATTTTCCACCTGATGCGTGAGCGCGTCGGGCTTATTTAAATGGAGACAGAAAAATGGCTGATATTACGCTGCGTAAAGTCGTTAAGCGTTACGAAAAAAATCAAACAATTCATGGTGTTGATCTGCAAATCGACAGTGGAGAATTTGTTGTGTTCGTCGGCCCGTCGGGCTGCGGTAAATCGACTTTGTTACGTATGGTTGCCGGGCTGGAAGAGATCACTGAAGGTGAGCTTTATATCGATGGGCGCAAAGTGAACGATGTTGACCCTGCTGATCGTGGTGTTGCGATGGTGTTCCAATCGTATGCGCTTTATCCGCA
>ERZ650306.2026-NODE-2026-length-10770-cov-5.949230_pt1 | contig 10770 bp, 13 predicted proteins | sample MGYA00376242_ERZ650306 | MGnify/ENA primary metagenome ERZ650306 (study PRJEB26733, sample SAMN07839244) | wastewater metagenome | biome: urban; feature: wastewater treatment plant; material: waste water | place: USA: North Carolina | collected 2016-03-31 ...
TTCAGGAAATTGATATATCAGCCGAATAGGGAAAGTAGTATTGTCCTTTTTGGGATAGTAACAAATCAGCATAATCACCAAGATAGTTCGGCATTGTTGCCATCTGTCCTTTTATCGTTGTGAACGGTGACCATTGATAGCAGTTACTGAAACCACGAGAACCCTTATGGAAAGCATAACATGAAAACATTTCTCGAAGAAATCCGGTTGCCTGATGAAAAAAAGATTCTTGATTATCTGGAAAAAGTTTTAAACGTCGGCACGATCAGTGATTTGCTGAACTTTGATGCGAATCAGAAAAAGGATCACAGCATGTCCTCACAAATGCTGTTTAATCTTCCTCTGTCGCCTCAGGTGGGAGCCCACCTGTATGAGTTGACGCAGGAAATCCTTCAGTTGCTGGAATACACTGATCGCGAGGTATCCTTCTACATATCCAAAGATTCAAGCGTCAACGCGAAGACGTATTTCAACTGCAATGAAGAGGAGCCGCATTACGTTGTTTTCAACTCCGGCATTGTGGAAAGGCATACGGATGAGGAGATGCGCTTTGTCATCGCCCATGAACTGGGGCATCTGATTTACCGGCATACGATGCTGGAGTTCGTCATGGACTATCTTTATCCTTCCGGCCCACCGGATTTCATCAAAAACATCTTTCATCTCTGGCGTAACCTCGGTGAAATGTCCTGTGACCGCGTCGGCTCTCTGGCCGTGGGTAATTTCGATGCGGCGGCCAGCGCCATGTTTAAAATGTCCAGCGGTCTGGATATGGGGCGTTTTCAGGTCAAGACCATGAATTTCATGGTGATGAACGACAAACTGGTGGCCGACATGTCCGTCACTGGGCAGAATTATCCATTAGACACACATCCGGCACATCCACTGCGCATCAAGGCATTGGATGTCTTTTATCATTCCTCGATGAGAAAGAATTTTCTGAAAAGCCGGAAGCTTGTCCGGGACAATAAACTGCGCCGTCAGACGGATGAACTGATCGCCCTGCTTAAAGGGCAGCCCAACGACGATGAAGATAGGGTCTGCATCGATTTTCTAACCGCTGCGGGCTGCTATTTAATCAACAGTGACGGAAACACCGCCACCCAAGAGCTGGATGAACTGATCAACATGCTTTCCAATTTCCATTCCTGGCCTCCGGATTATGTGCATCAGGTGATGAAACATAAGAAACCAATGACGATTATCAACAAATCCGCATCCGTCATTCTTGATAAATGCCCTTCTTATATTTCCATGCTGTTCAGGTTGTTGGTTCCCCTCATTGCAAAGGACCAGCGCATCACGCAGAATGAGATAGACGCCCTGCTTTTAATTGCCGGAAAGCTGAAATTGACGAAGCCGGAAGCCGTTGAAATGATCCTGGAAGAAATCAGGGGCAAGTATCAGCCGATGGCGTAGTTATGAATTGAATGATATAAAGAAAGCCTGACGTCTTTTCAGGAATGGCGACATCATATAAGAACATAAAAAAGAGGTGAACCATGCCGATTACGGAATCCAACAGACCGGGTATTGCGGCGGTTTTGAGCCTGATTATTCCCGGTGTTGGCCAGTTTTACAACGGGACTTTCTGGAGAGGCATCTTCTGGTTGATTGTCACGCCGGGACTCTGGATCGGATCAGGCGGATTGCTGGGCTGGATCTGCCATGTAATCGCTGCCATCACAGCTTATAATTACGCAAAGAGGCAGCCTGTCAAAGATGAAGAATCGCTTCCCGATGGAGCGGAACTCCTCAAGAGAGAAGAAAACTTCGACATCCTGAAGGAAGGAAAGAAGTAAAAAGACAAGGAGACATCCTTGAGTTTTTAAGTTCCTGCTTGAGCAATCATGCTGATTTCTCCTAAAAGTTGCGGTTCAATCTGCAAGATTGAACCAGCGCAAGCATAACGATTTTATAGATGAATTGACGCCCCTCAATATTCAGGCCCGTTATCCGGCATACCGGGAAGCGATTTATAATCTGATCGACAAAGAAAAAGCGGCGCACATTATTGACAAAACACAGGAGCTGCTCCAATGGCTAAAAGCGCAGATATAGTAGAAAAAGAATTAAAAGATTTCGTTGCTCTTGTAAGGAGAACATACGATATTTATGCTGTAGTCCTATTTGGATCTTATGCGGAAGGCCGGGCCAACGATGACAGCGATATTGACGTGGCTGTTTTCTCGGACGACTTCGGCAAGGACCCCTATGAAGAAATGAAGGCGCTTTTCCGCCTTCGTCGGCAGATTGATACGGACATCGAACCCCTGCCCTTCAGCCGGAATGCCTTTTTCAGCAGCGACACAACCGAATTTGTCAGCGAAATTGTCAGGAAAGGCAAAGTCATTTATAAAGAGAACCGCCTGCTGATATGATCAAGTGATGTTGATTTCCCTGATTGCGTTTGCCTCTTTTACTTTGTGAGTGAGCCCGACTTTCTCTACACTAGTGAAAATTCATCCTGACGGACGGGAGGAGGATATGAAAAAGAACTTTCTTTTTTTAACGGCGGTGTTCGTGTGTCTGGTATTTTCAGCATCCGGTTGGGCGGCGGCATCGACCATTGTCGGAATCTGGTCCGTCCCGATTGAGGCAGGAAAGGATAAGGGCAAGGAAAGATCGCATATTGAAATCTTTGAGAAGAACGGTCTTTATTACGGTAAAAACGTCAAACTGAACAATGCCCCCGCCAATCTCCTGTGCAGAAAATGCAAGAGCGAAAAAAAAGATCAGCCGATCCTGGGAATGGTGGTTATCCGGGATCTTAAAAAGAAATCAGACCGCTACACCGGAGGAAAAGTTCTGGCCGTAGAGAATGGAGAAGAATACGATTGTACGGTTTCGCTGGTAACGCCGGATAAAATGAAACTGACGACTTACTGGTTTTGGGGAAGCGAGGACCATTATCTGACGCGGGTGAAATGATGAGAACGCCTCTGTTTGCCTGCTTCACGCGGACTTCAAGCCGGTCGTTCGGGCGTTCAGATACTTTACCGATTCATAAACGGCGCCCGCGAAGGAAATGAAAATCAGAGCCAGGAGCGCGAAGCAGTAAAAGGTGAAGCCGGCAGCCAGCGCCATCAGCTTCAGCGCGACAAAAAACGCAATCGCCGCCTTCGGATACGGATAAACCAGGCGATGGCTCAGCCACAGGCATGCGGGAATGATGATGATCGCCATCAGCAAAATTTTTACCATCGACGGGACCGCCACGTTCAGAAAAGTATATTGCAGGATAAGAACAGGAGCATAATGAAGAACATACACATTGATGGAATGTTTTGAGCAAAAAGTCGTTGCCGCATTGGGTTGATTGAAAAACCTCTTGGCGAAAGAAAGAAAAAACATCAGCAGAAAGACACAGACCGGCGGCAATAAAATCCAGGTCAACAAAAATGCACGTCGAATGGAATCCGCCACGACCGGCATTTCCATCTTATCATCTGATTGCATGTTGCGGTCAACCACTTTGAATATTTCTTCAAGCGCCGGCAGAATGCCGAAATGGTAAATCAACAGGTAGATGGCCAGAAGAAGGAACGCTGCCCCTCCCCACATCTTCCAGCTTCCGATATCGCTCCGGGTCAGCCAGTTTTTTTTATACACATACAGGCCAAACAAAAACAGTGGCAGGAGCACCCAGATTTTGTTCAGTTGAAACTGTACCACTTTACCGACCAGCAACCAGGCGCTGAAATTAATTTGACGGCCGACATAATAGATATGGACCGCAGCATAAGCCAGGCCCAGCGCGGCGGCAAAAATAATCGTCTTCGATATCACTTTATTGCTGCCGTCCACTTTTGTAGCCTCACCGTTATTTTTCTTAAGCAGCAGGCTCCATAAAACAACCATCAGGGTGATAAAAAAGAGCAGCGTCAGAAACCAGACATGCTGAAGGTTGAACGTAACGGCATTCAATGTTTTTTCGGAACCGGAAACGCTGATTCCGGGCATATTGAAGTAGAAGCGCCAGAAGTTGAGGAATGTTTCCAGGTAGGATGGCGCAACACGGTTGAGTCTTGTTAAGAGGAGCTGAAAATAGATATCGCCGGCGCAAAAGAGAAAAACGACGGCCGGAACACAAAGGCGGAAAAATCTTTTTTTGATGTATTCCAGGGGTGTGCGTTTATTCAGGGAGGGTAAGATGAAAAGCGCGGCAATAAACAACAGGCAGGGCATCAAATAAATGTCCATGCCGATCAGACCTGTCTCATAAAATCTGGACGATCCCTCTTGATCGGTTACGGCCCACCAGAAAAACAACGGATAGCCGAACATTTGAACAACGTGCAGGACAACGACATTATAAACCAGAACATTCCGAAGATTGTCCAGATACACGATGCGATGGGGACTAATCGCCATGTGGTCCTTCTGTGGCACGTTAAGATTTTGCGTTCACGCACTTCCTGCCAACCGCGTCCAATCCGGAAGTGAGCATTACCGGATCACCTTCATCGCAGGTCATTTACGCACCAGCCGGGCCAGCTCGACGGCCCGTCGCATAATCAGCCGCGCCGATTGCAGGCCCGCCTCATCGTTTTCGATGCCGCGCCGGATGTTCGGATCGAAGCCGCCCGAACCATCGGCGCTCGCGAGGGCGGAGGCGCCCAGAGGGCTGACGCCTTTGTGGACGCTTGCCGGAATCATTTCCAGCGTCAGGAAAGCGGTGATGTGCGACAGGTGCGCAAGCTCGAGGCCGCCCTGGCGCAGCCAGGAGACGGCCATGCTCACGCCGATTTTGTTTTTCATCTTTCCGCCCGCCAGGTTACCGAAGACAAACACGCGGAACCGGTCGAGCAGCGCGGCCATCCGTGCGGACGAGCGCATGAAATACACGGGGCCGGCCAGCACAAGGATATCCGCCGCCTCGGCCTTTTCAAAAATCGGCTGGGCGTCGTCTTTGAGGGAACAATATTTGCCCGGTGTTTGTTTTTTCAGGCAGAAATTACAATGGATGCAATCACCGATCTTCAAACCGGAAAGATGAACGATTTCGAGCTGAATATTTTTCGCGGGCAGCCCTTCCATCGCATGCGTTAAAAATGTTTCCACGTTGCCTTTTTTCACCGGCGAACCGGAGACGCCTAAAATTTTTAATGCCATTTTGCTTTCTCCCGATCTTCTATTTCGGAAACTATTTTCATCTTCTTACCTTTACATTCCGCATCAGATGGCTTAATTTACTTGAAAACCGGACAAAATTAAAGGAGGAATCATGCGGCTCGACGAATATTTTGAAAATGCCCGGGGGGTCGGCGTTCTTTCCACCTCCGATGCCGGAGGAAAAGTCAACGCCGCCATTTACGGACGCCCTCACTTCATGGATGACCGGACCGTGGCGTTTATCGCCCGCAACCGGCTCACCCGCGCCAACCTGCTCGCCAATCCTTCCGCGGTCTATCTTTTCAAGGAGGACGGCGCCTACGAAGGCAAGCGGCTGTATCTGACCAAAATCAGGGAAGAGAAAGACTCGCCGCTCATCGGCGAAATCCGCCGGAGAAAGCACAGGGATGTGGAAGGCAAGAATCCGGCCGAAGAGAAATTTCTGATTTACTTTACCATCGACAAGGTGCTGCCGCTCACCGGCGACGGACAATCATGATGTCAGGCAATATGGGCGTTTCCGGATTTTCGGCCGCGGCCGGTCTGTCACATTTTGCGCGGCGCAACCTGCCGGACCAGCCATAAAAAAAACCCCCAGCCGCCAGGCAATGACGTTTGAGGGTTTTTAAGGCGTAAAGCAGAACCTATTTATTCAAAATCAAATCGTCCATCAATTTTAAAACATTGTCGATATCCGCTTTGGTCCAGGGATTGCTCTTGTCGGTATAGCGGATGTATTTGAGCTTTTTGTCCTTGCCGATCAAAATAAACACGGATTTGCCTTTGCAGTTGCCGAGGTTCCATGTCTTGGCCAGCGTCAGATCCGGGTCCGTCAGGATCACGCTTTTATATTTTTCAATTTTGCCCCTCACGATTTTTCGAATCAAAAAATTGGGCGCGGCGGAATCCTTCATGTTGGCGACGCCGATTCCACGGTAAACCGCCTTGCTGTAATTTTTTGCCTTCGTCGCGTCGTTCATGGGGTCTCCATAGTCACCCGCGCTCGAGTCGGCATAGGTTACTGTAATCACATGCGTTCCGAAATCCGGAATCGTTGCCGGATTGTCATTCGCGTCCCTCAGTTGAGGATTGGCCAATTCCTGGCCGACTGTGGCGGCAAGTCCCAATCCCGCATTGAGGACCAAAGCAATCACCGCACATCCGGCCACAACAAGACTCTTGCGTAAAAAAGACCGATTCATATCTAACCCTCCTTTAAATTGAATAGAAACTGTTTTTTCACTGGCGACGACTATAGGAAAGCCTTTTGCATCTGTCAATCGAAATTTGGCGAAATCAGACGCCCCTCGCTCCGCTTCAAATCTCCCCGCACACCCCCGTCCGGCGGCGCGCAGGCTTTCTTCCCGCTTTTGTTTACCGTTCTACTTCACTCTTGTCCAGTAATGGCTTTCGCTCAGGAAAAGAACACTGGCCGTGATTTTAAGCCTGTCCGGAGTGATTTGCACGATGCTGCATTTATACTCCTTCCCCGCTTCGACGTCATAAATCTTTCCTTCGACGTACCGGCCTGCTTCTTTTTTCAAACCCCATAAAATCAGCATTCCCATCAACGGCTTGTCTTTTCTTTCTTTCTTGCATTTGGTGCAAAGCGCGTTTTCGGGCAGCGCAGTCAGCTTGATAATTTTGCCGTAATAAACGCCATCTTTTTCAAAAATTTCAACCTGGAACCGCTCCTTGCCTTTGTCCTTGCCCTTCAGAACCGGCATAGACCACGCGCCGGTAATCGACGGATCCGCCGCATGGCCTGCCGGTAAAAACGATGCGACCAAAAGAAGCGCCATGAAAGCGATCAAAATTTTTTTCATACGAAACCTCCACAAATAAAATCCCGGCAAACTCTCGCTTGACCGCGAGCGAGTATATGAGTAATGGCCCGCGAGTGCAAGGGGAAATAAAAAGGGTCCTGTTTGTTGGATTCAAAAGAACAGCATCCTGCGCTATCTGCGCTAAACCATTGTCGTTAAAGAGAAATGGGTTGACAAGGCCCGGTCTTTTGTTTAGTCTCTGGTCCATAAAAATGGAGGGAATGACCGTGGCGGTAAGAGTTGCAATCAACGGATTCGGGCGTATCGGCCGTCTGGTGTTTCGGGCGGGTTTCGAGAGCGGCGATGTGGAATTCGTGGCCGTCAACGATCTTGCCGACGCCAAAACCATCGCCCATCTGCTCAAATATGATTCCACCCACGGCACGCTCCGGGCGGATGTAAAATCGACGCCCAATGCAATCATGGTTAACGGCAGGGAAATCAGAACTTTTTCCGTCCGCGACCCCGAAGAGCTCCCCTGGAGAGACCTGGAGGTGGACGTTGTTCTGGAAAGCACCGGCCGATTCACGGACCGGGACGGCGCGGAAAAGCATCTCAAAGCAGGCGCTAAAAAAGTCGTCATCTCCGCGCCCGCCAAAAATCCCGATGTGACGGTGGTCCTCGGCGTGAACGCTGAAGACTACGACAAAAGCAGGCATTTCATCATCTCCATGGGCTCCTGCACCACCAACTGCCTGGCGCCGATCGTCAAAATTCTGCACGAGGAATTCGGCGTGGAATACGGGTTGATGACGACGATCCATTCCTATACCAACGATCAGGTGGTGATCGACGAGCCGCACAAGGACCTGCGGCGGGCGCGCGCCTCGGCCCTTTCGATGATTCCCACGACCACCGGCGCTGCCCGGGCCATCGCGGAAGTCATTCCCGAAATGAAGGGAAGACTCGACGGTCTGGCCATCCGCGTCCCCACGCCCAACGTGTCGCTGGTCGATTTCGTGGCGACGCTCGCGCGCAAAACCAGCCGGCAGGAAATCAATGAAAAACTGAAGGAATACGCCGGGCGGACCATGAAGGGCATTCTTCTGTGTTCGGAGGAAGAGCTGGTTTCCAGAGATTTCAACGGCAATCCCCATTCGTCGATTGTGGATTTGCCGAACACAACCGTTATCGGCGGCAACATGGTTAAAATCCTTTCATGGTACGACAACGAGTGGGGCTTCTCCAACCGGATGCTGGAACTGTTGTCGTTCATCATGAAATAAAATACGCAAAGAGAGGAAATTCGCATGAAGTATCTGGATCAAATCGAGGTCGGCGGAAAGAGAGTTTTTGTGCGGGTGGACTTCAACGTGCCCATGGACAAATCCGGCAACGTCAAAGACGACACCCGCGTCAAGGCGAGTTTAAACACCATCAATTACATTCGCGAAAAAGGCGCCCGCGTCATCGTGGCGTCCCACCTGGGGCGTCCCAAGGGCAAAAGAGTGGAAGAGTTTTCGCTCAAACCGGTTGCGCCGGTGTTTTCCGCCCTTTTGAAGAAAGACGTTCCCTTCATCGACGACTGCATCGGTGAAAAAGCGCTTGCGGCCGTGGCCGCCATGAAAGCGGGCGACGTGATCCTGCTGGAGAATCTGCGCTTCCATCCCGGCGAAGACAAAAACGACGAGGCGTTTGCGCAGGAACTGGCCAAACTGTGCGACGTGTATGTCAACGACGCCTTTGCCGTCTCGCACCGCGCGGCGGCCTCCAACACCGCCATCACGAAATTCGTACCCGTCTGCGCCGCGGGCTTTCTGCTGAAAAATGAAATTGAATATTTCAACAAGGCCATGGGGAATCCGGCCCGGCCGCTTACCGCCATCATCGGCGGCGCAAAAGTGTCCGACAAAATCAAGGTTCTGGAAAACGTCATCGACAAAGTGGACCGTCTGGTTGTCGGCGGCGGCATGGCCTTCACGTTCCTGAAAGCCCAGGGGTACAACGTCGGCAAGTCCCTGTGCGAGACAGATATGCTGGATCTGGCCAAAACGATTCTGGAGAAAGCCAAAGCCAAAAACGTGCAGTTCCTTCTGCCGGTCGATGCGGTCATCGCCCAGGCGCCGGCGGCGGACGCGGAAGTCAAGGTTGTGGATATCAAAAATATTCCCGACGACTGGATGGGCCTCGACATCGGCCCCGCCACAATTGCGGCGTTTTCCGAAGCCGTGAAGTCCGCCAAAACCATCGTCTGGAACGGCCCGCTGGGCATGTTTGAACTGGCGCCCTTTTCCGCGGGGACGTTCAAACTGGTGGACGCTGCGGTTGCCTCGGGCGCGCTCACGATCGTGGGCGGCGGCGATACGGACACGGCCATTCACAAGACGGGCAAAAGCGACAAGATCTCCTACATCTCCACCGGCGGCGGCGCGTTTCTGGAACTGCTGGAAGGCAAGACCCTGCCCGCCGTTGCGGCGCTGGGTTAAGGCGGAGGATCCTCATGAGAAAATGGATCGTCGCCGGCAACTGGAAGATGCACAACACCATCGGTGAATCCGTCGCGCTGGCCCGCGCGATTAAGGAAGGACTTTCCGGCCCGACAAACGGCGAAGTCGTCGTGGCGCCGCCGTTTACCGCGCTCGCCGCGGTGGGCGACACTTTGAAAGGTTCGGCCGTGGCGCTGGCCGCGCAAAACATGTACTGCGAGGACAAGGGCGCCTTCACGGGCGAAATCTCTCCCGTCATGCTCAAAGATGCCGGCTGCGCCTACGTCATTCTCGGTCATTCGGAGCGGCGCAAATATTTTTCCGAAACGGATCAGAGCGTCAACGCCAAAGTGAAAAAGGCGCTGGCCGCCGGGCTCAAACCGATCGTCTGCGTGGGCGAAACGGATGAGGAAAGGGTGCAGGGCGTGACGCAATCGGTCGTCGATCGCCAGGTGCGCGGCGCGCTGGCCGGCATTGAAAAGCTCGACGATGTGGTGATCGCCTACGAACCGGTCTGGGCCATCGGCACAGGCAAGGTGGCCACGTCCGCGCAGGCTGAAGAAGTCCACGCCTTCATTCGCGACCTGATCGGAGAGCTTTACGGAAGCCTTTCGAAGGGCATCCGCATTCTGTACGGCGGCAGCGTGACCAAAGACAATATCGCGGAGCTGGCCGCCATGGAAGACATCGACGGCGCGCTCGTCGGCGGCGCTTCCCTGAAGCCGGACGGATTTCTGGGCATCGTCGCCAAAATGACGTAAAAAAACATGCTACGATGTGACGTAGGGAACGGTCGCGACCGTTCCCTACTGTAAACCCTATGACCCGAATCTTAATCGTTTACCATTCCCAGACCGGACATACCGGACAAATGGCCCAGGCCGTTTACGAAGGCGCGAAAGCCATTGAAGGCGTCGAAGTGATTTTGAAAAAAGCCCCAGAGGCCACGCTCGACGACCTGCTGGCCTGCGACGGCCTGGCCGTCGGCACGCCCGAAAACTTCGGCTACATGTCCGGCATGCTCAAGGATTTCTTCGACCGCACCTACGAAGGCGCTAAGGACAGGGTGTTCCGCAAACCCTTTGTCGTGTTCATCAGCGCCGGGAACGACGGCTCCGGCGCGCTGCGCGCCATCGAGCGCATCGCGCTGGGCTATAAATTCAAAACGGTTTTCAGCCCGGTCATCGCCAAAGGAAAAATCACCGAAGCCATTCTTGAAAAATGCCGCGAACTCGGCGGCACGCTGGCCGGCGGCTGCGCGATGGGAATATATTAGATTAGTCAAAAGATTTTCAGTGAAACTCCCCGCGGCAAGCCGCGGGGCATCTTAGCGCAGCTTGATCTCAAGCTGCGCAGGCCCTTGCGTTGTATTTCTATGATGCTTGATATATTTTTCAACCACC
>ERZ650306.2033-NODE-2033-length-10758-cov-4.222741_pt1 | contig 10758 bp, 7 predicted proteins | sample MGYA00376242_ERZ650306 | MGnify/ENA primary metagenome ERZ650306 (study PRJEB26733, sample SAMN07839244) | wastewater metagenome | biome: urban; feature: wastewater treatment plant; material: waste water | place: USA: North Carolina | collected 2016-03-31 ...
AGACGTGTGCTCTTCCGATCTTGCACGGTGCACATGGTGACTGAAGAGCTGGATGTCGGCCCCATCTTGGAACAAGCCGTGGTGCCGGTGCTGCCGGACGATAACGCCGACACCCTGGCCGCCAGGGTGCTGACGCAAGAGCACATCATCTACCCCCGTGCGGTGGTAAATTTTATTAAAAATAAGAGCTGATAGCGCTTTATTGATAAGCGTTAAAGCCTTTAATCATTAGAAATTTTAGAACTGTTATGCATCCCAAAGCCCTTCTTGATGCCTGCGCCGCCCTGGTGCAGCAAGTGCTGCTGCTTCAGCACCCAGCCGACAGCGTGGTCTCGCGCTTTTTTCGGCAAAACCGCAGCCTGGGCCCGCGCGAACGCGCGACGCTGGCGGAAACCGCCTACCCCGTGCTGCGCCACAAGCTGCGCTTTGAGGCCCTGGCCCGCTCGGGCAGCGGAGCGCGCGAGCGCCGACTGGCCATTTTGGGCTTTGCCGGCCCGCGCAATTTGCTGGAAGCGGCACTCAACCCCGCAGAAAAAACCTGGCTGAAAGAGTGTGATGCCGTGCCAGAGGCAGAGCTGCTGCCCCAGCACCGCCACAACCTGCCCCAGTGGCTGGCCGAGGCGCTGCAGGCCCAGCTGGGGGAGCAGTTTGATGCTTTGGCCGCCAGCCTGCTGGCCCCGGCACCGCTGGATTTGCGCGTCAATACCCTGAATGCCAAGCGCGAGGCCGTGATCAAAGAGCTGGCCGCTGCCGGGATTGCCGCCGAACCCACGCCGTACTCCCCCTGGGGCCTGCGCGTGCAGGACAAACCGGCGCTGACCAAGCTGGAGGCCTTTGTGCAAGGCCGCATCGAGGTGCAAGACGAAGGCTCGCAGCTGCTGGCCCTGTTGCTCGATGCCAAGCGTGGCGAAATGGTGGTCGATTTTTGTGCTGGTGCGGGCGGAAAAACCCTGGCGATTGGGGCGCAAATGCGCAACACCGGGCGTTTGTACGCCTTTGATGTGTCGGCCCACCGCCTCGATGCCCTGAAACCGCGCTTGGCGCGTTCGGGCCTGTCCAACGTCCACCCCGCTGCGCTCTCGCACGAGCGCGATGAGCGCGTCAAGCGCCTGGCCGGCAAGATCGACCGCGTGCTGGTCGATGCCCCCTGTTCCGGCCTGGGCACCCTGCGCCGCAACCCCGACCTCAAGTGGCGCCAGTCGCCCCAGGCGCTGGAGGAGCTGGTCGCCAAGCAGACCGCCATCCTGGAGAGCGCCGCCCGCCTGCCCAAGTCGGGTGGGCGCCTGGTCTATGCCACCTGCAGCATGCTGCCGCAGGAAAACGAGGCCATTGCCGAAGCCTTCACCCAGGCCCACCGCGATTTTGAGCCGCTGGATGCGGGCGAACTGCTGGCCCAGCTCAAGGTGCCCGAAGCCGCCAGCCTGTGCAGCGGCGGCGAGTCCGGCAGCCGCTTCGTGCGCCTGTGGCCGCACCGCCACCAGACCGACGGCTTCTTTGCTGCCGTCTGGCAGCGCAAATAACACTGTTTTTGCGTCCGCGCCACACCAAAGGCAAACAAAGGGTTACATATCGACCTGTGCCTGGGTTGAATGCACTATCATTTGCAAGAATTTCGCATAAACCATTGATCTGAAAAGAATTTGCCTTGTCCTCCCTCTACCTTGAACACTTCCGCTTGGGTGAGGCGCCGTTTGGCATCACGCCGAACGGCAAGTTCTTTTTCGAGGGGCAGGCGCGCGGTGCCATCCTGGATGCCTTGCACCACGCGGTGCTCGATGAAGACGGCATCGTCGTGGTGGTGGGGGAGGTCGGCAGCGGCAAAACCATGCTGTGCCGTATGCTGGCCGAGCGCCTGCCGCGCGATCAGGTCGATCTGGTCTATCTGGCCAATCCCTCGTTCGGTCCGCGTGAAATCCTGCAATCCCTGATTGCCGATTGGGGTCTGCAGCCCCCGGCCGAGGGTCAGCCCCTGGTGCTGACCATCCAGGAGGCTCTGTTGCAGCGCCACGCCCAGGGGCGGCGCGCGGTGGTGCTCATCGACGAGGCGCAGGCCATGCCGCCCGAATCGTTGGAGGAGATCAAGCTCCTGTCCAACCTGGAAACGGCCCAGCACAAGCTGCTGCAGATCGTGCTCTTCGGCCAGCCCGAGCTGGACACGCTGTTGGCCCTGCCCAAGCTGCGCCAGGTGCGCGACCGGGTGGTGCACCGCTTTGAGCTGCAACCCCTGAACGGCCCCGATGCTGCGGCCTACATCGAGCACCGCCTGCGCCGGGCGGGCTGGCAGGGCGGGGCGCTGTTCGAGCCGCGCGCGCTGCGCGAGCTGACCGAGGCCTCGGGTGGGCGCATCCGCGCCATCCACCTGCTGGCCGACAAGGCCTTGCTGGCGGCCTTTGCCCAGGGCGCGCGCCAGGTCGAGCGTGCACATGTGCGCATGGCCGTCGCTGAAGTCCAGGGTGGTGGCGCTGCCGGTCGCAAGGCGCCCGCGGCCGCTGTGCCCTGGCGCCGTGCCTTGCTCTGGCTGGCCCTGGCGGGTGCAGGCCTGGGGGCCGGGGTGGCCGTGGGTTACGGCCTGGGCCAGCGTGCCCCCGCTGCAGGCGGGGGGAGCGCGGCGGTTCCGCAAGCGGTGCAGTCGGCGCCTGCGCCCGTGGTGCCGCAGAGCCCAGCCTCCGTGGCGGCGCCCGTGGTCGCGCCGGTGCTTCCTGCCGACGCCGCACCGGTGGCTCCCGCTGGGGCGGCCTCGGTGGTCGCTGCCCTTGGGTCGCCCACCGTGCCCGCCGTGATCGAACGGCCCGACCCTGCAGCGATTCCCAAGCCTTTGCAGGACACCTTGGGGCAGCGCTACGCCGATGTGCCGCCCGCGCTGCGCGAGGCCGTGTTGCAAACCCGCGCGGTGTTCGACGACCCGGCGCAGGATTTCTGGGTCTTGCAGACGGGCTTGTCCGACAGCGCCGCCGGGGCACTGCGCTTGCTGGAGCTGGCGCGACAGGCCGGTGCCGAGGTGTGGGTGCAGGACCGTGCCTACCCCGGCCACAAGGACAAAACCAAGATGGTGGGCCTGTGGGCCGTGTACGCAGGGCGCTACGCCAGCCGGGCGCAGGCGGTGCAAAACCTGCAAAAATGGCCCGACGCCCTGAAGACCCACAAACCCTTGCCGCGCTCCCTGGTGCGCGTGCGCGAGGAAACCTACCCCGAACGGGTGCCGTCATGAAGTGTGCAAACCCGATTTCTCCCCTGAATTCCACAGGACGCCTGCGACCCTTGGTACTGCTGCTGGCCCTGGGCCTGACGGCCTGCGCCAGCAACGCACCTGCGCCCGGGGCAGGCCACCTGCGGCCCCAGGCTGCGGCGCAGGGACAGCCTCCCGCGCTGGTGGATGCGCCCCTGCTGCCGCCCCCGCCCAGCACCGCGCGGGCCAAGGCCGACGTGTTTTCCGTCAGCGTGCATAACGTGGACATCCGCAGCCTGCTGTTCGCCATTGCGCGCGATGCGCGCCTGAACCTGGACGTGCACCCTGACCTGGCTGGCACGGTGAGCATGAACGCCATCGACCAGACCCTGCCCGAAATCCTGGACCGCGCTGCGCGGCAAGTGAACATGCGCTACGAGATGGAAGGGCGCAACCTGTTCGTCATGCCCGATGCGCCTGTGTTGCGCCACTACCGGGTGGACTACCTCAATGTGGCGCGCGAGGCGCGCAGCGAGATCGGTGCCAGCACCAGCATTGCGCGCGGCGGCAGCGGGGGCGGTGCGGGCAACAGCTCCAACAGCACACTGACCAACAACTCCCACAACCGCTTCTGGGAAACGCTGACCCAGAACATCCGCGATCTGCTGCGCGAAACCGACAAGATCATTCCTGAGGGGGGAGAGGCTGCAGCACCGGCAGCGGCACCTGCGCCTGCGCCTGCGCCTGCGCCCGCAGCTTCGGCGCCTGCGGGGGTTGCGGCGCCGGTGACGCCCGCCCCGGCGCCCGCGCGGTTCCGGGAGTCGGCCTCCGTGATCGCCAACCCGGAAACGGGCGTCATCTCCGTGCGCGCCACCTACCGCCAGCACATGCGCGTGCGCGAGTTCATCGATCGCGTCATGAAGAGCGCGGGCCGCCAGGTGATGATCGAGGCCACCATCGTCGAGGTCAACCTGTCTGACGAGTACCAGCAGGGCATCAACTGGACCGTGGTGCGCAATGGCCTGCCCCTGCTGCAGGTGGGGCCTGCGGGTACGGCCATGCCCTCGGGGGTGCCGGTCAGCGGCGTCATTCCCAGCATGGCCAACCTCACGCCCTCTTACACACGCATTGGCGCCAACAGCACCATGCAGCTGTTTGTGGCGCTGCGCCTGCTGGAGTCCTTTGGCAACACCAAGGTGCTCTCCAGCCCCAAAATCAGTGCGCTCAACAACCAGGCGGCGCTGCTCAAGGTGACCGAAGACCTGGTGTATTTCACGCTCTCGGCCAACTACACGCCGGGCTCGGCCGGTTCGGCCCCGACGTTCACGCTCACCTCCACGCCCAACACAGTGTCGGTGGGATTGGTCATGAGTGTCATGCCGCAGGTGGGCGAGGGCGATGAGGTCACGCTGATCCTGCGCCCCACCTTGTCGCGGGTGGTCAGCTATGTGGACGACCCGGCCGTGCCCATCTACCTGGCCCAGGCGCGCAACGACGGCATCAATGTGTCGGAAATCAGCAGCCGCATTCCGCAGATCCAGACGCGCGAGATGGAGTCGGTCATCAAGGTGCGCTCGGGCGATACAGCCGTGCTGGGTGGCCTGATGCGCGACGATGTGTCCGGCACCACGGACCAGACGCCTGGCATCGGCAGCGTTCCGGGCCTGGGGGAGTTGTTCAAGTACAAGAAAAAGGCCAGCAGCAAGAGCGAGCTGGTTATCTTCCTGCGGCCCACGGTGGTATCGAGCGCCAGCCTCACAGGAGATCACCAGCCTTTTGAGCCGCACCTCAGCGAAGCCCTGCGCCCCATGCCCGAGCGCATGAAGCCAGCGCCCGTGGAGCCGGAGCCCCTGCCCGGAGGCCGCCCATGAGCCTCTTGCTCGAAGCCCTGCAGCGCAGCCAGAACAAGTCCCTGGCGCTGGAACCCGTCGATCCTGCTGCTGTGTTGCCGGTGGCCGCACAGGCGCCCGCCACGGAGCCAGCGGCGCCCGCCGCGCCCGCAGGGCTGGAGTTGACGCTGGCCCCGGCGCCAGAGCGTGCCGAGGCGATGGAGCCCGCCGCTCCCAGCGCCTCCCCCGAGGCTACCGAGGCCACCGCGCAGCCTACCGCGGCCACCAAACCCGCACCTGCGGTGCCTTCTCCCCAGGCTGCGCCTGAGGCCTTGGCGCGTACGGCAGCGACTTCCACTGTGACCACTGGTGCCGCCTCTGCCTCGGCTGCGGCCCCAGCCAAGGCGCCCATGGCGGCGCGCGAGGCGGCGCAGGCCATGGTCGGCGCAGCGGCGCCAGCGCAACCCAAGGGCGCGCGGGGACGTCGCATGGTGTGGGGGCTGCTCGCCGGCATGGCGCTGGCGGTGCTGTCCTGGCTGGGCTGGCAGTACTGGATGTCGCAGCAGCGCCCTGGGCTGATGCCCACGGGCATGGCTCCATCCACCGCCCCCGAACCCGCCAGCGCCCAGGGCGAAGTGGCTGCGCCGATGGAGGCGGCCTCGCTGGCCGAAGCGCCCGAGGCGCCTGGCTCTGCCGCGGCTGACGCAGCCGTGCCTTCCGTGGCTCAGGTGGATGCCGCCGCGCCGGTGCCTGCAGCCGCCCCGCTGGCCACACCCGCCGCCACACAAGTCCCAGCGCCCTCGGTACCGGCGAAGCCGGCCACCGCACCACGGGTCGATCGCGCAGATCCGGTGCCCCAGGCCGCTTCTGTACCCCCATCGCCCAACCAGGCGAAGCCTGGTCCGCAGGCTGCCGAGGCACCTGCGCCCGAGCCAAGGCGCCGCGCTGCCACCAAGGTGGCCGCTGAGGCGGCAGCCCCGGCAGCCCCGGCAGGCCCTGCCGCCAGCGCCGTTGCGGCGCAACTGGTGCGCTCGCAGGCCCAGGCGCAGTTGCAGGCGGCCTGGGCCGCCCTGCGCCAGGGGGATGCGGCCAAGGCCCAGGCGCTGTACCAGCAGGTGCTGGCCGAGCGCCCTGACGACCCTGACGCTACCTTGGGCCTGGCTGTGTCCCTGCACCGCCAGCGCCAGCATGAGGCCGCCTGGGCCGCCTACCAGCGCAGCCTGCAGATCTGGCCCGACAACGACACCGCCCGCACCGGCATGCTGGCCATCCTGTCCGATTCCGACCCCGCCACGGCAGAAAGCCGCCTGCAGGAATGGGTGCAGTCCCGCCCGCGCGACGCGGCTGCGCAGGCCGCGCTGGGCAACCTGCTGGGCCGCCAGGGGCGCTGGCCTGAGGCCCTGGGGCCGCTGACGCTGGCGCAGTCGCTCGCCCCCGGCCATGCGGCCTATGCCTACAACCTGGCCGTGGCGCTGGACCAGGCGCGGCGCTACGAGGAGGCCTTGCGCATGTACCGCCAGGCGCTGCAACAGGGGGCGTCCGGGGCATCGGGCGTGCCCGTGCGTGCCGTGGAGCGGCGCATCGACGAATTGCAGGAGCTGTGGACGCAATGAGCGACGCACAGACCGCTGCCGCGCCGAACGCACCGGCCACAGGCCAGCCACCCATGCGCCTGGGCGACCGGCTCCAGCACATGGGGTTGGTGTCGGCCGACCAGATCCAGATCGCTCTGCTGGAACAACGCAAGACCGGCAAACAGCTCGGTGATACGCTGATCGCCCTGGGGTTTGTCACCGAAGAGGCCATGCGCGAGGCCCTGGGCCAGACGCTGGGCCAGCAGACCATCCAACTGCAAACGGTGCTCGCTGACCCCGAGGCACTGGCGCGCCTGCCCAAGGCCATGGCCCTGCGCTTTCAGGTGTTTCCGGTGTCGTTCCAGGCCGAGACGCAAAAGCTCGTGCTGGCCAGCCCCAAGCCCAACGACATCATTGCGGGCGACCAGATCCGTGCGCATGTGGGACTGGGGGTGTCGATCTCGTGGCGCCTGGCCAGTGCGGCCGATGTGCTGGCCGCCATCGACCAGTTCTACGGCTATGAGCTGTCCATCGACGGCATCATCCAGGAGATCGAGACCGGCCAGATCGACATGGCCTCGCTCTCGCAAGGACAGGGCGGCTACAGCCACCCGGTGGTGCGTCTGGTGGACGCGCTGCTGTCCGATGGGGTGCAAAAGCTCGCATCGGACATCCACTTCGAGCCCGAGGGCCAGTTCCTGCGCATCCGCTACCGCATCGACGGCGTGCTGCGCCAGGTGCGCGTGCTGCATGGCCGCTACTGGAACGCCATGCTGGTGCGCCTCAAGCTGGTGGCGGGCATGAACATTGCCGAGAGCCGCGCACCGCAGGACGGGCGGGTGTCGCTGTCCATCGGCGGGCGCAGCGTGGACTTTCGCGCCGCAGTGCAGCCCACCATCCACGGCGAGAACTTCGTGCTGCGCGTGCTCGATGCCAAGCGCGGCATTGTCGAATACAGAAAGCTGGGACTGACGGAAGACCAGTACTACCTGCTGGACCTGATGCTGGCGCGGCCCGAGGGCATCATTCTGGTGACCGGCCCCACGGGCTCGGGCAAGACGACCACGCTGTACTCGGTGCTCAGCCACATGAACGACGAGAGCGTCAACATCATGACGCTGGAGGACCCGGTCGAGTACCCCATCACGCGCATCCGGCAGACCTCCATCTCGGACGGCAGCAAGATCGACTTTTCCGACGGCGTGCGCTCGCTCATGCGCCAGGACCCGGACATCATCCTGGTGGGCGAGGTGCGCGACAAGGACACCGCCGAAATGGCCTTCCGCGCCGCCATGACGGGCCACCAGGTTTTCTCCACGCTGCACACCAACTCGGCGCTGCGCAGCTTTCAGCGTATCAAGGACCTGGGCGTTTCTCCCGAGGTGATGGCGGGCAACATCATCGGTATCGTGGCCCAGCGCCTGGTGCGGCGTGTGTGCGTGCACTGCCGCGAGGAGGTGCAGGTCACCGAGGGCAGCATCGAAGCCCGCCTCATCGGTGCCCACGCCGTCGGGCGCACGGTGTACCGCGCCCACCACGGCGGCTGCGAGGCCTGCGGCTTCCAGGGGTACAAGGGGCGGCTGGCCATCATGGAACTGCTGCGCATGGACAGCATGCTGGACGAGTTGATCACCCGCAACGCCACCCTGGGCGAACTCACCGCGCACGCCATGGCGCATGGTTTTGCGCCCATGGCCGAAGACGGGCTGCGCCGCGTGCTGGAAGGCATCACCACCGTGGAAGAGGTGGGCCGGGTGGTCGATCTGACCACAAAACTGTAACGGAGCACAGCGCGCATGCCACGCTATCGCTACCGCGCCATCAACGAGGGCGGAGAGATCGTCAAGGGCGAAATCACCGCCCTGCACGAGGCCGACCTGCAGGCGCAGCTGCGCGCCTCGGGCCTGTCGCTCATTCGCTTTTCCACGGTGCGCCGCCGTGCGTTGCGCCTGGCCAGCCTGCCCACGCGCGAACTCATCAACCTGCTGTTCCACATGCAGATGCTGTTGCGCGCGGGGGTGCCGCTGATTGGTGCCCTGCAGGACCTGCGCGACGGCGCTGACAGCCTGGAGCTGCGCCAGGTGGCCGCCAGTCTGATGGACCGCATCCAGAACGGCAGCACCCTGGCCGACGCCATGGCCCAGGACCCTGGCATCTTCACCGACGTGATGGTGCACCTGGTGCGCTCGGGCGAAATCACCGGCCAACTCGCGGAGGTGCTGGGCGAATTGGTGCGATCGCTCAAGTGGCAGGCCGAACTGGCGGCGCAGACCAAGAAGCTGCTCATGTACCCGGCGTTCGTCACCGTCACCATTTCCGGCGTGGTGGTGTTCCTCATGGTGTACCTGGTGCCGCAACTGGTCAGCTTCATCCGCAACATGGGGCAGGAGATACCGCTGCAGACGCGGCTCTTGATCTGGCTGTCCGAGGCCTTTGTGGGCTACTGGTGGCTCATCCTGCCCACGCCGGTGGCGCTGGTGGTGGGCGTGGCGCTGGCGGCGCGGGCCAATGAGCAACTGCGCTTCAAGCTGCACCAGGCGGTGCTGGCCATTCCGGCGGTGGGGCCGGTCATCAAAAAGATCATCCTCGCGCGCCTGATGGACAGTTTTGCCCTCATGTACCGCACCGGCATCCCGGTGATCGAGGCGCTGGGCTACTGCGAAAAAATCACCAGCAACCTGCCCGTGCAGCGCGCCCTGGCGCGTGCGCGCGAGCGCATTGCCAACGGCACCTCCATCAGTGATGCCTTTGCCATGGAGAACCTCTTTCCCTCGCTCGTGGTGCGCATGCTGCGCGTGGGCGAAGCCACGGGTGCGCTGGATGAAGCGCTGGCCAACGTGAGCTACTTCTTCACGCGCGACATCGACGAATCCATCGGCCGCGTGCAGGCGCTCATCGAGCCGGTGCTTACCGTGGTGCTGGGCTTGATCCTGGGCTGGATCATGCTGGCCGTGCTGGGCCCCATTTACGACACCATTTCCAAGATCCGGGCATGACGCTGCGCTCTTCTTCTCGCACCCACTTGCTGCTGGTCAACCCGGCGCAGGCGCAGTGGCTCGATGCCCAGGGCCAGGCCCTGCCTGAGCCACCCAGCGCAGCCGTCGGGGTGCGCGTGGTGGCCGACCTGGTCGAAGAAACCCATGTGCGCATCGAGGTGCCGGGCCTCATGGGCGGCGACCGGCAGAGCTTCATCCAGGTGCAGTACCAGACCCTGCTGCCCGATGTGCCGCTGCACGCAAGCTGGGAGCCCGCTTCGGCCCAGCCGCTGCTGCCCAAGCCCTTTGGGCTGCATGCAGTGGGGGTGTCGTCCCCGATGCTGATGGGGCAGCTCGATGCGCTCGTGCAGGCGCAGCATCCCATCGAGGGCGTCTGGACGCTCAGCTACCTCATGGCCCACTGGGCCGCGCGCCAGGCCCATCTGCCGCGCCAGGGCTGGCTGTTGCTGTGCCTGTGCCTGCCCTATGGCATGCGCATGGTGCTGCTGCACAACCGGGTGCCCGTGTTCTCGCGCCTGCTGCTGGAAACCGACGCCCCCTATCTCGCCCCCGAGCCCTGGCGCGGCAAGCGCAACGAACCCGCCTATACCGTGTTTACCGTGCGGGCCATGGCCGAAGCGCGGGGCGAAAACCCAGAAGATTTGTGGCGCACCTGCGGCAACAATGCCCGGCGTTTTTTCGGCATTTCTCCTACAGAATAAAGGGACTGCGAGCGCTTGGCGGGTAGCGGCGGTAGGGTCTGTTCTTGTGTCCACATGGCAGAAATGATACCATGCCCAAAGCCACTTGAAACGGTAGCTTGAAGGTGTTTTTTTATAAATACTTCCGGGTTGATCCGTGCTTTTGTCCTGCCTTGCGCAGGGCAGCGGCATGGCTGACTCGGCACGTCCTTTATAGCGCCAGCGCAAGCTGTTTGCCCAAATTCTAAGGAGATTCCATGTCGGATCTGCGTACCCCCCTCACCGCCTGGCACGAGGCGCATGGCGCAAAAATGGCCCCCTTTGCCGGGTGGCTTATGCCCATTCAGTACGAGGGTATTATTGTAGAGCACCAGCACACCCGTCAGCATGCGGGCCTTTTTGATATTTGCCATATGGGCGAATTTCTTATTTCTGGCCCCGGTGCGGATGAAGCCCTGAGCAAGGCCGTGAGCCACAACCTCCAGACTCTCGCCCCCGGCAAGTGCCGTTACG
>ERZ650306.2035-NODE-2035-length-10752-cov-26.848649_pt1 | contig 10752 bp, 10 predicted proteins | sample MGYA00376242_ERZ650306 | MGnify/ENA primary metagenome ERZ650306 (study PRJEB26733, sample SAMN07839244) | wastewater metagenome | biome: urban; feature: wastewater treatment plant; material: waste water | place: USA: North Carolina | collected 2016-03-31 ...
CTCTACGGGTGGATGATCCACCTATCGAGGTGTCCGAGGAAATTAGACCACTACATCCCATGCTTGGCCGGCGAGGGTGGGGTCGAAGGGGGCGTCGTCCAGTTCTTGATGGGGGCCGTAGATGGCGGTGCGGACCCGCAGGTGGCTGGCGGTGGCGCCCCAGCCTTGGCGGGCGCGGGCGGCGTCGGCGGCGGGGCGTTTCCAGTCGTGGTGAAAGGCGGGCGCCTGGCCGTCGATGAGGTGGGGCGTGGCGAGGGCGGCGACGTCGAAGAGCTCGTCGCCGTGGGCGACGAGGGATTGGGGCAGGGCGGCGGGGCGAGCTTCGCCCTGGGCCGGGTGGGCGTGGCTGATGCGCAGGGCGTCGAAGTGGCGGGCGAGGGCGTTGTGGGGTGCGAGGGCGTCCACCGGCTTGCCGAAGCGGGCGCGCAGTTGGGTGGCCAGGGCGCCTTTGAGGGTGCCGCCGCTGAGGGTGTCGCCGGACGCGAAGACGTTGCCGCGCAGGCTGCGGGTGGCGACGCACAGGGGCTCGGAGATGTGGAGCACGAGGCGGGCCCGGTGGCCGTGGGGCACCTGGCACGGGGAGACGGGCGGGTCTGACCGGGCGCAGGTGGCGGTGGCACGCAGCACGACGCCGAAGCCGACGGTGCGTTGGGCGCCAAGCTGGCTGTGCCACAGCAGGCCGGCTTGCAGGGCGCGTTGCAGGCGGGTGGCTTCGTCGGCGGTGACCACGGCACGCCATTGGCCGGTGAAGACGAGCTCTTGACCTGCTTGGTGGTTTTGTTCGACCAGCAGCAGCTGGGCGTCTTCGGCGGCGCCGCTGGTTTCGCCCAGCGCGACGCGGGGCCGGGCGTGGGGAGGGCTGGCGGGCGGCGTGGTGAGGGGGAGGTCGGCGATCCAGAGGCGGGCGCGGCGGTCGGGTTCGGGCCCGGCCTGGCCGAACCAGTGGTCAGGGTTTTCGGTGGCGAGGCCGAAGGCGGTCATGGCGTGCCAGGCGTCGCGCAGGCGACCGACGAGGAGGTTGCCCGGCAGGATGAGGTTGCCGCGATGGTCGCGCATCTGGGTGGCGGAGAGGCCGAATTGCGCGGGGGCGTTGCCGTGCACCAGCCAGGGGCTGCGCAGGCAGATTTCGAGGCGGAAGGTGTAGAGGGTGCGGTCAGGCATGCTGCGCCTCGGCGGTGTCGGGCATGGGGGCGGGGGGCAGGAGGTAGTCCCACAGGGTGAGCAGGGCGGTGAGCGGGGCGGCGTCGGCGGTGGGGGGCTCGCTGGGCTGGGCCTGCCAGTTGGCTTCGAAGGCTTGCCAGAACCTGGCGAGGGTGGCGCGCCCGGCGTCGTCGAGGGCTTCGTGGGTGGAGGCGTAGGCGTTTTTCAGCAGTTCGAGGTCGGCGCTGCCGCTGCCTGCCGCGAGGCTGCGCAGGCTGCGGATGAGGGCGGAGCGGGGGAGCAGGGGTTTGATGGCTTCGATCCTGGCGAGGATGTCGAGGCGGGGTTCGTCGAGGCGCAGGGTGCGCCAGCCGTCGCCGGGGATGCCGCTCAGCTGCCAGTGGGTGTCGAGTTCGTCGCCGGTGGTGTCGAAGGATTCGAGCACGACCCAGGCGAGGGTGTTGCGGTGCTTGTCGCCGTCGTCCTTGGCGCGCTGGGCGAGGCCTTTGGCGAGGTGCTGGAGGTGGCGGATGGGGGCGCCGCGGTGGGCGAAGACGAGGCCGGCGGCGTGGGTGAGGGCGTGCCCGCCGTGGGCCCAGTCGGCGCTGAGGGCGAAGAAGCGGCGGGCGAATTCGAGGCCCAGCCAGGCGGGGAGCACGAAGAGCAGTTCGTCGCCGCCCCACAGCAGGGTTTCGAGGCGCAGGGCGCCGTCGGCGGTGCGGGCCTGAGGGGTGGCGTCGAGCCAGTCGAGCAGCCCCTGCAGGAGCTGGCGCCGGCGTTGTTTGATCTCGGTATCCCAGGCGTCGAGGGCTTGCGGCGTGGCGCAGGCGCGCTGGATGGCGCCGAAGCTGTTGCCGTCGGCGTAGAACACGGCGATCTTGGCGTCGAGGTTGGGCGAGAGCCCGGCGTAGTCGGAGTCGTCGGGGGGGAAGGCGGCGAGAGTTTCGAAGTCGTCGGTGAAGCGGTAGCGGGCGGCGGTGTCCGGCGCGAGCTTCAGCTCGGTGGCGTAGAAGGACTGGCGGAGGTTGCGCCCCCCGTCGCGGCCTCTGGCCCGGGCCACCACACTGAGGCTGGCGGCTTGGCCGGCGTGGCGACGGAGCGAGGCGGCGGGGCGGATCTCGTCGGTGGCGCAGATGGCGGTGGCGGTGCCCCAGCGGGTGGCGAAGCCGAGGCTTTGCATCTGCTGCCAGCGGTTGCCGGCCACGCAGCGTTCGACGCCGCGCGGGAAGTCGGCGTCGTCGGCGATGGCGACAACGAAGGTGGCGTGGCGGAAGGGGGAAACCTCGCTCAGGTAGTGGGCGACCTTGTCGCGCAGCGCCTGGGCGTCGTGACCGTCGAGGATGGCGAACAGGCCGATGGAGGCGCCGGTGCTGATGGGGGCGAGGTCGCCATTAAACCGTTCGGCGACCATGTGCACCGCACGCAGCAGCATGTAGCCGCCGCCGCGCCGGGTGGCGAGGTCTTCGGTGTCGTCGATGGTGTGGGCGAGGTTGACGGCTTCGAGACGGAGGAGGGCGGTCATGATTGTTCTTGCATGCAGCGTTTGAAGAGGAGGCCGCCTCCGAAGAGTGCGCAGATCAGTGCGAAAGCGGTTAGCCCGTGGACGTTGGCGACCAGCCCCTCGTTGATGAAGTCGAGCACCCAGTGGGGGAGATGGATCGGGGTGACGTGGTTGTCTTCGAGCTTGAAGGTGTTGATGCCCAGCAGGCCGATGGCAAGGCTGAGGATGGCCAACGCAATACCGACGGCGGCGAAGCCCTGAGCGATGCTGTTGAGTTTTTCGCTCTGCCGGGTGTCGATGTATTCCACGATGTCCTGGATCGCCTGCCGGTTGGCGTCGTAGTGGGCTTGCAGGCGCAGGTGGCGCCGGTATAGGTCGTACAGCTCGATGCCCTGCTCCTGGGGGGTGATTTCGTCGAACCAGTAGGTCTGGGTGAAGGCCATGAAGTGGCGTTTGATGGTGTCGAACGCGCTGGGGTCGGGCGGGGCGAGGCTGCCGTCTGCCCGGTAGGGGGTGAGGTCGGCGAGCTTGCGGGCGGTGACCAGCAAGGCGGCCTTCTGGAAGTGGGCCATGATGGTCATCGGCACGTAGATGTGCCGGTAGATGACCGGGGCGCCGTCGTCTTCGTTGGCGAAGAAGCCTTGGTCGCCAGCGTCGCCCAGCCAGGCGAAGGCATAGCCGGCGTTGAGGATGCGGGAGGGCGCGTCGCCGGATTCGCCGCTGCGGTACCAGAAGCGGTCGTAGCAGTGGCGGGCTTCGAAGTCGGCGAGAAAGGTCTGGCTGTAGGGCAGCCGGTCGCGGCCGGCGGGGTCGGCAAAGCACAGGCGGACCATGTGGCCAGGGTCGATGAGGTCTGCGAGGTGTTCACCGGCGGGCCGGTGGACGGACAGCAGGCTGGCCACCGCGGCGCGGTCGTCGCCGAGCTGGAGGGCCTGCAGGGCGCAGGTGTCGCCCGGCTGGGTGGCGATGCCTTGCAGGAGGGCCCGCCAGTGGGGTGCCCAGAGGTGGCGGGGGCGATCGTCGGCTGGGCCACCCATGAGGGTTTCTGCCTGTTGCCGCAGGTCGTCCAGGTGCGTGGCTTCGTCGTACTCGCCAATGGGGTGGCGGTGGGGGGCGAGCAGACGAAGGCTGCGTGGGTAGTGGCCGCCGCAGCGCTGGTGGTCGTTGCCGGCGATGTAGGGCGGGTAGATGCGCCGCAGCTGGTCGAGGCAGTACTCGACGGTAGGCAGCGGGAGCGGGGCGTCGCTTTTGAGATGCAGCACCAGCACTGCAATGTCGGGCTGGAACAGGATGAGGTCGCAGTCGGCGCGAAACGTGACGTGCTCCCCGGTGCCAAGCACTGCTTCGAGGGCGTGAAGCTGCGGATGGCGGAAGCGCTTGACGATGGTGTCGTTGAACCAGAAGGCGCGGACGAAGGGGTGGAAGTAGTTGTAGGCCTGGTAGCGGATGCGGGCGAGCTGGGCGTCGTAGTGGCCGGTCGAGCCGGGGGCGGCGGCGATGGGGGCGAAGTCGCGGTGGGTGACGGGCTCCCAGCCGAGCCGCTGGAGTTCGTCGGCCCGGTTGCCCGTGGCGGCGGGTTTGCGACCCTGCCATTCGAGCTGGAAGGGCAGGATGAGGTGGGTTTCGAGCGTCAGGGTGGGGGCGTTGCTCATGGGGTGCCTTCCTGGAGGAGGTACATGCCCTGGCCGAGGGCGGTGCGCTCGCCGATGCCAAACCAGGTGCCCCACCGGAGCAGGGTGTGGATTGGGCCGGGGATGGGATGGGCGGTGGGGGCGCGGTAGCGGAGGGTGCCCAGATGACCGCGAAAGCCGATTGGCGCGTCTTTGGTACGCGACCCGTAGCGCCACTCGACCGGGTGCCAGTCGGGGCTGTCGGCTTCGAGGCGGCGGATTGCCTCTTCGTGGCAAACCCAGTCGGTGCCGGCCAGTTGGGCAAAAAGGGCCGGGCTGGTCTGTTCAACCCGGCGGCGCAGCGCCCGCACGAGCTTGAGCAGGCCCGGCGGGCGGCTGGCATCGGTGAGGCGGAGCGGGGTGAGGAAACGGATGGAGAGCAGACCTTGCGCCGGAAAGCGGGCGAGCGCCGGGTTGTCGGAGAGGGTCGGGAAGGGCTGCCCCGGCGACCATCCGGCTTGCGCTCCGGCGGGCTGGCCGACGCTGAGTTCAATGCCCCGCACTCGATCCACAAGGCCGGCACAGCGAACCTCGCGCCAGCCGGCGAGGGCGTGGGCCAGCGCTTCGGCGTGGCGGACGGCATCGCCATGGAGGGCGAGCCCGAAGGGCAGGTGCGGCGTGGTGGTGTCCGGCTGGGGGCGCCAGCCGAAAGGGGGCGGCAGGATTGCGTAGGGCTTGATGCGGTTGGGGATGCCCATGCCAAGGTCGGCGGCGATGGTGGGGGCGTGGCATCGGATGAGATGCTCTACCCCCCCATGCACGACGCCGCCCAGAAAATCGGCAAGATGCAGCGCCGACCTGGGGCCTTCTGGGGCGAGCGCAAGCCGGACGCCGATCAGGAGCATGCGGTGCCGCGGCGCGTCAGGTGCTGCCATGCCTCGCGGCACCAGAGGGCGTCGTCGAGGGCGTTGTGAACGGTGCCGCAATGGGGCGGCAGGGCCGGACCGCCCAGGTGCAGGCGGAGTTGTTCGAGGTTCATGTGGGAGAGAGGCCAGCCGGCGGGCCAGTCGAGCATGTGGCCGATCAGTTGTCGCAGCACGATCCAGTCGTACTCGCCGAAGTAAGCCCAGATCTCGGAGGGGGCTGGATCGAGGAAGGTCAGTACCTCCTGACGGATTCTGGCGCGGGATTTGCGCTCAAGCGTTGCGAGGGGCGGCAGCACGTGGGCACGCAGCCAGTCGTTGGCGCCGCTGTCGTCGTAATCGGCGCTGGCCGCGTGGTAGGTGCGCCCGTCTTCGGCGACGATGCCGATGCTGATGAGCTGGATGTCCGGCCCGCGTTCGTCGAACTCAGTGTCGAACCAGTAACGCGTGGATGCGATGGATGACATTCATTTTCCCGATTGGTCATGCCGATTGCGCAATTCTAGCGGAGCGGGGTTCGGATGCCGAAGCGATACGGGCTAGCTGGCGGCGGCTTACCCGCCCACCGCAATGCTCACCATGTCGCTCCAGTTGCCGATCTGCTCGTCCTTGACCCGGTAGATGGCCTTGTATTTCCAGGTGGTCGGTGTGGCGGGAAGGGGCACGGGGTCGGGCACGCGGGTGGTCTGGGCGATGGTGAGGAGCGCGAAGCCCCGGCTGTCGCCCCGGTCCACGTGGATCTCGAGGTTGTCGGCCTGGCCCTTGGCCCAGCGGATGACGGGGCGGCCGGCCTGTTTGCCGATCTGGAGGATGGGTTTGGCGCGGTCGGCGTCCGTGCTCAGGGTCGTGCCGACGATGCCCAGTTCCCGCCCGATGTCCTCGCTATAGTTGCGCGCGGCCTTGATGCGTGCGACGAGGCGGATGAGGCGCGGGATGATGCCTGCGGGCACCGCGGTCACGGGTTCGGGCGCTGCAGGGCTGGCGGGGAAGGGGAGCGCGCCGCCCTTGCCTTCGTATTGTTCGGTCTTGAACGCCGTCCATTGCCGGGCGTGGGCCTGGGCGGCAGCGGCGGTAGCCAGGGTGTAACGGTAGGCGGCGGCGTCGGCCTGAAGCTCGGCCATGTCGGCATCGGTGAGATCGAGGGTGCCGAGATGGGCGGCAAGATGCCGCGCGAGGTGCTCGAGCAGCTCGGCCCTGCCGCTTTCGTCCTTGGGCAGATAATAGTTTCGGCTCATGGTTTGGCTCCTGATGATGTGACGGATTTGAGTGAGGGCCGCGATGCAGCCCCGGGCGTTGTGCGGCCTTGTTCAGAGGGTGGGTGAAGGCTGCAGGGGAAGCAGCCTGCGGCCAGCAGCCTCCACGACCGCCGTGGGGCGGGCATCACCGGGTCGGGCGGGGGCATCGGGCGGGCCTGCCGTGCTGACGCGTCAAGCCGAAGCGGCATCGCGTAGCGGCGGGTCGAACTTGCTGCAACTTGGCGGGATGTCCCGCTGGCCCGGAGGAAATTTCCTGCAACCTGGCGGGGCGCCACGGCAAGGCGCAGGGGCGCCCCGCCAGGTTTGCTGGGCGCCCCTGCAGCATGGAGTGACGCCCCGCCGGCATGGAGGGGCGACGCGCTGACCTCGCGAGGCGCCGCGGAGACGTGCAGCGACGCCGCGCCGACTTCCAGGAAATTTCCTGCAAGTTGGAGGAAGTTTGCGCCAGGCTGGCGCGGCATCGTCGGGATCTGCCGTGATGCCGCGCTGAGCTGGGGAAAAGAGGTCGGGAGGATCTGCAAGCCTGGGCGTCGGTCGGGTGTCGCCATGCGGCACTGGCGGCGCGTGGTGACGGATGTGGCAATGTCATTTGCGTCGCGCATGATAACGGTAAATGCCCATGTCGTGAATTCGGGGCGTCGTGGATCGGGGCGCGCGCGGCGGGGGCACGTGGCCACGACTGGCGGAGGCGGCTGCCGATAGGGAGACGATCCGGCCCGTCGACGGCGTGGTGTCGGTGCCGGTAGCCCGGGCCCGCCGGGGCCGGTCGCCATCGCGCGGCAGCTTTTTGCGGGCTTTACGCAATTTTTACGATATCGCTGCCAGAATTTTTCTGTATCCCCCGTCTGGAGTGGCCAGAAGATGCCCGCGATGCCTGTTGTTCCACCCACGATCGAACCCGTCGCTGCCCATGCTGGCTGGCGTTATGGCCTGTCGCTGCTGGCTTGCGGGCTGACCGCGGGCCTCGCGCTGCCGTTTTTCGGGGTGCTGGACCTGTCCAACATCGTCATGCTGTTCCTGCTCACCGTGGTGCTGGTGGCGGTGAAGGCCGGGGGCGGGCCGGCGGTGATGGCCTCGCTGGTGAGCGTGGTGCTGTTCGATTTCCTCTTCGTGCCGCCGCGTTTTTCGCTCGCGGTGAGCCACGCCCAGTATCTGGTGACCTTTGCGGTGATGCTGGCGGTGTCGCTGCTGGTGGGGCATCTCACCGCCGGGCTGCGCGCCCAGGCCACGGCCGCCGCCGGCCGCGAGCGCATCGCCCAGGCCCTTTACGGGCTGGCCAGGGCGCTGGCCGGCGCCATGTCGGTGGAGCAGGTGGCCGAGGCGGTGGCGGGTTTTCTGCGCGACAACTGGGGCGCCGAGTGCGTGCTGCTGCTGGCGGGCGATGGTGACCGACTGATCCCCGCGCCGGGCACGGCCACCCACCTGGAGCCGCCGGAGCTGGTGATGGCCCGCACGGCCTGCGAGGCCGGGCGCGGGCTGGTGTTTGCCGAAGGCGAGATCCCCGAGCGGCACTTTCTTCCGATGATCGGCGCGACGCGCAACCGGGGCGCCCTGGTGGTGCGGATGAACCCGACCGACGAGCCCGTCCGCCCGCTGCTGGAGGCCGTGGCGGCGCTGGCGTGCACGGCGGTGGAGCGCCTGCATTTTGTGGAGGTGGCCCACTCGGCCCAGGTGGAGGCGGTGTCGGAGCGCCTGCGCAGCTCGATCCTGTCGGCCCTGTCCCACGACGTGCGCACGCCGCTCACCGCGCTGTTCGGGATGGCCGATTCGCTGGTGGTGATGCGTCCGCCCCTGCCCGACGCGGCGCGGGAGACGGCGGCGGCGATCCGCGATCAGGTGCTGCGGGTGAACGGCATGGTCGGCAACCTGCTCGACATGGCCCGCCTGCAGACCGGGCCGGTGAGCCTGCGCCGGGAGTGGCAGCCGGTGGAGGAGGTGATCGGCGCCAGCCTCAAGCTGCTGGAGCCGGCGCTGGCCGGGCATCCGGTGCACATCGAGGGCCTCGATGCGCTGCCGCTGCTGGAATTCGACGCGGTGCTGCTGGAGCGGGTGTTCTGCAACCTGTTTGAAAACGCGGCCAAGTATTCGCCGCCGGGCACGCCGATCCGGCTCGACGCAGTGGCGGGGCTGGATACGGTGGAGCTGCGGGTGACGAGCGGCGGCGAGGGCTTTCCGCCGGACAAGCTGGAGGCGGTGTTCAACCTCTTCGAGCGCGGCCGCAGCGAGACGGCGGTGGCGGGGATGGGCGTCGGGCTGGCCATCTGCCGGGCCATCGTCGAGGCCCACGGTGGGTCGATCCGCGCGATCAATCCGCCGGAAGGCGGCGCCTGCGTGGCCTTCACGCTGCCCCGGGGCAACCCACCGGTCATCGACGCCGAGCCCTTCGCCAACCCCGGAGAACGTCCATGAGCGAGGCAACCATCCTGGTCATCGAGGACGAACTGCAGATCCGCCGCTTTGTGCGCACGGCGCTGGAAGGCGAGGGCCTGCGGGTGGTCGATGCCGACACCCGGCGCCTGGGCCTGCAGGAAGCCGGGCGCTGCAAGCCCGATCTGGTGATCCTCGACCTGGGCCTGCCCGACGGCGACGGCGCGGGCTTTGTGGCGGATTTCCGGGCGTGGTCCACCGCGCCGGTGCTGGTGCTGTCGGCCCGGTCCACCGAGCACGACAAGATCGGCGTGCTCGACGCGGGGGCCGACGACTACCTTACCAAACCGTTTTCCATCGGCGAGCTGCTGGCCCGGGTGCGCGCGCTGCTGCGGCGCGGGCGGCGTGCGCCGGAGAACGAGGCCGCCGAGGTGGCCTTTGGCGACGTGACGGTGGATTTCTCGCGCCGGCAGGTGCTGCGCCGGGGCGAGGCGGTCAAGCTCACGCCCATCGAATACCGCCTGCTCGGGCACCTGATCGCCAACGCCGGCAAGGTCGTCACCCATCGCCAGCTGCTGCGCGAGGTGTGGGGCACGGCCTCTGGCGACAACAGCCATTACCTGCGCATCTACGTGGGCCATCTGCGCCACAAGCTCGAAGACGACCCCGCCCAGCCGCGCCATTTCCTGACGGAAACCGGCGTGGGCTATCGCTTCCAGCTCTGACCCCCGAACCCTACCCCGGAGTGATCCTGTGACCTCATCTGCGTCTTCCCATCCATCCGCTCAGACGGGCGCCGGGCTGATTCCGCTGGCGCTGGCCGCCCTCGGGGTGGTGTACGGCGACATCGGCACCAGCCCCCTGTACGCCTTCAAGGAGGCCTTTGCCGGCGCCCACGGCATCGACCCCAGCGAGGCCCACGTGCTGGCCACCCTGTCGGCCTTCTTCTGGGCGGTGCTGATCGTGGTGTCGCTCAAATATGTGTGGGTGGTGCTGCGCTTCGACAACGAAGGGGAGGGCGGCGTGCTGGCCCTCACCGCGCTGGCCCACCGGGTGGCCCGTGGCCCGCGCCGGGCGGCAGTGGCGGTGGGGGCGGGCATCTTTGCGGCGGCGCTGTTCTACGGGGACGCCATCATCACCCCGGCCATCTCGGTGCTGTCGGCGGTGGAGGGCCTCAGCGTGGCCACGCCCCACCTGGAGCACTACGTGGTGCCCATCACCGTGGGCATTCTGGTGGCGCTGTTCATGATCCAGAAGCACGGCACCGGGCAGGTGGGGCGCTACTTCGGGCCGGTGACGGTGCTGTGGTTCGTCACCCTGGCGGTGCTGGGGGTGGCGAGCACGACGGCGTCAAACGCTTGGCCATCCACGCTCCAGCCGCTGCCTTGCGCCGCCAGCTGCTGGATGCGCCGCCCGGTGTGCAGCACGGCGCCGTGTGCTTGCAGCCACTGGGCTGCCGGTGCGGCAAACACCTGGCCCAGGTCGGTGCGTGGCAGCAGCAGGTGCGAGCCACCCCGGCCACTGAACAGGCTGTCGTGCAGCACGCGCAAAAACACCTGGCCGCTGGCTTCGTGGGCGGGCGTATTCAGCGCCGAGAGGCACAGCGGCTCAATGAACTCCTGCACCAGCCGCTGGGGCAGGTGGGTACACAGCTGGGCCACACTGGTCATCGGGGCGCATTGAAAACCTGTCAGGCGCCAGTGGGCTGCGGTGCGCAGCAGGGCCCATTTTTCGGGCCAGCTCCATCCTCGGGCTTGGGCAATGCCCAGCAGGGCATCCCATGGTGGTGGCAGATCGGGCAGACGCAGGCCTGTGCCGTCGGCAAAAGCCAGGCTCAAGGGCTGGCGCAAGAACACAGCTTCGGGCGCAGCGCCTACCAGGCGCATCAGGCGCAGGCTTTCGCTGTAGGCGCCGAAGATCGGAAGAGCGTCGTGTAGGGAAAGAGTGTCTTCGCC
>ERZ650306.2037-NODE-2037-length-10749-cov-4.211520_pt1 | contig 10749 bp, 6 predicted proteins | sample MGYA00376242_ERZ650306 | MGnify/ENA primary metagenome ERZ650306 (study PRJEB26733, sample SAMN07839244) | wastewater metagenome | biome: urban; feature: wastewater treatment plant; material: waste water | place: USA: North Carolina | collected 2016-03-31 ...
CCACCCTTACCACCGCCCATAGGCAATGTAGTCAAAGCATTCTTGAAAGTCTGCTCAAATCCCAGGAATTTGAGGATAGAAAGATTTACGGAAGCATGGAAACGAATACCGCCTTTGTACGGGCCAATGGCATTGTTGAACTGCACACGATAACCGAGGTTCGTCTGAACTTCACCTTTATCATCCACCCACGTTACGCGGAAAGTAAAGATACGGTCAGGTTCAACCAGACGTTCTATAATTTTCGCTTTCTCGAACTCAGGATGTTGGTTATAGATATCTTCGATGGAAAGAAGAACTTCCTTTACGGCTTGAAGATACTCAGACTCGCCGGGGTGCTTTGCCTCTAAAGAGGCCATGATACGTTCGATATTCATAATATTACGTTTTAAAGGTTATTACCTTGTTGACTTTACGCTATTCAAACAAAATGTCAATGAATAACACCGCAAATATAAGAAAACTTTTCAAAACAGCTAAATTTTACGGTTATATTTTGATTAAAGAATGATAAAATGTCAAATCCCCGGCATTCTCTATTCATACCTAAATGGTCTATTCTTTTCCTATTCTGTCAACAATTCGCCATAACGGCATAAATATAGAAAAATTATAATAAAGAAAATAAGAAATGACGAATAATTTACGAAAAAAGACACAATCCTCACGGACTATGCCTTTCCAATTGCTAACTTTAATTCTTAAATGCTTGTATTAAATCCGCAACATAATAATTACTATGTACGGACAAGCTTCATAATTTCTTCAATCCTTTTACCTCTTCTTTTGTTGCTTCTCGAACACTGATAGCCACCCCTCCACTACTTGCCAAAGGTTGACGCAGCACACTCTTTGACGTTACTATGCCACGACGGATGTCATAGCTCTGCGGATTATCTTTCCAGTCTGCATCCCGACCATCTGCATAAACGGTAACAATATATTTCCTTCCTTCGGGTAAGAAAGAGAAAGGAATAGTTGCCGTACGAGGATGTTCGTCGGTAATAGCACCTACATACCACTCTTGTTTTCCTTTGGCTTGACGAGCCACTGTGATATAATCACCCGGTTCGGCTTCCAAATACCAAGAATTGCTCCAATCCACCGCTACATCCTTAATAAATTGAAACGCATCGGGAAAACGGCGATAATTATCCGGCAGGTCTGCTGCCATCTGTAACGGAGAGGGCATCGTTACATATAGAGCCAATTGTTTTACCAATGTAGTACCCGCCTGACCTTTAGGTTTCGAACTATTATAATACGAAAGTTTTGTCTGGAAAATACCAGGAGTGTAATCCATCGGACCACCCTTCAACCGAGTAAACGGCAAGATACAAGTATGATCCGGATCATTGCCCCCCATAGATTCAAACTCACCACCACGGGCAGATTCTTGCGCTACCCAGTTGGGCCAGGTCCGACACAAGCCGGTGGGACGAACAGCCTCGTGACTATCTACCATAATCTTATAATCAGCAGCACGCTTCACCACATGTATATAATGATTGTTCATCCATTGTGAGGAATGATATTCACTACGGGGAATGATTGAGCCCACATATCCTGTCTTTACAGAATTATAGCCATTATCTACCATAAATTGAAAGGCTACATCCAGCTGCCGCTCATAATCGGCAGCATTAGCAGCCGTCTCATGATGCATGATAATCTTTACCCCCTTTGATTTGGCATAGGCATGTAGTACCGCAACATCAAAGTCCGGATAAGGTTTGTCAAAAAGGAACTGACGATCCTTACGATAGGATGCCCAATCTTCCCAACCTTCATTCCAGCCCTCAACCAATACCGCATCAATACCATTCTCCGCCGCAAAGTCTATGTACTCTTTCACATGTTCAGTATTGGCCGGATGATGTCCATTAGGAGTTAACTTTGAATAGTCGGTTATGCCGGGTTTAGCCTTATAATAGTCGCTATATGCCCATGTACCTCCTCCACCAGTAAACATCTCCCACCAGACACCGATAAATTTCTGTGGCTTAATCCAAGAAGTATCTTCCAGCTTACAAGGTTCATTCAGATTAAGAATCAACTGAGAAGCAAGGATGCTACGTGCATCGTCACTAACCATAATTGTACGCCACGGGGTATGCAACGGTAATTGCAGATATCCTTTCTTTCCTAATTTATCGGGAGTAAGATGAGCAGAAAAGTTAAACTCTTTATCATCCACATTCAGCAACATGGCAGAATAATCTACCAAGGCAGCTTCATGAATATTGATATAAAGTCCTTCGGTAGTCTTTATCATAAGGGGTGTTTGTACTGTGAATGAAGTCGCTTTAGCTTCATATCCTTTTTTACGTAGATTACGTTCCATAGCTTCGCGCACTTCGGAAATGGCCGCAGTAGTATAGGCAAACTCATTCGTATCATAATCACCGGGAATGCAATAGAGTGTATGATTACCGGTCAGATTGAATTCCGTCAGTTCGTCTTTTACCGTCAGATAATTCATGGTTTTCTGCTCCGGCAACTCATAACGGAATCCGAGTCCATCGTCAAACAATCGAAAACGTACAATCATCATACGGTCGTGCTTTGCCGGTTGTGAGAGAGTGACAGTAAGTTCATTGTAATGGTTACGGACTTTTTCATACTCTCCCCATACAGGCATCCAGGTTTCATCAAAAGTAGAATTTGTTGCATCAAGAATCCGGAAGCCATTTGACAAATCCGCTTCTTCCATAAGTATTCCCAAGGCAGAAGGTTCTACAACCGGCTCTCCTTTGTAATATAAGCTATAGACCGGCCCCCCCTCGGAATCAAGCACAACATTGAGTTTCAGATTCCCATTGGGAGATAACAATTCGTGTGCCATCGCCACACAAGCAATTCCCAGAAATACAACTGTTAATAATACATGTTTCATATACATCCGTTATTGTTGATATATAAAATATTGATAAGGTTCCATCGTCATTACTGTAGGCAACTCCACATCCACACCGGCAATCACATCGGTCATGGTCTTGCCAGCATGCTCCATAGGTACTTTCACTTGTACAGACTCATTGGCAGTATTCACCATGACCAACATGCCATGACTGCCTGCTGCCCGATAAAATGAAGCGACATCTCCGGTAGTATAAACTTCCAGTTCACCACCACGTACACTGCTCGTAGCTTTATAGGCTCTGATGATTTCTGCCATCTCTTGCGCAAAGACTTCATTGGACTTCAAGTCTATAACTCCGTAATTGAAAAAGTTAAGTGACCGCGGATAGGCTACTTCCTGCGAACTATAAATAAGAGGTATCCCCTCGAGCATAGTCGTCAATACAAAAGCAGACATGGCACCACGCTCACCGCCATAACATTCTATCGGTGAAGCCTCACTTGCCTGGTCATGATTAGTAGAATAGCGTAACCGTAACGTACCCTTCGGCATTCCCTCCAATTCGGAAGTATTCATAGCATAAAGGTCAGTAAGTGAGCATTTACCGGCATAATAGTCTTTCAGTTTACTATGGAAGTTCCAGCCGTAGAGCAGATTGAAACCATTGTTCATTAAAGACGTTTTTCCGCCTTCGGCAAGCATCAGCAAATTATTGTCAAGTGTACGGAGCTCGGCGATTGCTTTCTTCCAGAAAGCATCTGGTACCCCCTCGGCATAATCACAACGGTATCCATCAATACCAATTTCTGTTACCCAATACTTCATGGCATCAATCATGGCTTGCTGCATGGTTTCGTTGTCAAAATTCAAGTCAGCAACATCCGCCCAAGGCTGTTCTTGAGGTTGTACCACATTGCCATTTGCATCCTGTGTATACCAATCCGGATGCTCAGTCACCCAAGCATTGTCCCACGAAGTATGGTTGGCAACCCAGTCAAGAATCACTTTCATTCCTTTGGCATGGGCAGCATCTACCAGTTCTTTCAAGTCTTTTTTTGTTCCGTAACGTGTATTCAGCTTTTTATAATCCTTTATACAATAAGGTGAATTCACACTTTTCAGTACTCCCGGCTCATTTACAGGCATCAGCCAAAGCACGGTAGTCCCCAGGCTTTGAATACGGTCAAGCTCTGCTTTGATGGCAGAGAACGCATTTTCTTCGGCAAAAATGCGGGGATTTGCCTCATAAATCACCATATCCGAAGCCATGTATTCTTCCTGTGGGACGGGAATCGGTTCCATGTCACTCTGACTATCACTACACCCCATACAAGAATGTAGCATCGTAAAGAGCAGTGTCGCAATTATTACTTTTTTCATATTTCTACTTTTTATCTATACTTATACTCATTGGCGGAACTGATATCTGCAAAAGGAGCATCCAAACTCTCCAGTAATGGGCATTGGCAGAAAAGATACTAAGCCTTAATACTAAAAATCCCGGAAGCCAATACTAAAAAACAAAAGAGCTAAGAGATAACTTCTTCCCAAGGCTTGGTTTTTCTATCCCAAGACTTGGGATAGAAAAACCAAGCCTTGGGACATATATCCGCAAGATTGAAAAGAGATATCCTATCCCCAATCTCATTCCACCAATAGGTCATTTAACATCTTCATTACTATACAAAACTCATTTCAAGAAATTATTCTGATTAGAAACAAAAGCCGCTTCAGATTCCGGTTCAGAGTCTCCGTCCGGATTGTTAGGGTCAATCTCCTCACCAGCTATGTCCGTAATACGGAAATAATAATCTCGATCAAGCGTCACTGCTGCGAGGTCAAATTGTGAGCCTCCATTGTTATTATTCATTATCAGATTGTAAGTCAATCCCTTATTTGCTTCACCTGTATCGTAATAATTATACGTGACACCTTTTATCTCAACACTACCGGTTGGTAATATTCCTGGCCAACTGCCAAAGAGTTCCGGTATATCATTTCCCCACGCATATATGGTTGTTTCTGCCCATCCGGACTGGTCTTCAATAAAAATGGTATAACCATCATGGATGACCACTGCATCCGGATCTATTTCCGTCCAACCGCTTTCTGTGATTTCCAAATATATGTCACGGTCAAGAGTAAAGTTCTGTGGTCCATCAAATTGTGAACCTACTCCATTATCGTTAAATATCAAATTGTAAACCAATCCCTTATTTGCTTCACCTGTATCGAAGTATTTATAGGTAATTCCTTTTATCTCAACGCTACCAGTAGGTGAAATACCGGGCCAACCTCCAAAAAGTTCCGGCAAATCATTTCCCCACGCATAAAGTGTCAGTGCATCCCAACCTGTATTGTCCATCACGAACACAGCATAACCGTCATGGGTCACTTCACTTGGGTCTTCCGGCTCCTCAAAATAAGCATTCCAGCGGGTTACCGTTATATCAGTGCGAGTACCTACCTTAGCCGAAATTTGATGTAAAGCATCCCCATTCTGCAAAGTACGCTCTATACCTTGTGTCTTAGAAACGAAATAAAAGCCATCGGCAAGTGTCTTTCCATTAACAAAATCTTCCGGATAGAGGTATATGCCCCATTTAACATCATTGTTTGCAGCTTTCTCCATCTGCCACTTAAGGTCTCCGGAAGCAGCATCCTGACCTCCATTGAAATCGCCTGCAATATAAATTATTTCATCGGCACCAGTTCCTTGGGGCATAATCACCTCCAGCAAGATAGCATCGCTACGAAGTTCAAATTGCGGCAACTCATGGTCAAACACAATTTCCTCCTTGTCACAACTACTGATGAAAGCTACAAAAAGCAACAAAAGCCATAGCGGATTACATATATATTTTTTCATTGTTACTATTATTATAGGATGATTAATAATTAGGATTCTGTACCAGTCCCGGATTTACCATAAGGGCAGACTGGGGCAAGGGATACCACTCGTATTTGCGGTCACGTTTAGCCGGATAGCTTAAACCGTCGTCCGTGGCACGGCCAAAGAACCACCATTGCCCTTGCGTAAACTTATCGAAACGACGCAAGTCTGTACGACGACGACGCCCCTCTCCCAAGAATTCAAGTCCCCATTCACTCAACATCCAATCCATATCAAAGGATGTAAAACCAGGACCGGGCTGTTCGAGAGCCGATTTATCTGTAAAATAGCGTGTTTTAACTCTATATACCAGCTCTTTAGCACCTTCTGTATCACCTGCACGCATTTTACATTCAGCAAGAGTATAGACCACTTCACTCAAACGGAATTCCACCTCATCGATGTTTTGGAAATCAATGCCTGCACTCTCCGGATAAACCGGATATCTTACCAAACGGACACCTGAATTCGTTTCACCCCAGCGAGGTGACATGACAGTCTCCAGATTACGTCCTAAATTAAGGAATGTACCCACCTGATCCACATAAACCAAATCCTGACCGTCACGGTCGGCATCTGCTTTCAAAGCCGCACCCTTACCATAGTTGGCTTTAATAGCCCCTTTCAAAAAAATGCCTTGATAGTTTCCTGTTGTTTCATTATACACATAGTTCTGCTTACGGATATCTTTATCGTGGAAACGTTCATAAACTGCTCCTAACTTATCACCGTAGTCGGTAAGAAAGCTCTTAGGATTGTCAGTACCACCATACGGCTGTACATTTCCAGAATTATCCCATGAAGGTGCCAAGCATACACAATTCCATCCGCTCTGGCTGTATGTACCTCCAAAGTAATCCCAACAATTGTAAGGCATGAAAGGCATGTTACGCATCCAACCGGTATTGACCTGACCGACTTCCATCGCCAATGCCATTACAACTTCCGGACATTCTACATTGTTTATCGAATAAATATCACGATAGTCATCGGTAATGCTGTAAGTACCATAATCGCCATTCAGAATTTTTTGGCAAAGAGTGGCACACTCATTATAACTGTTTTGTTTGATAAACACCTCAGAATTCAGCAACAAGCGCATCTTAATCATACGATTGGCAGCTTGGTTCATGCGGTTGCGAGTCTTTCCAGAACCATCTTCTTTCATAAGATCTGTAACTGACTCATCTAATTCCTGACTGATAAAATCGTAGATAATCTTGCACCCCTTATCAAAATCAGTATCTGCAGAACCAGGGATTTCCGCACCCGAAGAAATGTTCAAGGGAAGTGCTCCACCCCAAATCTCAAAGATATTGTAGTATGCCCAAGCACGCAGGGTACGTACTTCGGCAATATAACTATTCAAAGCATCCTCAGTCATGCGTATAGATGCGGGGCTGATTGCCTGCAAATCTGTAATAAGCGTATTGCAAAGCCCAATAGTGGTCCACGCATTCTCCCAAGTTTGGCGAATAATGGTTGATTCTGACGTCCAGGTATGTGAAGACAAAGCAAACTTCAATGCCTCATCCCATCCCCAAAGTCCACCGTTCCAACTGCGCCATGCCACCTGGTCGGCAGAAAACTCCTGCAAATACCAGAAGTATTCCAAATAACTATATGCAGCTTTCGAATAGATGGCTGCCACTGCCCCCTGAACACTCGTCTCATCTTGATAATAAATTCCGGCATCCACACGATCGAACACTTCCTCGTCCAAATTAGTACAAGAGAAAAGTGAACATGACATAATCATCGCCAATAACCAACGACATTTTATATATTTCATATCTTTCATATTTTTAATAATTTGTTTCTCATTTATTTGAAGCGAAGAGTCACACCTAAACTCAATTGAGTTGCTGTAGGATAAGCACTATTACTATCTACTCCCGGCTGGATACCATTCACGTCTATAATTGAAGGGTCATTACCAGAATATCCGGTCAAGGTAAACAGATTCTTGGCAGACAGATATATGCGCATATTATCCAGTAACTTACGGTTCTTAGGAGTAAAATTATATCCCAAGGTTACATTTTCCAGTTTTATGAAGCTACCATCCTCCAGGAAATAGGAAGATATTACTCCACCACCGGTACGGATATTCTTATCTTCCAGATACGCAGAGCGAAGAACATTATCTGTACCACATCCCTGAAGCCCCATACCATATTTACGCATGTTGAATACATCAAAACCGAATGTACCGCGGAAGAATACACTCAAATCAAAATTTCTCCAAGTCAGGTTGTTACTCCAAGACAAGAAGTGCTTGGGAGCACCATTGCCAATATAACGTTTATACTTGGCATCAGCCTGAGAAATCGGTATTTGCTCATCTTTATCATTCAAAATAAGCATATTGCCATTTTCGTCAACACCTGCATATTCATAACCGTAGAACTGCCCTATCTCTCCCCCTTCCTGCACACGGAAGAAATATTCGCTGGAACCAGTACCCGGTTTTAAGTAAAGGTCGAGATAAGATGCCTTGTAAATATCGTTAGAAAGTTTGGTCAACTTAGTCTTCCCATAAGAATAATTGATTCCGCTCGTCCACTTCACTGCTGTTTTAGTAAGGATGTCACCATCCAAAGATACTTCTATACCGGTATTTTTCGTTGTTCCAACGTTAACCAAAATAGTGGAATAGACAAAAGGCGGTTGAGGTGCCGTGTACGTATAAAGCAAGTCTTTAGAACTACGGTCAAAATACTCCACTGAACCACGTAAACGATTCCATAGAACAAAATCAACACCCAGATTAATCGCAACGCTCTTTTCCCAAGCCAAATCCGGATTAGCATTACTAGAGGGAGCATAGCCCGTTACCCAACGCCCGTCAAAGAGATAACTACCATTGGTATTGTAAGTAGAAAGTGATTTATAAGCATCAAAATCCGAACGACCGGTAATTCCGAAAGAAACACGCGGTTTCAAACTGGTCAACACTTTCCGGGTATTCTTCATAAAGCCCATCTCCATCATTTCCCAAGCCAAAGAAGCTGCTGGGAAGTACCCCCACTTTTGGTTAGCACCAAATTTGGAAGAGCCTTCATAGCGCAACGAAGCCGATGCAAAAAGCATATCCTTCCAATTATAGTTCAACCGACCAAAGAAGCCAATAAGTGTCGATTCAGAGCGACCGCTATATAAACTTGCCAAACCATCCTTCAGATAAGAGCCACTGCCCAAATCCCAATATTTCGTATTATCAAAAGAGAAGTCGTTGTTACTACCACCAATCTGTTCCCAGATAGACTTCTCATAAGTATAGCCCACTACAGCCTTAATATTGTGGTCGCCCAAGTTCAGTGCATAATTTCCCAACCACTCCAATCGATTGGTGTACCATTTCTGATACTTCATTTCCGCACGTCCTTTATAACCATTCCAATAGGACTCCGAACCGGCAGACGAAGCATAATATTGTTGCTTCATGTCATTGTAATGCAATGAGTAACTTAATGTTGTATTCAACAAATGCTTTTCTGTCTGCAAAATATTCAGTTTAGCCTCAGCCGTACCCAACAAATACATACGCTGGCCGTTGTTATCTCTCAAAGCAAGCTCCGCAACCGGATTGGTTGCACCCGTAGGAGAAGTAGGCTGATAATACGAACCGTCTGCATTATATACCGGCATTGTAGGATTCATTGTGAGTGCCCTATCGAAGAAACCATCATTTCCCCAGGTTTCATTTACACGACGTGCACTCAACGAACCGTTGAATTGTAAGCGATTCTCCAGTACACGCTGTTCCATAGAAAAACGACCTCCAAATTCTTCACGACCACTCACGATGTCAAGTCCATTGGCACTTTTGTAATTGAAGGAAGCACCATAGAAACCATTCTTTGTGCTACCATCAATAGATATATATTGGTTTGTGTCGTATGCTACATCACGAGTAATCAGTCCATACCAGTCAGTGTCGGCTCCATAGTCTGTACCTCGTCTCGAACGACGGAATTCATCAGCCGACAGAATATCCGGAGAGGGCTTGGCTACATTAAAAGCGATGTAACTGTCATATGTGACTACCGTTTTTCCAGCTTCACCCGAGCCACGTTTCGTTGTAACTAAAATCACACCATTAGCACCTCGCGTTCCGTAAATAGCAGCTGAACCCGCATCTTTCAATACCGTAATAGATTCAATATCCTGTGCAGCGATGTTACGGATATCGCCACCTGCCACACCATCTATGACAATCAAAGGACTATTACTTGCAGAAACAGATGTTGCACCACGTACTTGTAATGAAGAACTGGAGTTAGGATTGGCAGCTGCCTGCGTATTGACATTCAAGCCCGCGACTTTTCCCGATACCATTTCCATCGGGTTATTCATAGCCCCCAAATTAAAATTTTTCTTATCCAAAGCAAGTGACGTGCCAACTTACGTGGAATATGGAGCAGCTGATATCGGTGTTGTTGGAAAAGATACGATCCTTGAAGAAGGAAGAAATCTATACGAAGTATTAGACTTGAAATTTGGAGCTTGCAAGATGTGTGTGTGCGGACCCAAAGAAGCGAAGAAATATTTAAACAGTAATGAGATCATCCGTGTGACATCCAAATACCCACATATCGCCAAAGAATATTTCAATAATCAGAAATTACAGACAGTAGAGATCGTTAAGTTAAACGGATCTGTTGAACTTGCACCGATCGTTGGCCTTTCAGAGGTGATCGTGGATATCGTGGAGACAGGTTCTACATTAAAGGAGAATGGCCTGAAGGTGCTGGAAGAAGTCTGCCCGCTGTCTGCACGTATGGTAGTCAACCAGGTCAGCATGAAAATGGAAGATGAACGAATCCGTAACCTGATCCGCGATCTCAGAAATGTGATCAGTAAATAATAACCAACAGAAGGGATGAACATAATGCGTACAGTAGCACTTACAAAAGAAAGTACAAAAGATATTCTGGAAAATCTCCTGAAACGAAGCCCAAATAACTACGGCAAATTCGAATCTGCCGTT
>ERZ650306.2038-NODE-2038-length-10746-cov-9.041904_pt1 | contig 10746 bp, 8 predicted proteins | sample MGYA00376242_ERZ650306 | MGnify/ENA primary metagenome ERZ650306 (study PRJEB26733, sample SAMN07839244) | wastewater metagenome | biome: urban; feature: wastewater treatment plant; material: waste water | place: USA: North Carolina | collected 2016-03-31 ...
GCCTATACAAAATAAGCCTAATGTTTCTGTTAGTAGAATACAAAACGCTATTTTGTGCTCTAATTATCGAAGTGTTCAACAGGGAAAGAACACTGTAATAACTGTTGGCGATTCGATTAAGGCAAGTCAAAATGTAATAGTCGAAATATCCGATTCTTTGCAGGATAACCAACATATTTGGGCTGATAACAAGCGAGATAGTATCATCACAAAAGATACTGTATATACACCTATTCCAAACGAGGAAAGATGGATTGCGGATGATACAAAGACGCACAAGAAAAGTAAATGGCAATTGCTCGCAGCTGGTTCTTTGGGTACTACTCTTGCGCAAAATGTTTGTAAGATTATAACAAGTAGCGGTGATGATATTACGAGTGAACAACCTTCAAAAAAGATTTTTACTACATGGGAAGAGTATTCTAAATATCTACATCGCTTAACACCAACTGACCCAACGGCGGAAAATGTTGCCATGATGGATATTGCCGATAACAACAAGGGTAAAATTGAAGAGGCAGAACATCATGACAAACCTATAACATTAGGATTGGCTGTGAACAAGAATATTGGAAAGCATTGGAGTTTGGAAACAGGACTCCAATACTCTTACTTGAAATCATACTTCACCTTAGGTACAGGCGATTACCGTGTTGACAAGGAACAAAAGTTACATTACATCGGTATTCCTGTCAAGCTCTCATACCAATTCATGAGGTACAAGAGGCTGTCAGCTTATGGCTCAGCAGGAGCAAGCATTCAGATACCATTATATGGAAAGACTTATGCAGATTATATAGTAGGAGGAAAGTCTGGCTATACAACGGATTGGAAGACAACATCTTCAATGCAGTGGACTGTTAACACAAACATTGGAATACAATATCAATTTGCACCAAAGCTGACTTTATTTGTTGAGCCTACGCTGAATTGGTATATTCCGAATGGAAGTGCTGTCAAGAATGCTTGGACAGAACGTCCATTTACCTTGACTGTGCCTTTCGGCATTAGGTTCTCTTGGTAAAAAAGTCTCATTTTGCGTGCAGTCTTTATGAACTTTCTGTATCTATATTTACAGAAAGTTCAAAAAATAAGATACATGCAAAAAAGACATACAGACAGGAAGATGTATTTCCGTGACTTGGAGATAACATCTAAGGAGTTTTACATCAGCTACTTGTCAGATTTTACGGAACTGACACCAAAGAGTAGAATCTTGGAGGTAGGCTGTGGTGAAGGAGGAAACTTAGTTCCCTTTGCACAGTTGGGCTGCAAGGTGACAGGCATAGATGTTGCGGAATGCAGAATCAAAGATGCTAAGGCATACTTTTCTGAAATCTGTAATCATGCAACATTTGTATGCTGTGATTTCATGCAATATCCTGTTCCATGTAATGAAGAGGATAAATATGACGTAATACTATTACATGATGTGATAGAACACGTTCCGACAAAAGAGCCATTTCTTGCACACCTAAGAAAGTTTATGAAAACAAAAGGCGTGCTGTTTGTAGGATTCCCCGCATGGCAAATGCCTTTTGGAGGACATCAACAGATTTGCAGAAGCAAACTTTGCTCACATCTGCCATTCATTCACTTGCTGCCAAACCCTTTATACCGGTTGTTGCTAAAAACATGCAATGAAAAGAAAGGAACTATGAATGAGCTTATGAGCATAAAAAAATGCCGAACAAGTATAGAGTTGTTTGAAAGACTCATACACCAATGCGGCTTCTCGGTAACAGACCAAAAACTTTGGTTCATCAATCCTCATTACAAGCAGAAGTTCCACCTTACCCCACGACTCTTGCCACATTGGGTCTGGAAGATGAAGTATATCAGAAATTTCTTCACCACTTCATGCTGGTATATATTGACCATAAGCCATAAATAGAACTTACGTTCTTTAGGCAACCATTAAATCTATGAAACAATAAATAAGATATACTTAACCATTTCGGAAAAGCAGACTCCAAAAAACAGTATTGGAATCTGTTTTCAGTCTTGCTTTAATCTGAAGTCTATTCAGTTCCCTCCATCATTGAGAACAATTGGTAATCATGCATTCCAGTCTTGCTCAAATCTTGAGAGTATCAGTCTCCCAGGCTTAACCACCATCGCAGAGAGCACTTTCGATGGTTGTAGTAAACTACAGGAAGTAAGAGTTCCTAGCACATTGGAGCGTATCGGTGACATGGCTTTCAACAATTGCAACAATTTGAACAACGTATATACTTATACCGTTCTCCCTATCAACATCGACCAGAATACGTTTACCAATTTCAAGGCTACTACCCTTTGGGTGCCATTTGGGATTATATTCTGTACTATTTTACATCATTTCCTTCTTAAACCAAAGCTCGAACACGCAGTCGGCAATGAAGATGCCATCCTTTTCCAGGGTGATCAATTCCTTGTCGATGAGGGCTTTCTTGATGCGGTCGATATTGGATTTGCTGCCCAGCGGATAGGTTTCTGTTACAGCCTGGGCGGTGAAACCTGAGTGGACGCCACTGCAGAGGAGGCGCAGAAAATTGAGCTGATAGGTGGTTAAGCCCTCGGTTTGCTGTACGAAAAGACCATGACATTGTTGCAGCAAGGCGCTGATGCCACTTTGTAAGGTTTCTTCGTTTACTTCTTTCTCGGTTTCTGCCATCACGTTCCAAGCTAGTTGCTGCACGTAGGAAGAATAGTTCTTTACGGTTTTACAGATTCTTGTAGCATATTCCTCAGATATTTTCTTTCCGTATTTCTCGAATCGGGAGCAGATGAAAGGCACCCAATATTCAGTAGGAATGCAATCCAAGTGCAGCATCTCGCCAAACATATAGAAAGGCATGCGTCGGTTTTGGAAAATGTTTTCCATCAGATGCTTCTTGCTTCCAAAGAAACAGTATGATACATTCTGATGATGCTGCCAGGCGCCACGCAGTTTTTTCTGAACCGTAAGAGTATCAGGGAATTCTCCAATTTGCTGGAATTCGTCGATGCAGACCACCATGCGGATTCCCTTTTCCTGAGCGATTCTTTCCGGAAGATTCAGAATCTCTTCAGGGGAATAGTCCTTTGGTGTAATTCCCAGAGATAATGAATATTCGGATGTAGGATCTGGACTAAAGGAGATTTTTGGTGAAACTCTTACCAGGAACTGCTTGATGTTTTCTACTACTTGTTCCAGCTTATTACTCATAGATTTCATAATGGTTTCTGCAAAGCGATTGTAGAAATCATATTCGCTTCGGCAGTCATAGATGTCCATATACACCACTTTTATCTCTGGATTATCAATTTCGGATATTACCTTTTTGACGAGCGAAGTCTTGCCCATGCGTCGGGGAGAGATGAGAATGACGTTGATGCCATGCTCAAAGTCTGCCTTGATGCGCTTGGTTTCTTCTATTCGGTCGGTGAAGTTGTTTCCGGCAACCGACATACCATATACGAATGCCTTTTCCATTGTTTTTTTGCTTGATTACGGATGCAAAGATAAGCAAAAAAATGAAAGTTCACAAGGTTGTGGACCACAAACTTGTGAACTTTTAATATTATTTTGTAAATCAGGTATTTAAAAGCTGTTTTTTATGCATAAAACAAGCCGTAATCAGAGGCTTTTCTTATCAAACACACCATTCATCGTGATGCAGAGATGCTGGAACTTGCTGAGGAGCTTGTCTGACCATTTCGTCATGTTGTAAAGGTCCTTGATTTCCTTAAACTTCTTTTCATCCCATTGCGGATAATCTATCTCTGAGAAATAACGGCGGTAGTCGCGGAGATTGTCGCCCGAGAAATGGAGATAATCGTCGATGTCGCCAAACCATTCGGGAGTCATCATCTGGGTGGCAAAGGCTTCGAAGTTCTGGTTGTCCTGAAGCATGCAGTTGTGATTCAATACACACCATACGCAGAACCAATGGTTCTTGCGGGTAACAAATTTCAACATATTGGCTATCTGAGCCTTCAGATTCTGCATGTCGATGTATTTGCCGTCTTTTACTTTGTAGAAAACCTCGTTGGGAAGGGTTTCCGGAATGCCTTCGGGATGTTCCAAATCGTAGATTTCCTGCTCGATGATGTGCCATTTTACGGTGGCTGATACCAGCTTGAGATATTCTTGTGCTGTAAAATTGACGTGGGCAAGCTGGGCGCCCAGCAGTTGGGTGTCTCTTATATATTTCATAAAGTCGAGGCGCAGATTTTCCGGTACCTCGTCTTTTAGCGTTTTTCTTACTTCCAGCAATTGGCTGACGGAGAGCTGCTTTCCGTTGTTGTCATATTCCAGGGTTGTAAAGTATCGGTCTATGTCGCTGATGCCCTTTGGTTCTTCCTGATATTCCTGTAGCGACATTTCGAAGAGGCGGGTGGTCTGCTCTTCGCTCATGGCGAGGTTGGTGAAATGGCTCAGCTGGCGGAAGTGGAGCATCAGATAACAGGCCATGCTGTATAGCTGGAAGAGATTCCAGAGGCGCTCTACGGGTTTTACGCCGGGGATATGAGTGGGTTTTACCTGGCGTAACAGTTCTTTCTGGAGTTTGGTTACTTCGTTTACATCGATAGTACTTCCTTTGCCCAGTTCATCGGTTTCGAAAAATTCGTTGAGTTTCGGCAGGATGCGGGTCATATCCAGCGGCGCCACTTTCATCCGTTTTCCTTCTATCTGTTTTCCCTTTTTCATGTCTTCCATGATATGCGCCATCAGGGGTGTAAACTTCTGCATTACGATGATGCTGATGCTTACTTCATGGGTTTCGTTCTGCTCCTTTCGCTGCTTGGCTATGTCGTTGTGCTGCAGCACCATATCTTTCTCTGCCATATAGCAGAGCCGGGTGGCTTTGGTGCAGAGCGAACGGATATCGAAGGTAAGTTCCTGCGGACTGTAATCTTCCCATGCATCTACCAGAATGCTGAGCATTCGGCAGAAGTTGTCGAGCTGTCGGTCGAAGACTTCGTAGCTGAATTCTATTTCATCTTTATCTTCATTCATTGTCAGTCTGTTTTAAGAAAATAAGTTTTGCCACAAAGGTAAGATTTATTTTCGGATTATGCAAGGATATGCGCTTGTTTTTCCTCTTTTTTCCCCATACTTTTCCCCGTAGCCCCCTTGTTTCTTCCCTGATTTCAGAAAAGTAGCGGGAAGGTGGCGGGGAAAATTTGGAATCGGTGAAGGGAAGTATTAACTTTGCAATCGAAAACGAAAGAGCGGCGAAATGCTGAGCCATGAATGAGCTGAAACTCTTCACTCTTCACCTGAAGCCCGGAAATGCCCATAAACAGAGGGGTTTCGGGGGGTGAAGAGATAGAGACAACTCTTCACCCACTCTTCACCACTCTTCACCTTATTATATATAAGGGCAAAAAGATGATTATTATTAACTAAAAAAATTAATTATGAAGGAAAATTTAAAAACCTTATCGTCATCAGATAAGATGACAAACGAAATTTCAGCACTCTCTCTTGTTGAGAGTTTTCTCGATGAGTATTATCTCTTCCGTAGAAATGTGCTAAGTGGTAAAACCGAGTATTTCACTCTCTCAAAGAATGAGGACGAAACTGAGGAGCCCGTAGAAGAGGAACCGGAAACCGGTGGGGAAGAGGAGGAATCTTCTGACTCAACCTGGAAGGTGCTGACTCCGGAGGCTTTCAATTCCATCGTCCGTCACGCCAAGCGGTTGGGTGTAGGAGGCAAGAAGTCGCCCCGACAGGATATTGAGGAGTTCGTACGTTCTGAAGAGATTCCGGAGTTTGATCCTATCAGGGAATATCTCGAAAACCTGCCGGAATGGGATGGTAAGAACCATGTGGCTGAACTCTTTGGCAGGATTCCGGGGCTTACAAGTGAACAGTTGGGATGGTGCGCCACCTGGCTCCGTTCGGCTGTCGCCCACTGGTTGCAGATGGATATGTTTCATGGCAACGAAACCACTCCTGTGCTTATCGGCAAGCAGGGTTGCGGCAAGAGTACCTTCGCCTATCGCCTGCTGCCGGATCATCTGCGACAGTATTTCCTCGACCACATCAACTTTGCCAATAAGTTTGACTCCGAGATGGCGCTCACTCATAATCTCTTTGTCAACATAGATGAGTTTGCGAATATGGGACCATCGCAGCAGGGCAAGCTGAAGCAGATGCTTTCGAAGGTGAAGGTGAACGGGCGCCCTATCTTCGGCAAGTGTCAGGATGACCGTCCGCGCTACGCTTCCTTCCTGGCAACCACCAATGATGAGCATCCGCTCTGCGACCCTACGGGTAGCCGCCGCTTCGTCTGTCTGCACATTCCGGCAGGTGAATATATCGACAACGGTTCACCCATCATTTATGACCAGCTCTATGCACAAGTTATGTATGAGCTTTGCCATAAGAAGACGCCTTACTGGTTTACCAATGCCGAGGTGGATCGCATCCAGAAGTGCAATCTTCCTTTCTTCAAGGTAGATGATTTTGAATCGATGCTGAAGAGCTGCTTCCGTGTTCCTGAAGATAATGAAACGGGCGAATGGCTCATCTGTTCGGATGTTTTCGAGGTTCTGCACGAAAGATTTCCGATGCTGATCAGTAATCTGAGTACCAAGATTCGCATCGGCCAGTCGCTCAAACTCCTGGGTTGCAAGATGAAGCATACCAAGAAGGGTCAGGCCTATCTGCTTGTAAGAATCTGAAAATATAGCTAAGCGGCAGGCGGGTGAAGAGTGGTGAAGAGTGGGTGAAGAGTGAGAAACAACTCTTCACCCCTCGAATCCCCTCTGTTTATCGGCATTTCCGGGGGTTAGGTGAAGAGTGAAGAGTTTTTCGCAGTTCCTTTCTTAAAATTCTTTCTCAGGCTTTTCCGATAGCTGTCTGACTAGAACAGCCCACTGTTCTCATAGCGGCTAGTTGGCTGTCTGTGGTTCGCCAGTTGGCTATTTGCCGATAACAGCCTCTCAATCTTTCGAAGAAAAAATTATTTATCCAACTAAAAAAGTAATTAGTATGAACAATATTTCAATCCATTCCATTGATACGGTATGTCTCAAGGAGGCGTGCCCGGTACATCACCTTTGTGCTCGTTTTGAGCGTTATCAGAAGTTGCGTAAGTCGGAGAAGGTGTTCAGTATTCTGAACCCGGACCGTATAGCCTGCAGCGAGCAGGGCTGCGCCTATCGTCTTCAGAAGAAGATCATACGCATGGCACGCGGATTCCGCCGCATGTTCGGCACGATACCTTCTGCCAATACGCCTCATTTCTGGCACTTTTCGCCCTATATCAGCGAAAGCACCTATTGCAAGGCGAAGCGCGGCGCCATCCTCATCGCACCCGATATGCAGCAGAAATTACTGCGTCTCTTCGAGCAGAATGGCGCCGATATCAGCATCGGTTTCGATGAATATGTAGAGCAGGAGGGCTATGAAGAAGTAGATACCGCAAACTGTAAAAAAATATAATTTTTGCCATCTTTTAGCGGTAATGAAACAGATTTTTATTATTTTTGTTTCCTGAATTTTACAACTAAACAATAAGAAATAGATTATGCGTGTTATTATCGAAAAAGATTATGAGAAGCTGTCAAAGTGGGCAGCTGATCATGTAGTTGAAACAATTAACAGATTTCAACCAACTGCTGAACGTCCTTTTGTTCTGGGTTTGCCAACCGGTTCTTCACCTCAGGGCATGTATGCCAATCTGGTAAAGGCGGTAAAAGAAGGCAAGGTTTCGTTCAAGCATGTCATCACCTTCAATATGGATGAATATGTAGGTTTGCCGGAATCTCATCCTGAGAGCTATCACTCTTTCATGGCTGCCAATCTCTTCAATCATATCGACTGCCCTAAGGAGAATATTCATATTCTCAATGGCAATGCCGAGAATCTGGAAGAGGAGTGCCGTCATTATGAGCAGATGATAGAAGAAGCGGGTGGCATCGACCTCTTTATCGGTGGTATCGGTCCTGATGGGCATATCGCTTTCAACGAGCCATTCTCTTCTCTTACCTCCCGCACCCGAGTAAAGACGCTCACTACAGACACCAAGATTGCCAACTCCCGTTTCTTCGATAATGATCCTGAGAAGGTACCTAGTCTGGCTCTGACCGTAGGTGTGGGTACCGTGATGGCTGCCCGAGAGGTAATGATTCTCTGCAACGGTCATAACAAGGCGCGCGCCCTGCAGGCTGCCATCGAAGGTCCTGTTACCCAGGCTTGGACCATCAGCGCTCTGCAGCAGCACCAGCATGGCATCATCGTTTGTGATGAGATTGCCTGCGATGAACTGAAGGTGGGTACTTACCGCTACTTCAAGGATATCGAGAAAGATAACATCTAAGTTATCTGATGCCTATAAAAAAGAATAAGGATGATGACTATTCGTCATCATCCTTATTTTCTGCTATTACCTGAGGACCGCGAACCTTGTCCTTGAGTCCCAGACCTTTCTTGATTTCTATATTTACTCCATCGCTCAAACCGGTAGTTACCTGTTTGCGCTCATAAGTCTTCTTCTCGCCGCTACCTTTTATGATATATACAAAGGTAGAATCGCCGCTAAACTCGATGGCACTCTCCGGAACGGTGAGTACATGGGTAGCCTTTGCCAGTACAATCTCGGCATTGGCGCTGTAACCAGAACGGATCTTGCCGCCCTTGGTAGAACGGATGGCTGCCTTTACCTCAAACTGGTTGGCACCATTGTTTTCTACAGCCTTAGGAGAGATATATTCCAGGTTAGCCTCGAAGTTGAGGTTCTGCAAGGCTCCGATGGTAATCTTCATCGGCATTCCTGTAACGAGACTTCCCACTTCGGTTTCATCGATATTGCCACGGAAGATGAGGTCGTTCATGTTGGCCACACTGGCGATGGTAGTACCATCGTTGAAAGTGTTGGCAAGAATCACCGAGTTACCCACCTTGACCGGAATATCGAGGATAATGCCCGAGATGGTAGAACGGATGAGGGTGGAAGAAGCGCTGGCATTGCTCTTGCTTACACCATCGCGCACCACCTGGAGAGCATCTTCGGCAGCGGTAACCTCCTCGCGTGCCTGTTTCATCGCCTGCTTTACCTTATCAAACTCATCGGCGCTGACCAGCTGTTTCTTGAAGAGCTGTTCCTCGCGGCCGTAATCCACCTGTGCCTGTTTCAGGTTGATTTCTGCAAGGCGCACGCGTGCCTGAGCCGAACTGAGCTGTCCCATATCCGGAATCACCTTTACCTTGGCGATAACCTCGCCCGCCTGAACATAATCACCTGCTTCTTTGCAAATCTCGGTGATGATACCGCTAATCTGAGGCTTTACGCTCACCTCGTTGCGAGGCTCAATCTTGCCCGTGATGACGGTAGTTTTCAAAACATCAGCCATCTTAGGAGTAAACTCAGTATACTCCACAGGCTTAGGCTGCGATTTCTCATAAAGGAACACGAAGGTTCCGATGAAGATCAAGGCGACAATCGCCGCAACAATCAACTTTGAATACTTTTTCATATCTTTTATATCTTATATTTTCTTTTATTCGTCTCTCATCGCATCTACCGGTTTGATGCTCATGGCTCGCCATGCAGGGGCGAGTCCGGCTAGGCCGCCGAGAATGCAGATGAGGATGGCAGAAGAGATGGCCGTCCAGAAATCTACCTGGAAGTGGGCGGTAAGAATGCCATCCGTGGTACTTCCTACTTCCAGCATCTGCAGGATGGCAACACCGAAGAGAATGCCGCTCATGCCGGCTACCAGGGTGAGGAGAATACTCTCGGAGATGATTTGCGAGAGAATCATCTTAGGCGTGGCTCCGATGGCTCGGCGGATGCCTATCTCGGTGGTTCGCTCCTTTACCGTTACCATCATGATGTTGGAAACTCCGATGGCGCCGGCGAGAAGGGTGCCGATACCTACCAGCCAGATGAGGAAGTTGACGCCCTTGAACAGGTTGTCGAGCATCTGGAAGAGAACTTCGGTATTGAACACCATAATGCCCTTTTCGTCCGTAGGGTCTATGCTGTGGGCTCTTGCCACGGTTTCTCTCATCCGCTGGGCAATGCTGCTCATCACTACGCCCGGTTTGCCGGTGGTGGCGATGATGTCAACCGCCTTACCCCGGTTATAAGCGCTGCGCAAAACCGATTGGGGCAGGGTGATGGTTTCATCAGTCTTGGGGTTGCGGCCCTTGCGGGAGGCCTTGTCGTAACACTCAAACTTACCAAACCCGCTGATCAGCAGGGCCCGGTCTTTTTTGATGGCGGACTTCATTATGTCCAGCAGTTTTTCAACCACGTTCTTTACATCAACGCGGTTCTTGTCGGTTTCTTCGTAGATGGCCTCCACGATGTCCGCTTTGGTCAGTGTTTTTTTCATAGTGCTCTCCGGCGCAGTGCGCTGGTATGGCTTAATGGAACCCCGTGTTCCTGATGCCCCGCAGCAATGGTCGTCAGCTTCACACGAACGGAACTTTTGTGTAAAATACACGCAACTTACAAGCAGAGCAAGGTTTTTTTAAAAATTTCACCTGCATGTCAATTTCCGTGCAACGCGCTCTACATACCGTTTCACAGTCAGTGAGCACTTATGCCCCGCAAAAAAAAGTTTTCTTCAGCCACCATCATGTGGATTGTAGATTGTGCTTTTGCAAAGTTCAATGAAGAGGATTTCTTTGATATAAGTTATGACGATACTTTATTAGGAATAACTGTAGTCTTTTTAGCTATTATTTTAGGATTAGCAGTACCAAGTCTTTATTGTTGGTTAATGAAAAAGAACCTAAGATTAAAACTACCAGATTCAGTA
>ERZ650306.2041-NODE-2041-length-10740-cov-8.343098_pt1 | contig 10740 bp, 10 predicted proteins | sample MGYA00376242_ERZ650306 | MGnify/ENA primary metagenome ERZ650306 (study PRJEB26733, sample SAMN07839244) | wastewater metagenome | biome: urban; feature: wastewater treatment plant; material: waste water | place: USA: North Carolina | collected 2016-03-31 ...
AAGTGTGACTGGAGTTCAGACGTGTGCTCTTCCGATCTACACCCCTCCCCTCGCCGCCATCAAAGCCCAATTAGCCGAGCACGGCGTTTTTGTCCCGCCTGCACGGGTACGGGTTTGAGCCGACATGGTCTTTCAAACTCTGCTGGGCTCATATAACCCAGCGCAGCGTTCTTGAACTCGGGGCTGTTGCGGCGGGTTGATGGCATGTTCTATTTCCGTTGGGCGGTTGGGTTGTTCCGCCTATCGGGGCGTTCGAAAAAATTAGACCACTACAGGTGTCCATGATGCACATTTTGTTTTTGCACGGCTTTTTGTCTAGCCCTACCTCGAAAAAATCGCTGGATATGGCGGCCTACCTTGATGAACGGGATTTGCTGGGCTACTTCCACGCCCCTGTGTTGCCGGTCGAGCCTCAAGCCGCCCTGTTTGCCGCAGAGTCGGCGTTAATGGAATTTATCGACGAGCCATTTCTGCTGGTGGGCAGCTCGCTGGGCGGCTACTACGCCACCCATCTGGCGGAAAAATGGAACGCGCCAGCGGTGTTGATTAACCCCGCCGTCCGTCCGTTTGAGACGCTGAAGCAACACGTCGGCTGGCAAATCCACCACAGTACGGGCGAACGGGTGTTTGTCCGCCCCGAATACTTTGCCCAGCTTGAAAAAATGTATGTGCCCAACTTGTCGCTCGACCGCTATTGGTTGCTGGCCAGCCGTGACGATGCGGTGCTGGATTGCCAGCAAGCCGAAGCCCGTTATGCGGGTGCCAAGCAAACGGTGTTGGACACGGGGGGACATACCTTTGAGGCGTTTGCCGACTATCTTGAGGCTATCTATGAATTTGGCACGGCGTGGACGGGGCAAGCTGCTTGAACGTGTTTAGGCCATGATTCCCGCCGCTGGTGGCGGGCTTGGTTGTGATGCCCCGCTGCTGCTGGCCGATGGGGTTGGTCTGGGGTTTGGCTCTGGCGGCATCGCCAGCCACCACCCCATCCGGCTGCGCCGTTGCCCCCTCACCAGTAGAGGGGAATCACAGCCAAGGCCGCAGTGATTGCGCTTTTTCGGGGTATTTCGCCTTGGCGACCCCTGTGCCATTGAGACTTGGCACGGCGTGAGCAGGCTTACGGCAACGCCCCAAACCGCTGCACCGCCGCCACAATAGCTTGGCACATCGCATCTTGGTTTTGCGGGTTGGACACATAGCGTTCGTCCTCGGCATCCACAATCACCCCGATTTCCAGCAGCACAGCGGGCACCTCGGTGTGCGCCAGCACCACAAGGTTGTCGAACCGGTACACGCCCAGCCGCCGGTTCAGCAGTTCGCGGCTTTCACCGGTCACGGCTTCGGCGTGGTGCAGCGTGGGTTTGCGCCCAAGGGTCAGCAGCGAAGTGCCCAGCAGCTCGGCAAAGCGATAGGCGTGGGGAAAGCCCGCGTTGCGCTTGGAGACAAAAATCGAATGCCCCGCGATTTTGCTCAGGGTGCGGTAGGTTTCGCCGTATTCGGTCATGATTTTTTCCAGCGAAATAAGCTGGGTCGAATCGTGATGGATAGACAAAAACAGCGTGGGTTGGAGTCGGTTGGCAAGGTCGGCGCGGTCCATCAAGCCCAAGGATTCGTGCGGCTGGCGGGTAAGCTGAACGGCAATCCCCGCCGCCTGCAAAGCCTTGGCCAGCTTGGCCACAAAGTGGTCGTTGTAGTCCACCTCGGGTAGCCCTCGCATACTGATGGCTCCCCGTTTGTGCTTAGGCGTGGGCATATGCCCCGCATCCAGCAGCACCGTCAGCGGACGCAGCTCGGCGGCGGCAACGCCCCCGCTGCCCAGCCCCAGCCCTAACAGCCCCACCAGCAGCAGCCCCAAAAAATGTGCGCGCCCCGCGCCCAAGGGGTTTATTTCACGCCCCCTGCAAAATGCTGCACCAGCTTTTTCAGGTCTTCTGCCGTACGCGCCAGCTCAACAGACACTGCCGCCATGCCCTCAGTGGTGTGCAGATTGTCTGCGGTGGCATGGGACACCTCGTCCAAGGTATGGGCAATGGCGTGGGTGGCGGCCAATTGGTCGCGGCTGACGGCGGTAAGATGGCCAGCTTGGGTGCTCGACCCATCGGCGGCCACCAGCAGGCGACCCAAGCTGTCACGCGCCGAAGCGATTTCCGCCGTGCCCGCGCTGACTTCTTCTGCCGTGGCATCCATATGGCGCATAGCTTCATCCACCACACTGCTCATGCGGCTGACAATCTGGTTAATTTCATCGGTCGATTTACCCGCCCGCTCGGCCAATTTTCGTACCTCGTCGGCCACCACGGCAAAGCCCCGCCCTGCCTCACCTGCCCGTGCTGCTTCAATCGCGGCGTTAAGTGCCAACAGGTTGGTTTGATCGGAAATATCCCGAATCATCGCCGTCATCCCGCCAATATTTTGCATCTGGGCTTCCAGTGCATTCATCGCGGTGCGGGTGCGCGCTACCACGGTCATGGCACGGTGGCTGGCGGCTTGACTGCTTTCAATCCGTTGCTGACCTTCTTCTACGGCTTGGCGAATGCGGTCGGCACTTTGCTGGGCTTCTTCGGCGGTATCGGAAACCCCTTCGGCGGCATCAGACACCCCATCCATCCGCACCACCACCCCTTGCACCCCCTCGGCTTGGGACTGGGAGTGCTGCGCCAAGGCAGCCATTTGAACGCGGAGCTGCTCGGCGTGTTGGCAAGTGCTATCTGACGCAGCCAGCACATCGGCCATCAGCGAACGTAGCCGGATGCGGGTGGACTCTAGCGTCACCAAGGCACTGCTTAATCCCCCCGATTGGTCGCATGGCACAGGGTGGGCAAAGTCACCTTCACTCAGGCGGGTCAGTCCTTGGCGGAGGGCATTCACCGACTGCTGGAAAGACCGTGGCAGTAGCCAAGACATCAGCAACGCCCCACCTGTCCCCACCCCAGCCAGTGCCCAGTGGTAAAACGGCTGACCATCCGGCACCAGTGCCAACCCCACCACGGCCAGTGCCGCCCCCCAATAAGACAAGCGCAGCTTGTATTCAATAGACAGCGAAAACCGCCCGCCTTGTTGCAGTGGTGTGGTGGGGAGCTTGGCGCGACCTGCCCGCACGGCGGCATAGAGGGCTTCGGCGGCGGCAACATCTTGGCGACTGGGTACGGTGCGCACCGAGATATAGCCGGTAGTGGATCCATTTTCGGTTATCGGGGTGACGTAAGCCTCTACCCAGTAAAAGTCACCGGACTTGGTACGATTTTTGACCAACCCCCGCCACGGTTGGTTGTGCTTGACGGTATGCCACAGGTCGGCAAAAGCCTCGGGCGGCATATCGGGGTGGCGGACGATATTGTGGCTTGCGCCAATCAGCTCGGCCTCATCGTAGCCCGCAATGTCGATAAAGGGACGGTTTGCATAGGTCATCACGCCCTTCAGATTCGTTTGGCTCACGATAGGGCAGGCAGGGTCAAAAAAGACCTCATTTTGGGTGACGGGCAGGTTGGTTTTCACGCGGGCTCCTTGCGGGCAAATCGCTTATAGTGCAGCGAATTATACCGGCGACCTAGCACGCTGTTGGATATTTGCATCCAGCTTGAAATGAGCATGATGCCACGGTGCAGGAAAGGCAGGGTGCGGGGGCTGCACCTAGCCGCCTCCGTCTTGTGCGGAAGGAGGGCAGAAAGGGCAGATGAGACTAGGCTGCAGGGATTACGCTTCGGTGGCTTGCCGACGTGCCACGGCGTAGGCATACAGCACATCTCGCGGCACACCGGTCAGCGTGGCCGCCAGCTTGACGGCTTGTTTGGGCGGCAGCTCGGCCAGCAGGATGTCGAGGGTGTGGCGGGCGGCCTCGTCGAGGGCTTCGATGGCGGCAGCGGCGGGGGCAGCTTCAATCACCAAGACGCATTCGCCGCGCTGCTGATTGCTGTCAGTCGCCACCCAGTCGGCCATCTCGTCGGCGGGCAAGGTGCGGAAGGTCTCAAAGGTTTTGGTCAGCTCGCGTGCCAAGGTGACACGGCGGTCCGCGCCCATCACCGCCACAATATCGGCGGTGCATTCCGCCATCCGGTGCGGGGCTTCGTACAGCACCACGGCAAAACTGGCCTCGCGCCACGCTTCAAGCTGTTTGCGCCGCGCACTGGCTTTGGGCGGTAAAAAGCCATAAAACAGCCATTCGGTGGTGGCCAAACCCGCAGCCGATAAGGCGGTGACCGCCGCACATGCCCCAGGCACCGGCACAACCCGATACCCTGCTTCGCGCACAGCCGCCACCAACCGCGCCCCAGGGTCAGACACGGCGGGGGTGCCCGCATCCGACACCTGCGCCACCAGTTGCCCTTCTGCCAGCCAGCCGATGACTTTATCGGCCATGGTGCGTTCGTTGTGTTCGCGCACACTGACCAAGCGCGACTGGATGCCATACCGCGCCAAAAGTTGCCCTGTAACACGGGTATCTTCGGCGCAAATAATGTCGGCGGCAGACAACACCGCCAAGGCGCGGAGGCTAATATCGGCTGCATTCCCAATCGGGGTGGCCACCCCATATAATGTGCCGCGAATCAGTGACGCATGCGCGTCCTCGAAAACAGAGAGGGGTAAGGTATGCAACGGTGGGCTTCCAGAATCATTCCTAGCCGCCATCGCGCCGAAGCGTTGTTGCCTGCGCCAAATCTGGCATGGCTGCGATGGGGGATAGGACTAGTGGCGGGGGGAGTCATAGGCGGGGCGGGCTTGCCTGTGCAAGCAGCCACCCCTGCGGCCAACTATATCATCGAACAGAATGCCCTGCCGCTGGGCTGGACGGCCAAACGGCTGTCGCCAGTGCGCCCTGCTGCCCCGCGTTCTGCCCCCATTACCGCCCAAACCCTGCCCCCCGCCAGCCCTGCCCCAACCAAACCCGCCGCCGCCCCCGTCGTGGCACTGACCACCCCGCTAGGCCGCGAAGTCGCCCCCTCCACCAGCCCTATCGCTGCCCCCACCCCTCAGCCCAGCCCGCCCGCCGCACCGCTGGCTATTCCCGTTGCTGTGCCGCCCACGGCCAAGCCCTTGGTGCGCATCGCGGTATTGCTGCCGCTGCAATCCCCCAGCTTGGGCGAGGCCGCCAAGGTGGTGAAACAGGGCATTGAAGCCGCCAGCCGTCTGGAAGGCGGAGCGACGTTAACGGTTTACGATGTGGAGGACAGCACCGTCCGCCAACGCTACGGCGAAGCCCTCGCAGCGGGGGCGCAAAGTGTGATTGGGCCGCTGACCCGCCCCCACATTGCCGCCATCACCCCTGTGGTCAAAGTCCCCACGCTGGTGCTGAATACACTCGACACCCAACAAACTACGCCTGCTCAGCTTTACAGCCTCAGCGCGGCGGTAGAGGGCGACGCGGTGCAGCTTGCCCGCCGGATGCGTGAATCGGGGCGGCGCACGCCTTTGGTTGTGGTTGGCAAAGGCGGCTTGGATACCCGCATCGCCAGCGCGTTTGGCAGCGAGTGGCGCAGCCTGACCGGTCGCCCCCCACGGGAATGGACGCTGGGCAGCCCCGCCTCACTCAGCAAAGAAGCCGAGCAAGCCGATGCGGTGGTGCTGGCGGTCGAAGCCAGTGGTCTTGCTGGGCTGGCAGCGTCGCTGGTCAACAAGCCGATTTATGCCACGTCGCAACTCAACGACCGCAGTCTGCCGCTAAAGGGGCTGGGCGATACCCGTGTGGTGGATATGCCGTGGCTGGTCGCACCAGAACGGGCGGTGGTTCAACGCTACCCCCGCCTGAATCCCCCGCTGCCCTACTCCAGCGAACGGCTTTACGCCCTTGGGATTGATGCCTTTCGCCAAGCGTTGTTGCTGGCCACCACCCCGCCTTCTGGCAAAATGGAAGGCGTAAGCGGCACCTTGACGCTGGGGCGTGACCGGCAGTTTGTGCGGGAACTGCCGCTTGTGCCGGTTAGCCCACCGTGAATACGCGCGGGGCAGCCGCAGAGGCACGGGCTTTGGCGTGGCTGACGGCGCAGGGCTTACACTGCCTCGCACAGAACTACGCCTGCCGCTTTGGTGAGATTGACCTCATCATGCAGCACGGCGAGACGCTGGTATTTGTCGAGGTGCGGCACCGCCGACACAGCCGCTTTGGCACCGCCGCCGAGAGCATCACCCCGCGCAAATGCCAAAAACTGCGCCTGACCGCCGAACACTATTTGCAGTCGCTCACCGCCTTGCCGGTGTGCCGCTTTGATGCCGTGCTACTCGACGGCAACCGCGACCCCGAATGGGTGCAGCGGATAATTGACTAATTCGAAGGAAGCCTGTGGACCTGATTCAGCTTGTCACCACCCACTTTGTCGATAGCATCGCCGCCAAACAAGAATCGATGGAGGTGCTGTCGGCCCCGATTGCCGCTGCGGCAGAGCACTTACTCGCCTGCCTGATGAACGAGGGCAAGATTATGGCCTGTGGCAATGGGGGCTCGGCAGCCGATGCCCAGCACTTTGCCGCCGAGATGGTGGGACGGTTTGAGAAAGAACGCCCAGGGCTGGCGGCACTCTCGCTGGCCACCGACACTTCGGCGCTGACCGCGATTGGCAACGACTACGACTTCGATATGATTTTTTCCAAGCAGGTGCGGGCACTGGGGCAAACCGGCGATGTCTTGCTGGCCATTTCGACCTCGGGCAACTCAACCAATGTGATTGAGGCCATCCACTCGGCACACGAACGGCAAATGACGGTGATTGCCCTGACCGGCAAAGACGGCGGACGCATTGGTGATATTTTGTCGAGCGAAGATATTTTGCTCAACGTGCCGGTACAGCGCACGGCACGCATCCAAGAAGTCCATATTCTTATCATCCACGCCCTGTGTGATGCCATCGACTACATGCTACTTGGCGGAGACTAAACCATGCCTTATTTGCCCACCATCCCTGCACGTCTCATCACCACCCTGCTGCTGGCAGGCTGCTTAACCAATGGTTTGACCGCCTGCGTGCCGATGGCTATTGGCGCGGCGGGGAGCGCGGCCTTGGCGGGGACAGACCGCCGCCCTGCCGGTGCGTATGTGGACGACCAAAGCTTGGAGTTCCGTCTTGGGCAGCAGATTGGTCAGCGCGTCCCTGACGCCCACATCAACATCAACAGCTATAACCGTGCAGTGCTGCTGACCGGCGAAGTCCCCGATGAGGCCGCCCGCCAGCAAGTGGAATTTTTGGCGCAAGCCCAGCCTGGGGTGCGCAAGGCGTTTAACCATACCGTGGTCGCGCCCAACGCTTCGGTCGGCAATCGACTGAACGATTCCTCGCTAACCACCAAGGTCAAGGCGCGGCTGGTGGAGTCGTCGCAGATTTCGTCTAACCACGTCAAAGTGGTGAGCGAGCGGGGGCAGGTCTATTTGCTGGGGCTGCTGACCGAGGCCGAAGCCGCCGAAGCCAGCCGAATTGCCAGCCAAACGGCGGGCGTGGTGCGCGTGGTGACGTTGTTTGAGTTTCTCGCTCCGAAGTCTCAATAACCAGCCCCAAATTAAACCGCGGCTAAACGCGGTTTAATCGGCGCAAAAAAGCCCCCCATTGCGGCACAGAATACGCCGCGATGGGGGGCTTTTTTGGGGTGAGGCAGGGTGAAGCGCGATGGCTGCGGTCTTGTATGCCCCTCTACTGGTGGGGGGGTGCTGGCTGGCGAGGCCGCCAAAGCTAACCACCCCACTCCGCCACGGGAGGGGAATACAACCAAACCCCGTCGGCCACCAGCGGTGGGGAGCACAGCCAGCCCCCACTGCGGGGCAAGCCACACGCCAGCGTTAGATTTTGTCGTACAGCTTGCTGCCGCTGCTGACAAACTCAATCGACTTCACCGCCATACCTTGTTGCAGGGCTTCGGTTTCGCTCACCCCTTGTTGGGCGGCGTAGTCGCGCACGTCTTGGGTGATTTTCATCGAGCAGAAATGCGGGCCGCACATCGAGCAGAAATGCGCCACCTTGGCACTGTCTTTCGGCAGCGTTTCGTCGTGGAAGCTGCGGGCTTTGTCGGGGTCGAGCCCAAGGTTAAATTGGTCTTCCCACCGGAACTCGAACCGCGCTTTGGACAAGGCGTTGTCGCGAATTTGCGCCCCAGGATGCCCCTTGGCCAAGTCGGCGGCGTGGGCGGCCAGCTTGTAGGTGATGATGCCTTCTTTGACATCGTCTTTATTGGGCAAGCCCAAATGCTCTTTGGGGGTGACGTAGCACAGCATGGCGCAGCCATACCAGCCAATTTGCGCCGCACCAATCGCCGAGGTGATGTGGTCGTAGCCTGGGGCAATGTCGGTGGTCAAGGGGCCGAGGGTGTAGAACGGGGCTTCGTCGCACCAGTCTAGCTCTTTGTCCATGTTCTCTTTAATCAGCTGCATCGGCACATGGCCTGGGCCTTCAATCATGACCTGAACATCGTGCTTCCACGCCACTTGGGTCAGCTCGCCGAGGGTTTTCAGCTCGCCGAGTTGGGCTTCGTCGTTGGCATCGTAAATCGACCCCGGACGCAGGCCATCACCCAAGCTGAACGCCACGTCGTAGGCTTTCATGATGTCGCAGATGTCTTCGAAGTGGGTGTAGAGGAAGTTCTCTTGGTGGTGGGCTAAACACCACTTGGCCATAATCGAGCCGCCCCGCGACACAATGCCGGTCATGCGTTCGGCGGTCATCGGCACATAGCGCAGCAACACCCCCGCGTGGATGGTGAAGTAATCCACGCCTTGCTCGGCTTGCTCAATCAGCGTGTCTTTAAAAATCTCCCATGTCAGGTCTTCGGCTTTACCGTTGACCTTTTCGAGGGCTTGATAAATCGGCACGGTGCCAATCGGTACGGGGCTATTGCGCAGAATCCATTCGCGGGTTTCGTGGATATTTTTGCCGGTGGACAAATCCATAATGGTGTCCGCCCCCCAACGAATGCCCCACGTCATCTTATCGACTTCTTCGGCGATGCTAGAGGTCACGGCGCTGTTGCCGATGTTGCCGTTAATCTTCACCAAAAAATTGCGCCCGATAATCATCGGCTCGCACTCGGGGTGGTTGATGTTGTTGGGGATAATGGCGCGACCACGGGCGATTTCGTCACGGACAAATTCGGGGGTGATGGTGGCGGGAATACTCGCGCCGAAGCGTTCACCTTGGTGCTGGCGCAGCATCATCCGCGCCATTTTTTCACCTTGCGGGCCGCTGGCATGGAGCTGGTCGATATAGTCTTGGCGCAGCAGGTTTTCGCGGATGGCCACGAACTCCATTTCGGGGGTCACGATGCCTTGGCGGGCGTAGTGCATTTGGCTGACATTGGCACCGGCTTTGGCACGGCGGGGGGCGCGGGTCAGGTTAAAGCGCAGGCTATCGAGCTTGGCATCGGCGGCGCGTTGGCGGCCAAATTCGCTCGAAAGCGCGGTGAGCTGCTCGGTATCGTTGCGCTCTTCAATCCACGCGGCGCGTAGCGGACTCAGCCCCGACTGGATGTCGATGCTGACGCTGGGGTCGGTGTAGGGGCCGGAGGTGTCGTAAACGGTGACGGGGGGATTTTTTTCGCCGCCAAACGAGGTGCTGGTGTCGGCCTGGCTAATTTCACGCATCGGCACGCGAATATCAGGGCGGCTGCCGGTGACAAAGATTTTGCGGGAATTGGGTAGCGGGGCGATGGCGGCTTGGTCAACCAGAATGGTTTGATTGAAATCAGCGGGGGAGGCGGGGGTCATGACTTTCCTAGGTGGGACGGGCAGGAAAGATCAGGGAAACGCGAAGAGGACACGGCTCCCGCTTCCCTACGCCGGTATTAACCGAACAGGTTACAAGAACCTGTTTACGGCCTAGCGAACGCAGGATCACCCGAGTATCGCAGGTTATAAACAGGTTCTAAGGGTGTACTCTCATTTTTGGTGGGGGTATCCCACACAAAAAACCCCTAGCGGACAATGCTGTGAAGCTAAAGCAAATATGGGATAATTTCAAGTTATTCAGGCAACTGCGCCGCCGTGTGGCGGGGCGCGACCTGAGCTTCCTTTCTCTTTATTTCTGAAAACGTATTCGGAGCAATCAATGGATTTCGAACAAGCCCGGTTCAACATGGTTGAGCAACAAATTCGCCCTTGGGACGTGCTGGATTTGCGCGTGCTTGACCTGTTATCAGTGGTGAAGCGCGAGGACTTTGTCCCCGAAGCCCTGCGGAATCTGGCTTTTGTGGATACCCCTCTGCCCTTGGGCAATGGGGCGTTTTTGCTCCCGCCGCGCCTAGAAGCCCGCTTGGTGCAAGAGCTGCGTTTGCAGCCCACCGACCGCGTGCTAGAAGTCGGCACGGCAACCGGCTATATCACCGCGCTACTGGCCAAGAGCAGTGCGCAAGTCTATAGCGTGGACATCAACCCTGACATGACCACCCAAGCCCGCCGCAATCTGCAAAAGGCCGGCATTGGCAACGCCACCCTGAGCACCGGCGATGGCCTGCTGGGTCTGACTGCCAACGCGCCTTACAACGCGATTGTACTGACCGGCTCGGTGACGGCTGTGCCCGAAGCCCTGAAGGCGCAATTGGCGATTGGCGGGCGTTTAGTCGCCATTGTGGGCAGCGAACCCGCCATGAGCCTGACCATTGTGACCCGTGTCTCTGAAACCGAATACCACACCTTTAAACAAGTCGAAACCAACTGCCCACCTTTGGTTGGCGGGACGGTGGCACCGGCGTTCGTGTTCTAAACCATTAGCGTCGCACGCTTGGCAAACCGCCCACCCCTGTAGAGGGGGTGGGCGGTTTTGTTTGGGGGGG
>ERZ650306.2048-NODE-2048-length-10723-cov-4.702756_pt1 | contig 10723 bp, 10 predicted proteins | sample MGYA00376242_ERZ650306 | MGnify/ENA primary metagenome ERZ650306 (study PRJEB26733, sample SAMN07839244) | wastewater metagenome | biome: urban; feature: wastewater treatment plant; material: waste water | place: USA: North Carolina | collected 2016-03-31 ...
AAATAAGGAATTAATTCATGTTGATCAAATACGGTTGGTTTGTGTGTCTTGGTTTAATGCTAAGTGTTGCGGGGCATGCGGCAAGTTTTTCTTGTGAGAAAGCCAAAACACAAACCGAATATGCCATTTGTGAACATCGTGCGGTCAATGATGCCGATGTGAAAATGGCAACCACCTATCGTATAGTCAGTCGTTTGGTCGCCATGGGGACGCGTTCACAAATTCGTGATGAACAATTTCGCTGGTTAGAGTTGCGTGATCGTTGTGGCAGTTCACTATCGTGTTTAACTCAGGTGTATGATCTACGTCAGCAAAAATTGGATGAGCACCTGAACCGTCTCTATCAACGCGCACCTTTTTAAATTTTTCTAGATTTAGGCTTGAAAAATCAGCACATCACTCCAATTCATTAACACATCCAACAATAACCATGTTTATGAATTTTAAGGAGTGATGAATGAGCGAGCAAAGCCAAAAACACAGTTTCCAAGCCGAAGTGGCGCAGTTATTACATTTGGTGACCCATTCTCTTTATTCCAACCCTGAAATCTTCTTGCGTGAACTGATTTCTAACGCATCAGATGCTTGCGACAAATTACGTTTTGAGGGCATCAACCATCCTGAATATTATGAAAATGATCCTGATTTACGTGTACGTATTCGTCTAGATCAAGAAAATAAAACTTTAACTATTTCAGATAACGGCATTGGTCTAAGCCAACAGGAAGCGATTGATCATTTGGGTACCATTGCCAAATCGGGCACCAAAGACTTTATGTCTAAATTAACGGGCGATCAAAAAGCTGATGCACAATTGATTGGTCAATTTGGTGTTGGTTTTTATTCAGGTTTTATCGTGGCGGATAAAATTACCGTGGAATCACGCCGTGCGGGATTGGCTGCAGATGAAGCAGTGCGTTGGAGCAGTGCGGGTACTGGCGAGTTTGATGTTGAGCAAATTCATAAGGCAGAGCGTGGTACTGACATCATTTTACATTTGCGTGATGATGCACTGGATTATTTAGAAAGCTACAAAGTTAAGCAGATTATCAATAAATACTCTGATCACATCAGTTTGCCAATTCAAATGCAGAAAGAAGTATGGCAGCAAGAAGAAGCCGCTGAAGGTGAAACACCGAAAGCAGGTCAGTATGTGAAAACTGATGAATGGGAAACGATTAATTCGGCCAGTGCGTTGTGGACGCGCAATAAAAACGAAATTAGCGAAGAACAGTACATCGAGTTTTATAAAAACCTGAGCCACGATTTTGCAGAGCCTTTGGCATGGGCGCATAACCGTGTTGAGGGCAGCACCGAATATACCCAGTTGCTGTATATCCCAAGTCAGGCGAAGCAGGACTTGTTCACGCGTGAGGCAAAGGCGGGCATCAAGCTCTATGTTAAACGTGTATTCATCATGGATGAAGCAGACAACCTGATTCCAAACTACTTGCGTTTCGTTCAGGGCGTGGTGGACAGTGCCGATTTACCGCTGAATGTCAGCCGTGAATTGTTACAAGAAAGCCGTGATGTCAAAACCATTCGTGAGGGCAATGCTCGCCGTGTTCTAACCTTATTGGATAGCTTGGCAAAATCGGAAGATGAGAAAGATCAGGAAAAATTCAAGACCTTCTACACTGAATTTGGTTCAGTGTTAAAAGAAGGTTTGGGTGAAGATATGGCTAACCGTGAGCGTATCTTAAAGCTGTTACGTTATGCGACATCTACCAATGATGAAATCTCAACCTCTTTGGCTGACTATAAAGCCCGCATGAAAGAGGGGCAGAAAGCCATTTATTATGTGACAGCAGATAACTTAACCGCCGCGAAAAATTCACCACAGCTTGAAGTGTTCAAGAAAAAAGGCATCGAAGTGTTACTCATGGCAGACCGTGTCGATGAGTGGGCAATGAATTTTGTCTTTGAATTTGATGGTACGCCATTACAGAACGTGTCTAAAGGTGCCGTGGATTTAGGTGATCTACAGGATGCGGATGAGAAAAAGGCGCTTGAGGAAGCGGCTGAACAGTTTAAACCTGTGGTGGAGCGTTTAAGCAGCTCATTGAAAGACAAAACCAAAGAAGTGCGAGTAACGACACGTTTGGTGGATTCACCTGCATGTTTGGTCACCAGTGAGGGTGAGCTTTCTCCGCAATTGATTCGCATGTTGAAACAGGCAGGTCAGGCTGTTCCTGAAAGCAAGCCAACGCTGGAAATTAACCCTGAACATCCATTGGTAAGAAAACTAGAAAACTCAGCACAGTTTGATGATCTCGCGAATGTGATCTTCGATCAGGCGGTAATTGCTGAAGGTGGCTTACCAGAAGATCCAGCAGCTTATGTCAAACGTATCAACAGCTTGTTATTACAATAAGTGATTTGACCTAAAAACCTCTGCTTCGGCAGAGGTTTTTTATATCTATGGATAACATTTAAGTTATCCACAGTTGTGCTGATATTTTCATCAGAACAACGTTTCAAGACGAATGAACGTGCTGACATAATGACTACGGTCTTCGCGGTGGTCATTGAAATAGTTCAGATCACCTTGTACATAGAACCACTCACGCCATAAAGGTTGTCTCCAAGAAACAAAAGGGCCCCAACTGTTTAGACGTAAGTCATTATTGTTGTAATAGCCACCCGTATAGAGGCCGTAATTAAAATTGTTATGCGCAAAGAATTGGTGTTGGCGGAAAATGCGATTGTCCCATAACAAATCATCATCTTGCTTGTCAGCGTAAGTTAAACTGAATTGATTTGAAAGAAAAGGTTGGTTGGGGCGAGCATGTATCAATTCTAAATTTGTACGCAAATAGTTCTCACTTTGACTACCATATCGATAGATTTGTTCAGCATTAAAGTGGAAATCATTGTGCAAATCCCAATGCTTCTCAGCTCTTAGACGTAAGTAAACATCATCACCAGAACGAATACCAATATCTGCATCTGTATCAAATGGTAGCTTTTTGGAAAAATTAGACCAACGTAATGCAATAGAGCCATTACTATCTCGTGTCTGTTTGGAATCAAACTTCTTATCTGGATCTTGATTCGGTTGTGTATTGGTATTGGCAATATTGTTTTTAAATTCGTCATCTAGAGAATCATCACCAAAAACTACGCTAAATTTTTTTTCTAAAGTTGGAAGTTTGATTTTTCCTCGAATACGAGGTTTAACCTCATAGTTATCATATTCATTCCAATAATTGTCCAACATAAAACGAATCGTTGCTGAAGCTGGTTTTTCAGGGTCGACATCACCAAACCAGTCATCAATCTTAACCGAGGTTCGATCAGCCCAGTTGCGAATATCACGCTGTTTACGATCAACCCAAGTTTTATTCTCAGTTTCAGCGGTTGAAGGAACAATAGATTGATCAGATTGTTCAGGAAGAACGGCGGGGCTCGCATCTACCCATTTAGGAATATAGTCTAAGAAATTTTCTTGATTTGATATTTCCGCTTTGGGAATATTATTCTCAGTTTGTTCAACCGATTCAGTTGCAGCATTGACAGTTGTTGATAAACCGAATGGAAGTGCAATGAGCGTATATAAAATATATGATGGTACTGTTTGATTTAAAGTCGTCATAGTTAAAACTTATATATTGTTCTTCATTTAACTTTTGATTATTCAAGCAATAAAATCAAGCTAAAGACACAAAAAACAGCAATTTAACAATGCTTTTGAAAATTTGAATGAGTATTTATGAAAATCCACCATGAAACTTGCAATAAGCAATCACAAGTTTGATGGTGGATTAGAGGTATCTTAAAAATGGATATTTAGGTCGCTGAAACATCCGCATTTTCGAGTGCTTGATAGAGATCATGAACTGAAATTGGTTGAGGTAGGCGGCTAATCACTTGACGTATTAATTGCCATGTATAGCCGTCTGCACGATCTAACAATAGATACGGATAAGCTTGATCTTCGCTCGATAATTTTACGCGTTCTGCGCCGTGTAGCACTCTGATTTTTTGACGCTCTTTGAGTAGGATGACTGGCGTCAGAAAAGTCGCTGTTGTTTCTTCAAAAGGAATAAACTTTTGCGTGTTAATAAAGGCAGCAGGAATATAAGGGTAAGATCGCTCACTACGCTGCCAAACTTGATTACCATTCATGATACATTCATTAAATAGTGTTTCATGTTGGTGGTAATGTTGTTTAAAAATAACCCAGTCTGTTTGATGAATCGAGCTTGTTTGAGTATGACGTTGGTCTGTATAAGCTTGTAAGATTGTTGCAGCATATTCGACACTATGAGTACCAATAAGGACGACATAATGTGAAAACTGTCCTTGAGCATAAAGCTGTTCAGCAACAAAGATTTGAGCTGTTTCCCAAACAGGTTGAACGTCATTCTCAGCTTTTAAATATAACCAATCAATTTTAATATTTTGATTAATCTCATCGTGTAGCTCTACACGATATAAAGATGGAAATGTTTTAGGATCGATACGCTCTAAGCGACATACGAGTCCATCTAAATTAAAATCTTTTAGTGCAACAGGTTTCGCTTTATTTAGATTTGCAACAGGACGCACATTTTGTCTAAAACTTGGTTTAGGCTTTGCGACCGTTGGAATACTTGGTGTTGGAGTATTGGGTACAGATTGAATTCTTTCCTGAATAATTGCTTCGAGTTGTGCTTCAAAATTCGCAGTTTCTTCTCTCATAGCAGATAATCTGTCCTTGTGAATTGTCTGATTTGAATCTAATGATAAATTTGTTGAAGTTTGATGAATTGGCTCTAAAACAGGAATAAGACTTTTGAGTTCATCATCTGTTTTTATATAATCACTTGTACTCGTTTGAATCCATTCAAGTGCTTGTCGAGTAGATGTAAACCAAGGGCTCTTTATAAAAGACAATGCAGGACGAATAACCCAAATTTGCCAATGCTGTGACTGACGTAAAGCTGCCCATCCCATGTCGCCTGATGCAAATAAAGCATGTTCAACACGCCCCATAAATTTAAATGTTCCGCGATAAGTGAGTGCATACCCAAAGCTTTCTAATTCTTCAGCCGAAAATTCTTCTTGTTGAATAAATTCTTTAAATGGAGTGAGTTGTTCTTGAAACAATGGATCGTCACAAGAAGCACAAATATCCTTAATACGTTGCTTTGATTTTGCGATCTCAAAAAGTGAGTTTTTATCGTTGTTTAGCCCAACAATCAGATGTTTGAGCTCATCAACCAATAATGCTTTCTCTAATACGTCCATTGATAGTTTCCTTAGAGATAGGCTTGAGCCTGTTTTAAATAATGAATAAGTACAATATTCACAGCATCATCTAACAGTTTGTATTCAGATGTATTCGTCAAATTATGCTGTCTAGCCAAGGCTACAAGTTGCTCAATACATATTTGTTCGGGTTGAATCTGACCATTTATTAGGGCTTGTAACTCTTGAATTTTCATAACAAAAGAATGTCACTTTATGACGATTATAGAAGAAAAATATGCAAAATCTATAGACTGCAAGTTAGTAAAAAATCTCATTTAGTTATTCCAAATAGAGATTTTGATCATGTTTTGGCTTTCAAAGTATCAACATTTTAAAACAATAAATCGGATAAATAGATCGCACTGGGGAAGTATATCTATAAATATATCTCTTTAGTGTGATTTTAATCACATTTTTTTTAGTTAAAAGTTGATCAATAAAATACTTAGTTTGTTACAGAATTTACCACTAGAGATAAACGGTATGCTTTTTAAGATAATAGGTGACGTAACTATCACATCTAGCTTGAATAGTTTGCTGCACACAAGCTTCAGACAGTTGCTGAAGCTTGTATTTTAGCAAGCTTGTTAGGGCTTAATTTCGCATTGATCATCGCTACATTGAGCCGCATCTGTTTGCTGAATTTCTTCTGTAGAAGCGGATTGAGCTTGTTGTAATGCCTGTAAGAAAATCTCACGTGGTTGTGCGCCTGAAAGTGCTAGTTTTTGATCAAAAACAAAAAAGGGTACACCCGTTACATTTAATTGCTCATGGGCAATTTTTTCATCATGGCGAACAAAATCTGCCAGTTCATCTGAATTCAATACATACTCGACTTCAGCATGATCCAAACCAATCCGTGAAGCGATTTCTTCAACCACTTCACGTTCACCAATTGCAAGACCTTCAGTCATATAAGCATGAAAAAAAGCTTCTTTTGCTTCGTTACCCAAACCTTTGCTTTGAGCCAAATGGATAATACGGTGTGCATTAAAGCTGTTGCCTGAATTGGCTTTTTGCCATTGAAAATCAATGCCTTCAGTCGCTGCCATAGCCGCAACATTACGTTCCATTTCTTCCATGTCAGCAAAGCTACGCCCATATTTCTTTGCTAAGCGTTCCGTATTCGAAGTCTCATGTTTGGCAGGTGCATCTGGATCGAGTTCAAAGCTATGCCAATGAATATCAAGCTCAATTCCTGCTTGTTCAGCAACATGTTCAAGACGCTTTTTCCCAATATAACAAAAAGGGCAAACGACATCTGACCAAATATCTACGCGCATGGCATATCTCTACAATTTCAGTTGATTTGATAATAGGGGCGAAAGTACGAAATTTAAAGCGATGAAAATGTAATGCTCCGTTACGAGAAATGAAATAAAAATCAATTAACAGTCTGTGTTTGATTGATTAAACTTAAATTCAGAACATAAGAAATATAAATATACTTGGAGGCTGTATGCGCCGTTTTTTATTATTTTTAACTGTCGTCGTGATTTGTTTGGGTACATTCTTTTTCTATCAATATCGCTTAAAGCAAAATGCAGCCAATACCGAACAAATGTTTGAAATTGTTATGGCTGAAAAAATGCGTGGGCTCTATGATCAAGCGCAGGATTGGAGCAAGCCTATACAACTCAACGTACATGATGATCGTTTATCTGGTGATTATAAGTTGATGTCCGAGTTTCTACTTAGTTATTGGATGCAAAATGTTGAGGCAAGAAACGCTTATTTAAGACAACTCAAAGCAGCAAATTGGGATACTTTTTTAGATGTCGAACGTTTAGATCAAGACCGTCAAAAAGGTTATCGTGAGACTGAAAAAATGCTTCATGATGTGCGAAAAATCTCGACTGAATATGGAATAAAGAGACAGAAAATACAGGCAGATTCACTTGAACAAGCAAAAAATCTCGCCATTCATCATGAAATGAGAAAATCTTTACAAGAAAAACTGCAAAATAACCTGAAAACAGACAAGGCGCATGACATTTTTCCGATTGAACAACAAGTGATTGAGAAAGCACAAGCGATGTTTGATATGTTAAAAACTGACCCTTGGCAAAGAGAAGATAACAAGATTCTTTTTAAGGAAACAGCACAAGTCAAAAAGTTTAATGCGCTTTATCAAGATGTGCTCAGATTAAATCAGAAGATGGATAAAATTAAGCAAAACAATGTTGCAGTATTAGATGAAGAATTATAATTTCGTGATGCAATGATGCCTTGTATACATCATTGCATGACTGAGTTCGAGCTTAAGCTTAATCAAAGATCTTTTCTGCTGCTTGGAAAGGTAGACTTACCACATCAATCGCCACGGCAAAAGGGAGCAATACCAGTTTTTCCAAAGGATTCATACCTGATTTTGATTTATAACTTTCTTCTTTATTGGTATAGATAGAGATTTGGTAAGGCTTACTTAATGCTTTGAGTGAACTTAGATTATTTGCAGTAGGATAAACAACACCAGCGAGTTTGATATCGAAACAGAAGCGTTGAGCTTGCATACGTTCATCACTTGAAGAAGAACATTCTCTCGCACCATTTTCAATGAAAAACTCTAAATCTTTTTTGCTCAAGTCTTCTTTTAGTTTTATATATGAAAGGGGTAGTGTGCCTGAAAAATTGCCATCATTTTTTTCAGAATAAAAGCTTAGCTCACGTGTAATTTGAATATTTTTGGGGTCGAGTTTTGTGATTAAACTCACAAATTGAGATCCACCTTGGGTGAGGATATAGCTATTCTTTTGCCCTGCGATTACGAGACTATCTTTAGGTAAATTTGCAGATTGTTGAGCAGGTCTTCCAAATGCAATGACACTATCTTCAACCAAAGTAACCTTGGTTGTGCGAATATAAGCTTTACTGTCTTTGGTAATAAGGGTTTTGGTTGCACAACCTGCTAAACATAATCCTGTAATCGATATTGCTGTAGTCATTTTAATTAGAGTTGAAAGCATCCATTTCTCCTAATCGCTTTTTAAAGTATATAAAATAATCAATATTTATAAATTCACTCGAGCACAGTAATCAAAAAAACGAGCTTATGCGAGATTTTTTCCTCTTTTATCTATTCATTTTACAAAGATCAGACACATTGTTTGATTCGCTCATTTTATCTTACGTTCAAAAAAATAATCCTATTTACCGTTTATCAGAGTGATACAGAATTCAATATCACTTTATTGTAGGCTTAATTTATAGCTATTTTTATTCAATGTTTATGGTGAATGATTTTTGGAGCAAGTGATGAACTTTCTAAAACGATCAGCGCTGATGATGGCATTTACTTTGGTTGGATTTTCAGCAGTACATGCCGAAGAGGTTGAAACTTTACCAACCATTCGTATTATGGCTGAATCTGAATTACGTGAAGAAGTTGTAGGACCTACTCCATTTCAAGAAGATAAAAAAGTACGTCAAGCACTTCAGCATCGTATTTATAAAACTCATACTGATATGCAGAATGCAGAAATTCCTGAGAATATTAGTGCAGTTGAATTTGAACCAAAGGTGCAGTCAGGCTTATCTCAAGTTTCACCTGGGTTACAAGAGTATATTCTAGCGGTGGCCTCAGGTTTTCAATCATCTGATCCAACTAATGGTGTATTTAAAATATTAGAGCCACTTAATATAAATCGAAACAATATTGATGGCATTCGTGATGGTTCGATTAAAGTCAATTTGAATGATATTTTGCTATTACAGCAGCAAATTCAAAATGGTTTAAAAGATTTTAGACAACCATAGCTTATATCATTGATTAAGATAAAAATCCCCGCATATAGCGGGGATTTTTATCTCAGTGTCGATTAAACACGTTCGATAATTGTCGCGATACCTTGACCAAGACCGATACACATCGTCGCAAGACCAATTTGTGTATCTTGTTGTTCCATCACGTTCAACAATGTAGTTGTGATACGAGCACCAGAACAGCCCAATGGGTGACCCAATGCAATCGCGCCGCCGTTGACATTCACTTTTGCCATGTCAAACCTGAGTGTTTCGGCCACGCCCAGCGCTTGGGCGGCAAAAGCTTCGTTGCCTTCGATTAAATCCACATCGGCCAACTGCCAGCCGGCTTTGCCCAAAGCCGCGCGCACCGCTTCAACCGGCCCCAGCCCCATGATTTCCGGTGCCACGCCGGCGGCAGCGTAGCCGCTAACCGCAGCCAAAGGCGGCAAGCCCAGCTCGGCGGCTTTTTCGGCCGACATCAGCAGCAATGCCGCTGCGCCATCGTTAATGCCGGAAGCATTGCCGGCAGTAACCGTGCCGTCGGTTTTGAAAGCGGGGCGCAGCTTGGCCAAGGCTTCGGCGCTCGCATCGGCTTTGATGTATTCATCTTGCGTGATGCTCAGAGGCCCGCCCTTGCGCTGCGGCACGCTCACGGGTGCGATTTCTGCGTCAAACCGCCCCTCGGCGCGCGCGGCGGCCGCTTTTTGCTGCGAAGCAAGCGCCAATGCGTCTTGCGCTTCGCGGCTGATGCCGATCTTTTCCACGATGTTTTCGGCGGTGATGCCCATGTGGTAATGATGATAAGCATCGGTGAGGCCGTCTGAAACCATGCTGTCGACCAGCTTGCCGTCGCCCATTTTCAGGCCGCCGCGCATATGCATGAAATGCGGGCTTTGCGACATCGATTCCTGACCGCCGGCCACCACGATTTCCGCATCGCCGCACATAATTGCCTGCGCCGCCATCTGCAATGCCTTCATGCCCGAGCCGCACACCACATTCACTGTGGTGGCCGGTTTTTCCATCGGAATGCCCGCGGCCAGCGCCGCTTGGCGCGCCGGATTTTGCCCCACTCCGGTGGTGAGCACATTGCCCATTATCACTTCATCCACCGCTTCGGGTGCTACGCCGGTTTCGGCCAGCAGTGCTTTGATGGCCACTGCGCCCAGTTGCGGCGCGCTCACGCCGGCCAGGCTGCCTAAAAAGCTGCCGATGGGCGTGCGCTTGGCCGCCACGATGACCACTTGTTTCATCTTTAATTTGCTCCTGATTGGGTTTGTTTTTTGAATGGGGCTTGTCGGCCGTTGGTGTTGTGCGAAATAATCGACAGTTGCACAAAGCCACAGATTAAACCAAATCAGGCATTCAGCACAATCTGCACTTGATAGAAAGCATGCAATCCATCATAAAGGCCGTCTGAAATAAGACATATTGTCTAAAATAAATAGAGGTTTATTTTAAAGCGTAAAACAGATTGCCAACAAAGTCCAAAAAGTCTAATATGCATCTTTGTTTCCCCATCCAACCCTGATAAAAAAAGCAGCCCACTATGAACGCACAAACCCTTTACGACAAACTCTGGAGCAGCCATATCGTCCGCGAAGAAGAGGACGGCACGGTGCTGCTTTATATCGACCGCCATTTGGTGCACGAAGTCACCAGCCCGCAGGCCTTCGAGGGCCTCAAGCTGGCCGGGCGAAAGCCCTGGCGCGTGGATTCCATCGTCGCGACGGCCGACCACAAC
>ERZ650306.2056-NODE-2056-length-10706-cov-10.362877_pt1 | contig 10706 bp, 7 predicted proteins | sample MGYA00376242_ERZ650306 | MGnify/ENA primary metagenome ERZ650306 (study PRJEB26733, sample SAMN07839244) | wastewater metagenome | biome: urban; feature: wastewater treatment plant; material: waste water | place: USA: North Carolina | collected 2016-03-31 ...
ACCACGTCTATACAGCATGGCGCGTCCGGGTGCCGATTATGCCTGGTCACTGAAACTGCTGCAGAAGATGAAAGAGCTGCACCCTGATCTGCCGACTAAATCCGGCCTGATGATGGGCTTGGGTGAAACCAACGAAGAGATCGTGCAGGTATTAAAAGATTTGCGTGCACACGGCGTCACCATGCTGACACTGGGCCAGTATTTACAGCCAAGCCGTCATCACCTGCCGGTGAAGCGTTATGTGCCGCCACATGAATTTGATGAGCTGAAAGAGATCGCGCTTGATCTAGGTTTCACGCATGCAGCATGTGGCCCGTTTGTGCGTTCATCCTATCATGCCGATCTACAGGCACAGGGCAAAGAAGTAAAATAATATATTCGTACTTTGGGTATAGAGATAGTCAGTGTTTTCAAATGAACACTGACTGTTATCCCATCTCGTGTTTTTACTGCCCCGATCCAGTATCATAATGACGTTCTCTCTTCTGACGTGCAGGAATGTCTTCGTTTTGCTGACTCGTATTCTTCATGCTGTCACGACGTTCTTTACTCCGCGAGTATGTAAGATCTTGCGGCGGGGAGCGCTCTTTTTATCAGTGACATTGTTTCTATTGTTATGGCTCGCCAATCAGGTGATCAGCCAGCAGCGCGCCTATACCTACGATGACCTGGAAAAAGTTCCCTATAATCGGGTGGCGGTGGTGTTAGGCACGTCAAAATATCTGACCGGCGGCGGTCTGAACCAATATTTTCAAAACCGGATCGATGCCACGGTGGCACTCTATTTTAGTGGCAAAATCAATCAGGTGATCGTGTCGGGTGATAATGCCACGATGAGTTATAACGAACCGCGCGAAATGCGCCGTGAGCTGTTAAAACGCGGGATCCCTTCCCGGGCGATCTACAGCGATTACGCCGGGTTCCGAACTCTCGACTCGATCTTACGGGCACACGGCGTGTTTGGTCAGACACGATTTACGGTGGTGTCACAACGTTTCCAAAATGAACGAGCTATTTTTCTCGCTCATCATTATTCTCTCGATGTGGTTGGATTCAACGCCAAAGATGTCGATGCCTATACCGGTTTTAAAACCCGGATCAGAGAAATATTTGCCCGCCTGTGGTGTCTGTTTGATGTCTATATCTGGGAACGTCAGCCACGGTTTATGGGCGAACAAATTGCGGTGGAATAAATGATAAAAACAGGGTATTTCTATCCGCCGCTTTAATGATGTATTTTGAGTATAACTAATGTCATTGCCAACTCTTGATCATGCCTGGTTACAAATCGCCGTCGGGCTTTCCACCTCTATGCCGGGCGAATTGCAATTTCAACGTCTGGTACAGGCCATTTGTGACGTATTGCCCTGCGATGCCGTATCCCTGATGCAATTACATGAAGGCGAACTGGTGCCCGTCGCGGCCATGGGGTTGGCGCCTGAATTGATTGGTCAACGCTTTTTACCTGCCGAGCACCCCCGCTTACAGGCGATCTTGCAGGAACGGGAGCCGGTACGCTTTCCGGCTGATGCTGAATTACCCGATCCCTTTGATGGCTGGCTGGCAATTGATCGCGAACGCACTGCCGATGTGCATTCCTGTATGGGTTGCAGTTTATATGTCGATCGACAACTGGTCGGCGTATTAACGCTGGATGCCTTGGCACCAGGCCGCTTTGACGATGTAGATGATATGACCGTGGCCGCATTTGCCGCGCTGGCTGCCGCCACCTTACGTAATGTCGCCCTGCTCCGCGCACTGGAACACAGCCGGGCACAACAACAGGAACTGGCGCAAGAGCTGGTGCGTGATGCCCGTCGTCGCGAAGGTGAGCTGATTGGTAACAGCCTGCAGATGCGTAAGTTATGCGAAGAGATTGATATCGTTGCTAACACCGATTTAGCGGTGCTGATCACCGGTGAGACGGGTACCGGCAAAGAACTGGTGGCGCGCACGCTGCACGCACATTCCCGTCGCAGCGAACAGGCGTTAGTGCATGTTAACTGTGCCGCATTGCCGGAACAGATTGCTGAAAGTGAATTATTTGGTCATGTCAAAGGCGCGTTTACCGGTGCAGTCAGCCATCGGGCGGGGAAATTTGAACTGGCGGATGGCGGTACACTATTTCTCGACGAAATCGGTGAATTACCACTGAGTTTACAAGCCAAATTACTGCGTGCGCTGCAGCAAGGCGAGATCCAACGTGTTGGTGCGGATAAATTATTGCGCGTCAATGTCCGTCTGATTGCGGCAACAAATCGGGATCTGGAGCAGGAAGTCGCTGAAGGCCGTTTCCGCAGCGATCTCTATCATCGTCTAAAAGTGTATCCGATTGCTGTGCCGCCACTGCGAGCCCATAAAACCGATCTGGATACCTTAAGCAGTTATTTTCTCGATCAGGCCAGAAGCCGTCTCGGTTTGCGCCAGATCGGTTTGCATCCGCAAGCATTACAGGCCATGCACGCTTATGATTGGCCCGGTAACGTGCGTGAGCTGGAACATATGCTGATGCGCGCCAGTCTGAAAGCCACCCGGCATAAAGAAGGTCGCCCGCTGATTTTGGCAGAACATCTGGATCTGTCTATTCCGGATCTGCTGACCGAAAAGGCAAATGCAGAAAATGAAAGACCGGACATCACGGCTGCCGCTGAGGCTCAACTGGGCTTGCGGGATGCGGTAGATGAATATCAGCATCGGCTGATCCAGCAAGTGTTGGATGCGCATGATGGTAACTGGTCAGCAACCGCCCGGCAGCTCAAAGTAGATCGGGCTAACCTCAATCGACTGGCGCAACGACTGGGTATAAAAACCTGATCTTATTCATAAAAATTTAATTAACCCTGTGCCAGTTTCATTTTAGTCCTACCACAGGATTGGCGAATGACGCCAGTGCTGTTACACTTAATTCAGATTAAATAAATGTAAAAGGCAAACTGTACCGAAAGGTCAGGACGCAAAGCTTCCGGTCTACCATCAACACATCATGTTGATCACGATAGCGGAGTTGCCATCTATATCCTATATACAAGATTAATTTGTATATTCAGACTCTCGCATTCGCATTAAGAGTCAAATGGCAATACTTTGTGTGACTGTTCAGCGGTATGTTAATCATCCGAATGGAGTCTCCCAGGTTGCTCGCGATAAAAAATATCAAGCTTTCCACCCGAACGGCATTGCTGTTTGGCTGTGGTCTCTTACTCATTATCAGTCTGAGCATTTCGCTAACCTGGTTCTTTTTCTTGCGTGAAATTAATGCGTTAGAACTTCATGCGACCATAGAAACTAATCGGCAAGCCCAGCAAACCATCCAGATAAAACTCAATGATATGGCGAGCCGGACCGGTGATTGGGCTTTTTGGGATGAAACCTATCAGCTAACCACGCAAGGTGATGCCAGTTATCGCGAGCGCAATCTCAATGCCGACTCACTCAAAATCAATGATGTTGATTTAATGGTGTTTTTATCGCGTACTGGTGAGTATGTGGATGGCGCGCATCTCAGTGCCGAACAACACAGCACATCGCCGGTGAGTTCACCGCTGTTAAAAGAATTGTTATCCGCCCGGGGTATTGGACGGCAACTGAACGTATTACTGCATACGCCGAATCCGGAATTGAAACCGGTCGCGGGCATCATATCGCTCTGGGGTGATCCGATGCTGGTGGCCTTAACGCCGGTAACGCAGAGTAATATGAGCTCGAATGTCGGTGGCTGGATGATTTGGGCAAAACGCATTCATCTGTTTTTTCCGGAACGCTATAAAACAGTGCTGGTTAATGATACCCGGTTGATTAACATCACGCCGGCAACCTTACCGCAAAAAATTCTTGACGCATTGTTCATACAAAAGATGAACTATGCCGATCAGCTCTCTGACACACAGATCTCGGTGTTCAGTATTCTGCCAGATATCAACCAACAGCCTGCCGCGATCATTCAGATCACCGCACCCAGAGAATATTATCAGAGTGGTAAAAGTGCATTATATCTGCTGGCTTTTTCCTGCCTGTTGTGTGGCGTGCTGATCAGCCTGCTCTTCTTCCGCGAACTGCGACGCAGCCTGGGTGAGCGGTTACATACATTAGAAGATGGTCTGAAACGTTTAGCGCAAGACGACTTCACCGAACTGCTGCGCACCGATGATGGTAAAGATGAAATTTCGATGGTCAGTCAGGTAGTGAATAAATTACTGACCACCAAAAATGCAACCCATGATGCTCTTGAAGAGGTCGAAAATAAATTTTCAGCCATTTATGAAAATGCCAATCAGCCCATGTTGATCGCTTATGACAAGCGGGTATTAAGCGCGAATCTGGCCGTTGCCAATATGCTGGGCTATGACGGTGTCGGTGAGTTGATCGGCCGCCATATGGATAATCTGTTGCATGTTTCCGGCAAACACGCATCCGGCAGTGATCTGTTCTATCAGCAAGTTAATGAGGGCGAATATAGCTTCGAGTGGGATATCGTTGGTCATCTGGGTTGGTTGGTACCTTGCGAACTGGATATCACCCCGATAGATCATCATGGCCAGCAAGCTCTGCTGGTTTGTATGAATGATATTTCCGAACGCCGCTTGCATGAAAATAAGATCCGCCGTCTGGTGTTTAATGACTCATTGACCGGATTATTTAACCGTTACACCTTGATCCAACGTATGCAGCCCGTGCTGGAACAACTGCCGGAAGGTGGGCGTTTTGCTCTGTTGTATATCAATCTTGACCGTTTCCGCGCGATCAACGATACGTTCGGGCATGATGTGGGCGATGGCGTGATCAGAACAGTCGCTTTACGTCTTAGCATGCAATGTGAAACGCTGACATTGGCACGCATTGCCGGCGATGAGTTTATTGTCTTTATTCCTGAGATTTCAAATAGCTATCAGCCTGTGCGCTTAGGCCATGAGATCCAACGTTTGCTGTTGCAACCACTGATCATTGACAACGTGTCGCTGGAAGTCTCCACCACCATCAGTGTGATCATTGGTGGGAAGGAATATACCTCTGTTGAAGACGTGCTGCGTTGTGCTGATTTCGCGATGGGCCGCGCTAAAAAGCAGAATAAACGCATTCAGGTTTTCAGCCACCGCGTGTATCAGGAAGCGATAGAAACGCTCGCTATTCAGCGAGATTTGCCTTCCGCGATCCGTAACCAGCAGATCAAACCCGTGTTCCAACCGATTGTCTCTTGTATCACCGGTGAAATCGTGGGTTTTGAAGCCTTAGCCCGCTGGCAGCACGCAGAGTTAGGTGCTATTTCACCGGCCCGATTTATCCCGATGGCAGAAGAAAGCAACCTGATTGTCGAGCTTGGCGAACAAGTACTGGCTCAATCTTGTCAGTTTATTCAACGCTTTAATGAAATACGCAAAGAGCAACAACAGCCTCAGCTGTCAGTTCATGTTAACTTTTCTGCTCATCACTTCTCCAGCTCGACGTTATTGGAGAATCTACGTACTACATTGCAAGAAAGCAGGCTGCCCCCCCAACATCTGGTCATAGAAATCACCGAAAGTATGCTGATTGAACGTCCGAACGAATCAGTTAAACGAATGGAGCAGATCAAGCAACTGGGCGTAGGCCTGGCTCTGGATGATTTTGGTACCGGTTATTCGGCGTTGAATACACTTTGCCAATATCCGTTAGATATCGTGAAACTGGATCGCAGTTTTGTGCTGCGTCTGATGGACGGTCAGCAAGGCGAAGTGTTGGTGCGCGCTATCGTGAATATGGCCAGAGATTTGAAACTGGCAATGGTAGCTGAGGGCGTGGAAACGCATGAGCAGATGTTGAAAATAAAAGCGCTGGGTGTGGAAGAGGTCCAAGGGTTTTATTATTACCGGCCCATGCCAGCGGCGGATATTTTTGCTTTAACAGAGGCTAAGCTTAGTGCTGAAGTTTGTTCCTAGATATCTAACGCGCAGATTTTGTCGCTACTGACTTCGACAAATGATATGACCAATAAAAAGAGCAGCTTTTGCTGCTCTTTTTTGTTTCAACATTTTGCTTAATCTTTACCAAACAAATCGCGGGTAAAAACCTTATCGGTAACATCGCTTAATTCCGGCAGCATCCGATTCGAAATGATCACATCGGAAATGCTCTTAAATTCATTCAAATCGCGGATAACACGCGACTTAAAGAATTCACTCTCTTTAAGTACTGGTTCAAACACCACCACTTCAATACCTTTGGCTTTGATGCGCTTCATCACCCCTTGGATCGCTGAGGCTCGGAAATTATCCGAGCCAGCTTTCATGATCAAACGGTAAACACCAACGACTTTAGGTTTACGTTTGATGATGGAATCAGCAATAAAATCTTTCCGCGTAGTGTTTGAATCAACAATGGCACGGATCAGGGTATTGGGCACCTGATTATAGTTAGCCAGTAGTTGTTTCGTATCTTTCGGTAAACAATAACCACCATAACCAAAAGAAGGGTTATTGTAATGTGAACCGATACGCGGATCTAAGCCAACCCCATCGATGATTTGTTTGCTATCTAAGCCTAAACTCTGCGCATAAGTATCCAGCTCATTAAAATACGCGACACGCATTGCGAGATAAGTATTAGCAAAAAGTTTGATTGCTTCTGCTTCAGTGGCATCAGTGAATAAAACCGGGATATCCGGCTTAATCGCCCCTTCCAACAATAATTCGGCAAACTGCTCTGCACGTTCAGAACGCTCACCTACTACAATCCGGGAAGGATGAAGGTTATCGTAAAGTGCGCGGCCTTCACGCAAAAACTCAGGTGAGAACAGAATATTGTCACAACCAAATTTTGCTCTGACTCGCTGGGTAAAACCAACCGGTACCGTCGATTTAATGACCATAACCGCCTGCGGATTAATCGCCAGAACATCGCCGATCACTGCTTCCACAGAGGCGGTATTAAAATAGTTAGTTTCCAGATCATAGTCCGTCGGCGTTGCAATAATAACAAACTGAGCACCTTGATAAGCATCATACTTATCCAACGTAGCACGTAAATTCAGTTTCTTATTTTTCAGATAATCTTCAATTTCATGATCGGCAATCGGTGAAACACGATCATTTAATTGACGAACTTTTTCCGCTACTACATCCAACGCCACGACTTCGTGGTGCTGCGCCATCAAAATGGCATTGGATAAACCGACATAACCGGTCCCGGCAACCGCAATCTTCATTGTTTTGTCCTTGTGTGGGCTAATAGTGTGGCCCACGATTTCTGACAGTAATTTGCTATAATAATATCAATTTGTTAACCAACGCTTAAACAAAACGCTGGCATTGACGCCACCAAAACCAAAGCCGTTGGAAATAGCGTATTCAATTGGCATTTTACGCGCAGCACCATGCACGATATCTACCCCTTCGGCAAAGGGATCAGGCTGTTCAAAATTGCGGGTTGCGGGTGCGATTTGGTCACGGAGTGCCAAGGCAGTAAATATAGCTTCGATACCACCAGCGGCCCCCAATAGATGACCGGTTGCCGACTTGGTTGAAGTCACTGCAATACGATTTTCAGTGCCAAATACCGCTTTAATCGCCGCCAGTTCGCCTTTATCGCCCACAGGCGTGGAGGTGGCATGGGCATTCAGATGCTGGATCTCGCTGGCACTGATACCCGCTTGACGAATCGCTGCCTGCATGGCGCGTTTTGCACCATCGCCATCTTCCGGGCCCGCGGTCATGTGATAAGCATCCGCAGTGGTGCCATAACCAACCAGTACCACAATCGGTGTAGCACCGCGTGCCAGTGCATGTTCCAGCTCTTCAATCACCAAAATACCGGCGCCTTCCCCCATCACAAAACCATCACGACCACTATCAAATGGGCGCGATGCCTGTTCCGGGTTGTCGGTATACGCCGAAGATAGCGCTCGCGCTGCGGCAAAACCAGCCAGACTGACGCGATCGATACAAGCTTCTGCACCACCACACACGGCGATATCGGCTTCACCAGCGCGGATCATGCGTGCCGCATCACCAATCGCCTGCACACCAGCAGCACATGCGGTGACGGGAGCACCCAACGGGCCTTTAAAACCATGATTGATCGACACATGCCCAGCAGCCATGTTGACCAGAAAAGAGGGAATGGTGAACGGAGACAGACGGCGTGGCCCTTTGGTGTCGGTGATCCGCACAGCTTCAGCAATGGCCGGAAAGCCACCAATGCCGGAGGCTATGATCGTGGCGGTACGTTCTTGTGCTTCAGGTGTCTCAGCCACCCAACCAGCCTGCGCCAGCGCTTCTTTGGCCGCAGCGAGTGCAAACAGAATAAAACGATCCATTTTTTTCTGCTCTTTCACCGGCACCGTCAGATCGGGGTTAAACCCACCATCTGCATCTTCCAGATATGAAGGCACGACACCGCCTACTTTGGCCTGCAGATCAGCCACGACGTCGTCGGCTAAACGGCGCAAGCCAGAACGGCCAGCCAATAAACGCTGCCATACGGTTTCAACACCACAACCCAGTGGCGTGACTGCGCCCATTCCGGTCACAACAATCCGACGTATACTCATTTTTCGTTCTCCTCCGCTATCGCGGTATTCGCTGCAAACAGCTCATGTTTCATTTTATGATGTTGATAATGCTGCAAACGCTGCCGCATCGTGTCGGAAGCCGCCGGCCCCGCTATCAACATGAAATCTTGCTCGGTGATCTCGCGACCACTGACTTTATCCACCAGCACCGGTTGGGCAATGACGCCTGTATGGGCATCGGCTAATTGAATACATTCCCCTTCCGGCGCAGCATGTTTATTACCCCAAGCCAGTAATGTTAATAGCACTGGGCTTAACTCCCGCCCTTTGGCGGTGAGTTTATATTCATAGCGTAACGGTCGGGTGGAATAGGGTTGTTTATCCAGCAGCTCTGCTTCCACCAAGGCATTTAAGCGCCGGGTTAACATGTTCGGCGCAATATCCAGACTTTTCTGAAATTCATCAAACCGGCAAAGCCCGTGCATCGCATCACGGATGATCAACAGACTCCACCACTCACCCACTTGTGCCAGACTACGCGCAATCGGGCATTGGGCACTACCAATATTCTTGTGCTGCATATTCCTCTAGCTCTGATTCACATAGCCTTGAGTTACATAGTAACTTGCATAATGAAAGTTACTCTATCGTTATCACTCACATTATGCAAGTGAGCACCAGAGGTCTTGTTCCGCCGCTGTGCCAAATGCGTGTTGCAGGTAATCGACCAGCACTCTCACTTTTGCGGAAAGATGTTTCCGGCTTGGATATAAAGCATAGACGCCATAAGTGGGCCCTTGCCACTCGGGTAACAACTGCACCAGCCTGCCGGCTTTCAAATCATCGCCGACCAGAAAACTGGGTTGCAAAATCACCCCCATGCCGCTTAATGCCGCCAGACGAATGGTGTCGCCATTATTAACCTGCATGTGTGTAGGAACCGTGACACGTGCCGTTTGACCACTATGAATATGCTGAAAATTCCACTCATCGCGCTGGCGGGCGTAACTGTAACCAATCGCCTGCATCTGGCTGAGCTCATCAGGGTGATTGGGTAAACCAACACGCGCGAGATAAGAAGGTGCCGCGCACAACAACGAATGCGTGGTGGCAATACGTCTGGCAATGAGTGAGGAATCGGGCAAAGCGGCAATTCGCACCACCAGATCATAACCCGCTTCCAACACATCCACTTTTTGATCGGAAAGTGAAAGCTCAAGCCGGAGTTCCGGATAGCGCTGTAAAAAATCCGGCCACAGCGGGGCCAGATGCTGAATGCCAAACGTCACCGGGACGTTCACTTTCAGTGTACCCGTGGGTTGCGCGGTGGTTTGGCTCGCTTCGGCTTCCGCTTCTTCCAGATCGAGCAACAGCTGTTTACCACGCTGATAAAAATGATTGCCCCCTTCCGTCAGCACTAAACGGCGTGAAGTACGCTGCAATAACCGAATACCAAGATGACTTTCCAATTCCGACACGCCACGGGAAACCGCCGCCACCGATATTTGCAGTTTTTCCGCCGCTTTCGACAAGGTGCCGCACTCAACGGCACTGACCAGACACTCAATCGCTTTCAGACGATCCATGTTTGCAATTCCTGCAAAGATAGTTTGATGAATAGCATCTTCTTTACAGATTATGAAAGCAATATGCTGTTTACATAGCTTGAAGCAAAAAGTTTGAAACCGACTTCGCTGACGCCCAATATTTCCTGAGGAGCAACTTATGACTCGCTTACCGACCCTCTTTGTTTCGCACGGTTCCCCGATGCTGGCGCTGGAACCCGGCACCACCGGCCCAGTTCTGACTAAAGTCGGTGAACGGTTGCCGAGACCCAAAGCTATCTTAGTGATTTCAGCACACTGGCTGACGCATCAGCCCACACTGAGCAGCAGCAAAGCGCCAGAGACGATCCATGATTTTGGTGGTTTCCCTCGGGCACTGTATAGCCTGCAATATCCGGCTCCCGGCTCACCAGAGTTGGCGGCACAAGTACAGGCGATGCTGAAAAATATCGGTCTGGAAGCCAAGCTGGACGAGCACCGCGGACTGGATCATGGCGCTTGGGTGCCACTGCGTTATCTCTATCCGCAAGCGGATATTCCGGTGGTGCAGTTGTCGTTAAACCCGTCGGTGCCACCGAAACTGCAATTTGCGCTGGGGCAGTTTTTACAAAGTTTGAGCTCAGAAGGTGTGCTGATTTTGGCGTCCGGTAGCTTCACGC
>ERZ650306.2057-NODE-2057-length-10704-cov-9.865621_pt1 | contig 10704 bp, 7 predicted proteins | sample MGYA00376242_ERZ650306 | MGnify/ENA primary metagenome ERZ650306 (study PRJEB26733, sample SAMN07839244) | wastewater metagenome | biome: urban; feature: wastewater treatment plant; material: waste water | place: USA: North Carolina | collected 2016-03-31 ...
CAACCAGATCGACAAGTTGGAGCAGGAAGCTCTCGACAAGTATAAGGTTGCACTCAACGAGGTTTTGCCTCAGGTTTTCGCTATCGTAAAGGATACAGCACGCCGCTTCGCTGAGAACGAGGAGACCGTAGTTACTGCTACAGACTTCGACCGCGAGCTGGCTTCAAACCCAGCCAACGACTTCGTGACCATCGACGGTGACAAGGCTATCTATCACAACCACTGGACTGCCGGCGGCAACGATATGAAGTGGGAAATGATCCACTACGACGTTCAGCTCTTCGGTGGTGTCGTTCTGCACCAGGGTAAGATTGCCGAGATGGCTACCGGTGAGGGTAAGACTCTTGTAGGTACAACACCTATCTTCCTGAATGCCTTGACTGGTAATGGTGTTCACGTCGTTACCGTGAACGACTATTTGGCTAAGCGTGACTCTGAGTGGATGGGACCTCTCTATATGTTCCACGGTCTCTCTGTAGATTGTATCGACAAGCACCGTCCTAATTCCGACGAGCGTCGCAAGGCATACCTGGCAGATATCACCTTCGGTACCAACAACGAGTTCGGTTTCGATTATCTTCGTGATAACATGGCTACCAACCCAGCCGATCTGGTACAGCGCCAGCACAACTACGCCATCGTCGATGAGGTCGACTCAGTGTTGATTGATGATGCCCGTACCCCATTGATCATCTCTGGTCCTATTCCAAAGGGCGACGACCAGATGTTTGAGCAGTATCAGCCATTGGTTGAGAAACTTTATGAGGTACAGCGCAAGCAGGCTACAGAATTGCTCGCCGAGGCTAAGCAGAAGATTAACGAAGGTACAAAAGCTAAGAATCAGGAACTCCTTGATGAAGGCTTCCTCGCACTCTTCCGTTCTTACAAGGCATTGCCTAAGAACAAGCCATTGATCAAGTATCTTTCTGAGGAAGGTATCAAGGCTGGTCTGCTGAAGACCGAGGAGTACTACATGGCAAACAACAACCGTGAGATGCCTAAGGCTACTGAGCCATTGTACTTCGTAGTAGACGAGAAAATGAATTCTGCCGACCTTACCGATAAGGGAACCGACTGGTTGGCTAAGCAGGTAAACGACAAGGAACTCTTCGTATTGCCTGATATCACAACAGAAATGAGTGAACTCGAGGCACGTACAGACCTTACCGACCAGGAGCGTCTTGACAAGAAAGACGAGATGCTGGCTCACTATGGTGTACAGAGCGAACGTGTTCACACCTTGCAGCAGCTCCTGAAGGGTTACACCATGTTCAATAAGGACGACGAATATGTTGTCATGGACGGACAGGTGAAGATTGTGGATGAGCAGACAGGACGTATCATGGAAGGCCGTCGCTGGAGCGATGGTTTGCACCAGGCTATTGAAGCTAAGGAGCACGTAAAGGTAGAGGCTGCTACACAGACCTTTGCTACCATCACACTTCAGAACTACTTCCGTATGTACCACAAACTCGCAGGTATGACCGGTACAGCAAGTACAGAGTCAGGTGAGTTCTGGGATATCTACAAACTCGATGTTGTTGAGATTCCAACCAACCGCCCTATCCAGCGTAAGGACTTGGATGACCGTGTATACAAGACTGCCCGCGAGAAATATCGTGCAGTTATCGACGAAATCGAGGAAACACGTAATGCTGGCCGCCCAGTCTTGGTAGGTACAACATCTGTCGAGATTTCTGAGTTGTTGAGCAAGATGTTGAAGATGCGCAACATTCCTCATAATGTATTGAACGCTAAGCTGCACCAGCAGGAGGCTCAGATTGTAGCCGAGGCAGGTCGCTCAGTAAACGGTAAGGGTGCCGTAACCATCGCTACCAACATGGCAGGTCGTGGTACCGATATCAAGCTGACTCCAGAGGTAAAGGCTGCAGGTGGTCTTGCCATCATCGGTACAGAACGTCATGAGAGCCGCCGTGTAGACCGTCAGCTCCGTGGTCGTGCCGGTCGTCAGGGTGACCCAGGTTCTTCTGTATTCTATGTATCATTGGAGGATAAGCTGATGCGTCTGTTCGCTTCAGAGCGTATCGCCAAGGTAATGGACCGTCTCGGTTTCGAGGATGGCGAGCGTATCGAGAGCCCAATGATCAGCAAGAGCATCGAGCGTGCTCAGCGCAAGGTTGAGGAAAACAACTTCGGTATCCGTAAACACCTCTTGGAGTATGATGACGTGATGAACCGTCAGCGTACCGTTATCTACGAGAAGCGTCGCCACGCCCTCATGGGTGAGCGTATCGGTATGGATATTGCCAACATCATCTGGGACCGCGTATTGAACATCGTTAACAACAACGACTTCTTCGGTGCCAAGGAAGAGTTCCTGAAAGTTCTCGCTATGGAGATTCCATTCAACGAGGATGAGTATGAGAACGGCAGACGTGAGGATTTGGCAGAGCGTGCTTTCCAGGAGGCTATGGCTACATTCAAGCGTAAGACAGACCGCATCCAGGCTACAGCTATGCCTATCATCAAGCAGGTATACGAAAACCAGGGTGCTATGTACGAGCGCATCATGGTGCCTATCACAGACGGCAAGCGCATGTACAATATTCCTTGCAACCTCAAGGAGGCATACGAGAGCGAGGCTAAGAACGTAGTGAAGGAGTTTGAGAAGAGCGTTGTTCTCCAGATTATCGATGACGACTGGAAGGAGAACCTCCGCAAGCTCGACGAACTGAAGCACTCTGTACAGAATGCAAGCTACGAGCAGAAGGATCCTCTCCTCATCTTTAAGTTGGAGAGTGCCAAGGTTTGGGATGCCATGATCAATGACATGTACGACCGTATTGCAAGTATCCTGATGCGTGGTCAGATTCCAGTAATGGAGCAAGAGCAGCCAGTTCAGGAGGCAGCTCCTGAGCAGCACACTCAACAGAACTATGTAGAGAGCAAGGTAGATTTGGATGCAGAGCGTGAGGCACAGGAGGCAGCTGCAAACCAGGATACCCGAGAGGGCGCACAGGTAAACCGCACTCCTTACCGTGCAGAGCACATGCCACGTCCTAACGACCCATGTCCATGCGGAAGCGGCAAGAAGTTTAAGAACTGCCACGGCAGAAACCTGTAATCACAGAAAATGATGATGCTCTTATATATATAATAAGGTATAAGAACATTCATCATCAGAAATAATGATAAGAATACCTAGATTTGATGATACTCTCATCATTTCTAGGTATTTTTGTTTTAAAACTACATTATTGCTACCAAGTTGCAAAAAATTATTAGTATTTTTGCAGTCGAAAAGAAAAAAGAGCTGACCATGAGGTCATGCCCCAAAGAAAAGAACAAGATTAAAACAAGGAAAGATATATGAAATTATCAGAACTTAAAACAGGTGAAAGCGCCGTTATCGTCAAGGTTTCAGGACACGGTGGCTTCAGAAAGAGAGTCATCGAGATGGGATTCATCAAGGGCAAGAAGGTAGATGTACTCCTTAACGCCCCACTCCAGGACCCAGTAAAATACAAGATTATGGGCTATGAAGTTTCTCTCCGCCACAGCGAAGCCGACCATATCGAGGTGGTTTCCATTGATGAAGCCAAGAACGATGCAAAGCTCAGCAAGGCGGAAGAAGAAGACCGCCAGCAGGTAATTGACTCAAAAATAGTAGATTCCAACGATAGCGACGAGCAGGCGCTCGGCGACAAGATGCTCGTGGCTGAAAGAAAAGACTCTGCCAGCAACGAAGCCTTGGCAGAACAGGAAGCAGAAAGACTCCACCGCGTCATCAACGTGGCACTGGTGGGAAATCCAAACTGCGGTAAGACTTCCCTCTTCAACTTCGCATCGGGTGCTCACGAACGTGTTGGAAATTATAGTGGTGTAACCGTGGATGCCAAGGTGGGCGAAGCCGATTTCAACGGCTACCACTTCAATCTGGTAGATCTACCAGGCACCTATTCGCTTTCAGCCTATTCTCCGGAAGAACTCTATGTGCGCAAGCAGCTCATCGAGCATACGCCGGATATCGTCATCAACGTCATCGACACCAGCAACCTGGAGCGCAATCTCTATCTCACCACACAGTTGATAGATATGCACATCCGCATGGTCTGCGCCCTCAATATGTTTGATGAAACCGAGAAGCGTGGCGATAACATCGACTACGACAAACTGGGCGAACTCTTCGGTATCTCGATGATTCCTACCGTCTTCACCAATGGCCGAGGCGTGGACAAGCTCTTCGAGACCATCATCGAACTCTACGAAGGCAAGGAAGATTCCAGCGCTCACTATCGCCATATCCACATCAACCACGGACATGAGATAGAACATGGTATCGAGCATATCCAGAAATATCTGAAGGCAGATGATTCCATCCGCCAGCGCTACTCCACCCGATACCTCTCCATCAAGTTGTTGGAGAATGATAAGCACGCCGAGGAATACGTAAGTCATCTGAACTCTGCAAAGGAAATCTTCGCAGCCCGTGATGAGGCAGCCAAACGTGTGAAGGAAGAGAGCCTGGAAGATAGCGAAACCGCCATCATGGATGCCAAATACGGTTTTATCCATGGCGCATTGCAGGAAGCAGGCTATGAACCGGGCAAGGCGAAGGATACCTATCAGGTAACCCACCTCATCGACAGCATCCTGACCAATAAATATGTAGGCTTCCCAATCTTCGTTCTCCTACTGTTCATCATGTTCTCAGCCACCTTCGTACTGGGCGAGATTCCTAAGGGATGGATTGAGGACGGCGTGGCATGGCTGGGCGAGTTCATCAGCAATACAATGCCGGATGGACCAGTGAAGGATATGCTGGTAGATGGTGTGATTGGTGGTGTAGGTGCCGTGATTGTCTTCCTGCCACAGATTCTGATTCTGTATTTCTTCATTTCTTATATGGAGGATTCGGGATATATGGCTCGTGCAGCCTTCATCATGGATAAGCTGATGCACAAGATGGGCCTGCATGGCAAATCATTCATTCCGCTGATTATGGGATTCGGATGTAACGTACCTGCAGTGATGGCAACGAGAACCATCGAGAGTCACCGTTCGCGTCTGGTTACGATGCTGATTCTGCCATTGATGAGCTGTTCTGCTCGTCTGCCAATCTACATCATGGTCATCGGAACGTTCTTTGCCATCCAATACCGTTCGCTCATCATGGTATCGCTCTATCTCATCGGCATCTTCCTAGCCGTGATATTGAGCCGCATCTTTGCCAGTTTCGTGGTGAAGGGCGAAGATACCCCATTCGTAATGGAGCTGCCTCCTTACCGCTTCCCTACCTGGAAGGCGATAGGCCGCCATACCTGGGAAAAGGGTAAGCAGTACTTGAAGAAGATGGGTGGTATCATCCTTGTGGCAAGTATCATCGTATGGGCTTTGGGTTATTTCCCTCATAATGAAGAACTTGATACCCAGGCTCAGCAGGAACAGAGCTATATCGGCAGAATCGGTAAGACCATCGAGCCTATCTTCACCCCACAGGGTTTCGACTGGAAACTGGATGTGGGCTTGGTTTCCGGTGTGGGTGCCAAGGAGATTGTAGCCTCAACAATGGGCGTGCTCTACAGCAACAACGACAGTTTCTCTGATGATCAGGATTACAACGATGAAGACGGAAAATACGAAGTCTTGAAGAAGCAGATGACTTCAGACCTGAAGAAGACCTACGGTTACAGCGATGCCGAGGCAGCAGCGAAGGCAACGCTCACCGCCTACTGTTTCCTCCTCTTTGTATTGCTCTACTTCCCTTGCATCGCCACCATCGCTGCCATCAAGGGCGAGACGGGCAGTTGGAAATGGGCAGGCTTCGCTGCCGGCTACACCACGCTTCTGGCATGGGTAGTATCAGCCCTGGTCTTCCAGATAGGAAGTTTGTTTATCTAATCAAGGTGTCTGCTTTAAGAAAACAAACAAAGAGAGCGCACAACACCTGAACGACAGCCGCACAACAGCTGAGCGACGCTCGCACAACACCTGTTGTGCAAGCGCACATCAGCTGTTGTGCGGCTTACTATATAATATATCCAGAAGACTTATTCTATATATCTGAAAGACTTCAAGTAACTGTTCGGAAGACTTTAGTCATATACTAGAACGTTATCAGTCATATACCTGAACGACATCAATCATATCATTAGAAGACATCAACCGTTTCCTTATTCAGGATAATCTCTTTCCTACCTTTGCGGCAACAAACGCTATCATCAGACCCAGGCAGGCGGCAATGCTGATGGCAATGCGGAGACCGGTAGCCTCAGCAAGCCATCCGATAACCGGAGGTCCTACAAGGAAACCGAAGAAACTGATGCTCGAAACGATAGTAATGGCGATACTCGCCTTGATGGTTCCCAGTTTTCCGGCGATACTGTAACAGATAGGAACCGACGAAGAGATGCCGAAACCTACCAGCAGGAAGCCCAAGGTGGCAGGAATGAGATAAGGCAAGGCAGCAGCCAGCCACAAACCGCCCAATATCAAACCACCACAAACCTTCAATACTCTGGCTGGGCCGTATTTCGTAACAAACCCATCAGCCATGAATCTACCCAACGTCATCGCACCCATACCAGCCACATAGCCCGCACGGATAAAAGCCTCATCGGGTTTTACTACTGATGAAAAATATACGCTACTCCAATCGTAAACGGTACCTTCACAGAACATGCCTGCAAATCCCATCAGTCCCAAAAGGAACAGAATCGGGTCGATGGTCTTGAAAGAGAACTTCGGAACATCCTCCTCTTCTGCTTTCGCCATGGCATCATTAATCAGAAAGCGGAAACCGACAGCAATGATGAGAATACTCAGAGCCAGGATAGTTCCAAAGTGGACATCTATCGGGAGTAAAGTATTGGCAAAGATGGCACCGATGATACCACCGGAGAATCCACCCAGACTCCACAGACCATGAAACGACGACATGATGTTGCGCCCATACATCTTCTCTACCAGACATGCCTGCGTATTGGTGGCAATGTTCATCAGATTCGCCATCATTCCGAAAGCAATAAGACTCAAAATCAGATGAAAAACCGTAGTACTGCTACCGATGCAGAAAAGAACCAGGGCATAGAGCACCTCAGAGAGAACCAGCATCTTCTTGCTGCCAAATCTACTCACCAGGATACCCGAGAAAGCCATCATCAGAAGTTGGCCGATAGGAATGGCGAAAAGCACCGTTCCCAACTGGCCGTTGCTCAGATGCAACATCTGTTTTACATCCGGAATACGGCTTGCCCAACTGGCAAACACTACTCCCGGAACAAAATAATAAGCCGCAACCGCCACTCGCTTGCGCGCCAAATCACTTAAATTACTCAAATTACTCAAACTGACTGTCATCCTTAATAATATACCTATTATAAATACTCATTTCTATTAGCGGCTGCAAAATTACAAAAAAAAAACAGAAAAAGACTGATATTTGAACAATAAATGTTGCGCCGTTTGAGATTTTTGCCGTACCTTTGCACTCAGAAAAAGAATTAAAAACAAACTAGCAATGAAGAAACAAACAATGATTACCCTGGCACTCGCCTTGACTTTGGCGATGCCAACCCTACCCGCCTTCGCCCAGAAGGCGATGAGCAAGAAAGAAATTGCCGAAAAAGAAAAGGCTTTCAAGAACCTTCAGCATCCCTGGAAGGGAAAGAAAGTGGCTTACTTCGGCGACTCCATCACAGACCCTAACATCAAGGCATCAAAAGTAAAATACTGGGGATTCCTGCAGGATTGGCTCGGCATCACCCCTTACGTTTATGGTGTGAGCGGCAGACAGTGGAACGATATTCCCCGTCAGGCAGACCAACTGCAGAAGGAACATGGTGATGATTTCGATGCCATCCTCATCTTTATGGGTACCAACGATTACAACAATGGTGTGCCTGTAGGCGAATGGTACACGGAGACTTTCGACAGCGTGAGAGTAGCCCGCCACAAGCCAAGCGAAATGGTACAGCGCCGCCACCGCCACTTCTGCATGGACAAGAATACATTGAAAGGCCGCATCAACATCGCCATGTCGAAGTTGAAGCAGATGTATCCTACCAAGCAAATCGTGGTGATGACTCCTGTGCATCGTGCTCTCTTTGCCAGTGGTGACAAGAACATCCAGCCAGATGAGATGTACGAGAATGCGCGTGGCATCTTCTTCGATGAATACGTGAAAGCTATCAAGGAAACAGGCAATGTCTGGGCGGTTCCGGTCATCGACCTCAACTCCCTTTCCGGTCTCTTCCCTCTTTACGATGCTGGTGCGCAGATGTTTAACAAACCGGATACCGACCGTCTTCATCCTAATGATGCCGGCCACTCCCGCATGGCTAAGACCATCATGCAGCAGCTCTCTGCATTGCCTTGCGTCTTCTAGAAATCCGCATCATTTTCTGCCCGCGTACTTGAGCATCTATACCCACGTACAGTAATCAATGCCTCGTTTCTCACACTCTCCTCGCAGGGCGGCGAGGAAGTAGCTGCGCTCGCTGCCCCAACCACGAACCTTGCGCTCGTGATCTATGGTCTGCTTCAAACGCTCATCGCTGTAAGCGGCAAAACGGGCAGCATACTCTGAAATTCTTGACTCGGCATAACCTGCATCAACAGTTGAAGACTCGGCATTAGCTGCCATTACACTCTCATTGTTCTTTAAATCTGAATTTGGATTCATAAAGATAATTATTTTAAGTTGTTAAACACTTACACATTCTTTTACCACCGTGGTTATCTCTATGCGAAACTCGGTTGGTGTGCCGCAACTGGGCAACTCTTAATGCTTGATTTCGGGTGCAAAAGTACATCATTATTCTGAAACCACCAAATTTTTTCGGGATTATTTTTCCTGTTTTTTTCCTTCTTCTAAAGAAGAAGATTTTTCGGGGTAGCAGATAGTAAGGAAGAGAAATCCTTTAATGGTTAAACTTTCCTATATTTGCATTATAATAGCATTATAATAATAAAATTATAATTACCTTTGTAAATTGACAATCAGAAAGATACAAACAATTGAAATATAAAAACAAAGAATGATATGATACAGCAAGTAGAATTTTCATTGCGTCCGCTTCCTCGCGGCTTTCACCTCGTAACCAACGAGGTGATGAGGAACCTGCCAGCGCTGCCTAAGACAGGGATTCTGAATCTCTTCGTAAGACATACCAGTTGCGGATTGTCGCTGAACGAGAACTTCGACCCAGATGTGAGACATGACTTGAAGGGTATCTTCGAAAGACTGGTTCCGGATGGCGACCCAAGATACCTGCACCAGGATGAAGGACCGACGGATATGTCGGCTCATGCCAAATCGAGCATGGTGGGTGTATCGCTCACCATTCCCATTACCAACGGCAGATTAAACCTCGGAACATGGCAGGGGATCTACCTCTGTGAATTCAGAGAGGGAGGCGGAAGCCGACACCTCATCGCAACGATTATCGGGGAATAAATAACCGTTGCGACGAATCGAAGACGCCTCTATTTCCTGGATGAATCGGAGGCGTCTTTATCAATTTCACGGAAAAGGCCGAAGTATCTCTTGCATACCCAGACGATGCCGACAACCATTGCTATGACGAGGATTCCTCTTAAAATTCCACTTAATATCTTTGGCATACAATCCCAAATCGGCAGGAGATGCAACGCAAAACCTAAAACCGCCGTCAATACCAATACACCGATGGTCAGGAGCTTCTCGTTTTTGATAGCTGGCTCAGGATCCTCTACTTCTACCAGGTTTCTCAACTGGTATATCTTATAAAAAAAGAATACACCGTTCAGACATAAAAGAACACAGCAAACGATCACTCCACCCACAAATACAGGCTCACTTCCGATAAAATCCATACAACTAATCCATAACCAGAAGAGGGCTGACCATAAAGCTGCATAGCGACCCAACAGGGACAGGTAATATACCTGTCGGGCATTGACTATCTTGACGAAAGGAAAGTCATTGGCCTTTGGATGATAGCTGTGAAGCAAACAAGCAATAGGGAAAAAAGTACCCATTCCAGCCAACAGAAGAAGATAAGGCAAATCATCAGATGTGGCATGAATGACATTCCTGATGGTGAGCAGCCACATGGCAAGAACCAGGATTCCTACAATAAATTCAAAGACCCTGGCACTTGTAGAACGATAGATCTTGACTTGCGCAAAGATGCCAGCCTGCTCTTCCTTATCGCCATTCTTGAATAAATCAAGCACAAAATTAAATATTTTATTCTTCATCTTTCTTCTTCTCTTCTATTAGATTTGATTCATCTTCTTCCTTTGATTTCTTTGATGCAGCCTTCTTTTTCTTAGGCAGTCTGCCAGCCTTGCGCAGTGCTTCGGCGATGATCCATTGCAGCTGGCCGTTGGTTGAGCGGAACTCATCCTCCGCCCACGCTTCAATGGCACTCATCGTTTCCGAATCAATGCGCAATATAAAACTCTTCGTATTTGTTTCCTTTTTAGCCATACTTTTTTAATGATTCAATGTTCCCGTATTTACTACAGGCTGGGCAGTATCATCACCACAGAGCACTACGAGCAGATTGCTGACCATGGCAGCCTTCTTGTCGTCATCAAGCTCTACCACATCTTCATCGCTCAACTTCTGCAATGCCATCTTCACCATCGACACGGCACCCTCCACAATCTTCTCGCGCGCAGAGATGATCGCGTCAGCCTGCTGGCGGCGAAGCATCACGGCGGCAATTTCCGGAGCATAGGCCAGATAGTTGATGC
>ERZ650306.2064-NODE-2064-length-10682-cov-16.477087_pt1 | contig 10682 bp, 8 predicted proteins | sample MGYA00376242_ERZ650306 | MGnify/ENA primary metagenome ERZ650306 (study PRJEB26733, sample SAMN07839244) | wastewater metagenome | biome: urban; feature: wastewater treatment plant; material: waste water | place: USA: North Carolina | collected 2016-03-31 ...
AACTCCAGTCACACTTGATGATCTCGTATGCCGTCTTCTGCTTGAAAAAAAAAAAAAAAAAAAAAAAGCAAAACTATATCTAGGAATGACAAGAATGCTTGAAAAAAAAGCTTGTGAATATTTCAAAGATAAAGATATTGACTTTAACTTAAATTTAACTCTTGAAGATATTAAAGACCAATATACTATGGATTTTATTGTTAATGCAATGGAAAAGACAAATACTGCAAAACAGATAACTTTTGAGATAGTTGAAAGTGAAGGGATTGAAAGTTTCACTGAAGTATCAAATTTTATAAAAAAAGCAAAAAAACTTGGTTGTAAAATTGCTATTGATGATTTTGGTACTGGATACTCAAATTTTGAGTATATTATAAAATTAGATGTTGATTATATAAAAATAGATGGTTCTTTAATAAAAAATATAAATACAGATAACAATCTATATCTTACTGTTCAAACTATTGTTGGATTTGCAAAAGCACTTAAAATAAAAACTGTTGCAGAGTTTGTACATAATGAAGAGGTTTTAAATTGTGTAAAAAATCTAGATATAGATTACTCTCAAGGTTTTTTTATAGATGAGCCAAAAGAGTTGGCTTAATAGCAAAATATAATACTAACTATTAACAAACTTTATATATAATATACACTTTAAATTTTTAAAGGCAAATTATGAGTGATACAATAAAAATATTTAATGCAAAAGAGAATAATCTAAAAAATATAAACTTAGAGATACCAAAAAATAAGCTAATAGTTTTTACAGGACTTAGTGGAAGTGGTAAATCTACACTAGCTTTTGATACACTTTATGCAGAAGGACAAAGAAGATATATAGAGTCTTTATCCTCTTATGCTAGACAATTTTTAGACAAAGTTGGAAAGCCTGATGTTGAAAGAATAGAAGGATTAACTCCAGCAATTGCGATAGATCAAAAAACTACTTCAAAAAACCCAAGATCAACTGTAGGAACAATAACAGAAGTATATGACTACTTTAGACTTTTATATGCAAGGGTTGGAGAACAACATTGTCATCAATGCAATAAACCAATTTCAAAAATGAGTGCTACGGATGTAATAAATCAGGTATTATCGCTACCAAATGAAGCAAAACTTATAATACTAGCACCTTTAATAAATAGAAAAAAAGGAAGCTTCGCAGATTTACTTGAGAATCTTCGATCAAAAGGTTATGTAAGAGCTATGATAGATGGAGTAATGGTAAGACTTGACGAGGATATAGAGTTATCCAAAACTCAAATGCATACAATAAAAGTAGTAATAGATAGAGTTACAGCAAATGAAACAAACAAAGATAGAATTGCTCAAGATGTTGAAAAAGGTCTAAAAGAGAGTTTTGGAGAGCTAGAAATTGAGATAATAAATCACGAAGAGCTTGGAGTTGAAAAAAATATTCACTACTCAGAGCATATGGCTTGTTTTGATTGTAAAATATCATTTGAACCACTAGAACCAATATCTTTCTCTTTTAACTCTCCAAAAGGGGCTTGTAGCTCTTGCGATGGATTAGGAATAAGATATGCACTTGATATGAAAAAGGTTATTGATGAAGATTTAGCTATTGAAGATGGAGCAATAAAGATAATATATGGATTTAACAAAGGTTTCTATTTTAAAATGCTAATAGCTTTTTGTGAACAATCACAAATAAATATAAAAATTCCATTTAGAGATTTAGAAGAACATCAAAAAAAATCTATCTTGCACGGAACTGTTGATGAGGTAAAATTCTTTTGGAAAAAACACAAACTCACAAGAAAATGGGATGGTGTTGTAAAATTAGCCTATGATATGATAAAAGATGAAAAAGAGATGGCTGAATTTATGACAGAAAAAAAATGTGACTCTTGCAATGGAAATAGACTAAAACCAGCTAGTCAAACTGTATATGTGGCTAAAAAAACTATTCCTGAAATTTTAAATATTCCAATAGAAGAAGCTCACCATTTTTTTCAAGATGAAAACAATTTTTCATATTTAAGTGAACAAAATAAGATGATTGCAGCTCCAATTTTAAAAGAGATAAAAGAGAGAATTTTCTTTTTATATGATGTTGGTTTAGGATATATTACTTTAGGAAGAGATGCAAGAACAATAAGTGGTGGAGAAGCCCAAAGAATAAGAGTTGCTTCACAAATTGGAAGTGGTTTAACTGGGGTTATGTATGTACTAGATGAACCATCTATTGGACTTCATGAAAGAGATACTAGTAAACTAATAAAGACATTAAGAGCGCTACAAGAAAAAGGAAATACTGTAATTGTAGTTGAGCATGATAAAGAGACAATTATGGCTTCTGATTTTATTGTTGATATTGGACCAAATGCAGGTAAATTTGGTGGAGAAGTAGTATTTGCTGGAACTTTAGAAAAAATGAAAAAAGCAAAAACTCTAACTGCTTTATATGTAACAGAAGCAAAAAAAGTTGAATATCCTCATAATAGAAAACAAGAAGATTATATAGAGATAAAAAATGTAAATATAAACAATATCAAAAATCTAGATGTAAAACTTCCTCTTAGAAATCTAGTAAGTATTACAGGAGTTAGTGGAAGTGGAAAATCTTCACTTATTCTTCAAACACTACTTCCTGTTGCACAAGAGCTTTTAAATCGTGCTAGAAAGGTAAAAAAAGTTGATGGAGTAGAAATAGATGGTTTAGAAAAACTAGATAAAGTTATATATCTTGACCAAAGCCCAATTGGTCGTACTCCTAGAAGTAATCCAGCAACTTATACAGGACTTATGGACGAAATAAGAGACCTTTTTACTAAAACAAAAGAAGCTAGTCTTAGAGGGTATAAGATTGGACGGTTTTCATTTAATGTAAAAGGTGGAAGATGCGAAAAATGTCAAGGTGAAGGTGAAATTAAAATAGAGATGCACTTCTTACCAGACATTATGGTTAAATGTGATGTTTGTAATGGAGATAGATACAACGCTCAAACACTTGAAATACTTTACAGAGGAAAAAATATATCTGAAGTTCTAAATATGAGTGTAGATGAGGCTTTAGAATTTTTTGCTAAGGTGCCAAAACTTAAAGCAAAACTTCAAACTCTAAGCGATGTTGGACTTGGATATATAACTTTAGGACAAAATGCTGTAACTTTAAGTGGTGGAGAAGCTCAAAGAATAAAACTAAGTAAAGAGCTAAGTAAAAAAGATACAGGAAATACTCTATATATTTTAGATGAACCTACAACTGGACTTCATTTTGCAGATGTTGATAGACTAACACGTGTTCTACACCATTTAGTTGAACTTGGAAACTCAGTACTTGTAATAGAACATAATCTTGATGTTATAAAAAACTCTGATTTTGTAATAGACATAGGTCCTGAAGGTGGAGATAAAGGTGGAAAAGTTGTAGATATGGGAACACCTGAATTTTTAGCACAAAACCACAAAAATAGTGGCTCATATACAGGTTACTATTTGGATAAAGAGATAAATAAGTAGTCTTTTTTTATTAAGCAAAAAGCACATAAAAAGAGATATTTTGATAGGATAATAAAACACAATTTATGAAGGAAGATAATGAAATTTAAAGTATTTGTAGATGGACAACACGGAACAACTGGATTAAAAATTCACGAATTATTAGAAAAAAGAGATGAGATAGAACTTTTAGAAATAGATGAAAAAGATAAAAAAAATATAGAAAAAAGAAAAGAGCTTTTAAATAGTGCTGATTTAGTATTCTTATGCCTCCCTGATGATGCGGCAATTGAGTCTGTAAGTTTAATTGAAAATGAAAATGTAAAGGTAATAGACGCAAGTACAGCACACAGAACAAATCCATCTTGGGTTTATGGAATACCTGAACTTACAAGCAAACAAAGAGATAAAATTAAAAATTCAAAAAGAGTTTGTGTACCTGGTTGTCATGCAAGTGGACTAATAATATCTATGAAACCTCTTTTTAGAAATAAGATTTTAGGGAAAAATCATAAACTTATTTGTCACTCAATTACTGGATATAGTGGTGGTGGAAGCTCAATGATAAATGATTATGAAAATGGTGCTTTTGAAATTTTTGGAGCTCAAAGACCATACGCTTTAGGTTTAAATCATAAACATTTACCTGAGATGAAATATATTTTAAAAACAAACAAAGCCCCTATTTTCACACCAAGTGTTGGGAATTTTAAACAAGGTATGCTTGTAATGTCATATATTGAAAAAAAGAGTATGAAAAAAGCAACAAACCGTGAAGAGCTTATAAAAGTTTATAAAGACTATTATGCTGATGAACTTTTTATAAAAATAGTTGAAAACAATGATGAATACCTAGAAAATGGTTTTCTAAATCCAATGAGATGTAACAATACAAATAGTATAGAAGTATCAATTTATGAAAACAACACAGATTTAGTAATCATATCAAGACTTGATAATCTAGGAAAAGGTGCAAGTGGAGCAGCTATTCAATGTATGAATATCATGCTAGGACTTGAAGAGAGAAAAGGTTTGGAGATAAAACTCTAAACTTCTTATCCTCACCCTACTAGCTAAGATTTATTATTTATTAAAACTATTCGCTCTTTTAAACTCCATAATAGCCCTATTTCTTGAGTAGTTAATACCTACAATTTGTCTTGGATAATTTAGAAAAATATCTTCTTGAACACCATTTTCTGTATGTATGATTTTTGGTGAAATATCTTTTAAATCTTTTAAAACAGTTTTTATAAAAATAGCATCTTTATCAAACTTTTTTGATTGTAAATATGGATTAAAAACTCTAAAATATGGAACTGCATCAACTCCAGTACTAGCAGCCCACTGCCAAGAGCCTATATTTGAACTTGCTTCATAATCCAAAAGTTTCAAAGCAAAATACTCTTCGCCTTTTCTCCAATCTATTAATAAATTTTTTGTCAAATATGAAGAGGTAACCATTCTTAAACGATTATGCATAAGTCCTGTTTGATTTAAATATCTCATACTAGCATCAATTATTGGAACACCCGTATTTCCTTCACACCAATTTTTAAAATCATCTTCATTTTGATTCCAATTTACTTTAATTGAATTTAGATTTTCAAATTGTGATTTTGGGAAATGGTATAAAATATAGTTATAAAACTCTCTCCAAAATAGCTCTCTTATAAAAAAATCTATCTGCTTTTTTGGTGCATTTAGCCTTTTTATTTTATTAAATAGTGTTCTAGCAGAAACAAGACCAAATCTTAAATGAACACTTAAATTTGAGCTAGCATCTAAATAAAAATAGTCTCTATTCTCTTGATAATTTTCAATTTTTTTTGAAAAAATATCTATTAATTCATCTGCACTTTTATATAAAAAATCTGGTAAATCTTGCTTTTTTAATCCTAAATCATTTAAAGTAGGAATAAAACTATAATCAAAATCTACTTTTTTTAAATTTTTAGGAGTTTCAAACTCTTTTATATTGTTTGAACTATGCAAAAATTCCAAAGAGTTATAAAAAGCTGTAAATACCTTGTATGGTGTTTTATCAGCTTTTAATACATCATTTGGATGGATTAAAAAAGAGTCCGTATATCTTTTTATTGGCAATATTTTCTCGCACTCTTCATCTCTTGTTTTTGCATAAATATCGAAATCTATTGAAGTTAAAACCTCATCAAACCCTTGATTTTTTAAATCAATAAAAACATCTTTGGGATTTGAATAAAATATTGCTAAATCAAGACCTATTTTTTGTAAATTCTCTTTTAATTCCAAAACAGTTTTATAGATAAAAGTTACTCTTTTATCATCTTTTGGAAGCTTATTTAATATATTTTTATCAAAAATAAAGATAGGTAGAACTTCATCTTTAGCATTTGCTAAAATCTCACTATCAACTACTCTTAAATCTCTTCTAAACCATAAAACTTGCTTCATTTTGCTAAATTTTTCAAAGTTTCATCAATATTTTTATATTTAAAATTAAATCCTAAATCAAGTAATCTTTTAGGAATTACACTTTGCCCATCAGTTAAAACTTTTGCACCTTCACTAAATATAAGTTTTAAAACAAACTCTGGGATAGGAAAAATAGTTGGTCTATTTAAAACTCTTCCTAGTGTCTTTGTAAACTCATAGTTTGTTGTAGGAGTTGGCGCTGTACAATTAAATACTCCATCTAAACTATTTTCTATTACAAACTTATAAACTTCTATCAAATCTTCTATGTGAATATATGAAAAGTGTTGTTTACCACTTCCTATAATTCCACCAAGACCTAATTTAAAAGGAGTTATCATCTTTTGAAATGCTCCACCATTTTTTCCTAAAACTATTCCAAATCTAAAAATAGCAACTTTTGTACTCTCACTTTTTGCTTTTTGTGCCTCTTTTTCCCAATTTTGGCAAAGAGTTGATAAGAAATCATTTGAAAAAGAGCCATTTTCATCATATTTAGCACTATTGTCATAAATTCCAACAGCTGATGTTGAGATAAAAAGTTTATCTTTTTTTTCAACTCTATTTAGAGATTCAACAAGTTTTTTTGTAGTATCAAGTCTACTTGAAATCAAAAGTTTTTTATAACTTTCACTCCATCTATTTATTATATTTGCGCCACTTAGATTTATTACAACATCACTTGAATTTATAAGTTCATCTAGTTTTAAAGAGTTATTTAAAATATCTCTTTTTATTTGAACTACCTTATAGTTTTGTTTTGAAAAAAAATCCACCAAACTTTGCCCAACAAACCCACTAGCACCTGATATTGCAATAGTTTTCATATTTTATCCTTGTATAATTATTTTTACTGAAATCTTGTCGTTTTATAGCTTACTTTTAATTTATGTTTTGTAGCTCTTCCTTGAACTCTTTTTCTCCACATCTTAAAACTACTTCTTTTTAAAAGATCTCTCATCATATTTTTAACTTCATTTTCAGTAAAACCATAAAGCTCTTTTATTGTGTCAAAAGAGACTCTATCTTGCCATGCCATTTCAATAAGTCTATTTTTATCACTTTCAGTAAAAGATAAATTACTTGGTTTTACACCCTTCTTTTTATTTATATTAAACTCTCTCGCACTATCTTTTTGAAAATACATATCTTACTCCTGTATTGTATAAATAAGTTTTGACTTATCAAATCCCATATTTGAAATTTTTTCTAATAGTTTATTTAATACCTCATCACTAATAGTTTTCTCTCGTGAAAGTATCCATAAATACTCTTTAGATGGTGTTCCAATAATTGCATACTTATAATCATCATCTAAATCTAAAATCCAATAATCACCATAAAATGGTCTAAAAAAACTAACCTTTAATTTACTATTTGTTTCATCAACACTATATGCAACTGCCTTTGCATCTTTAAACTCATTTGTAGATATTTTTGTACAACTATTTACAACTTGAATCTTCTTATCATCTCTTAAAGAGTAGTTTGCTTTTACATTTTTACAATCTTTTTGAAACTTATGTTCATATCGTGCAATTTCATACCAATCACCAAGATATCTTTGTAAATCAACTTTTTTTACAGTCTGTAAATCTGTCTCTTGTTTTGTACTACAAGATACAAAAAATATAGACAATAAAGCTATACAACAAAAACTAACTATTTTTTTCATGATTCTTCCTTATTTTAATTTTAAATCTTCATAGATAGTTTTTAAAGCTACTATAAAATTATAATTACTATTTGGTGTTTTTGCAACTCTATAATCTTTTATACCATGCTCTTTTGCTAATTCTCCATATTCTAGCACTAATTCTCCTAAAGTTTCTGAATTATCAACAGTAAAAGATATAGGATAAACAATAACCTTTTTTCCTAACTCTTTAATCTTATCTTCCATATATGGTTGTAACCATTTCATGGGACCAACTCTTGATTGATAAGCAAGATCTATTTTTTTGAAATTTATATTTTGTTTTTTTAACTCTTCTTTTACAAACTCAACATTTGCCAAAATATGTTTTTGATATAAATCACCCTTATCTATAACTCTTTGAGTCAATCCATGAGCTGAAAAAACTAACTCAAACTCTTCTGCTTTATCATCTTTTAATGCCTCTTTTATTCTATCAACTATTGCTTTGTTATAAAATATATTATCGTAATAGTAATCAATAGTTTTTATTTTATGCTCTATTTTAAATTTTTTAGCACAAGATATAAAATCTTCAATAGAAGATAAAGTTGTAGTTCTTGAATAATGTGGATACATAGGTATTGCATAAATCTCATCATAATGTTTTACTTTTTCAATAACATCTTTTGCAAAAGGAGATGTATATCTCATCTCATAAAATACATCTGCATCTACAACTTTTTGTAATCTTCTTACTAATCTTTTGGTATATCCAACTATTGGAGAAACTCCACCTAATTTTCTATAATTATCTTTTGCTATATTTAATCTTTTATATATAATTAATTTTGCTATTAAAGCCCTAATTGGTTGTGGAGCTCCTATAATATATTTGTCGTTAAACATATTTTTTAAAAATACTTCAACTTCATCAAGGTTATTTGGTCCACCCATATTCATTAAAACTATTGCTCTTTTCAAAATCTTTCCTAATTTTTATTTAAATTTATAATATATAGAAGATTTTTTGTAGCTCTTTTTTGTTAGTTTATATTTAATTTACTCAACTTTCGCACATAAAACCGAGCTGTTTTTTAGTGTGAACTCTTAGTATCTCGATGATTTGCTCTAAATCTTTATTTCTCTTGACTATTTGTGCAGATTGTATCAATTGTTCTAGGATTTTTAAAAATAGCTCCATTGAAATAGCTAAGGTTTCAAGTTGGCATTCTAAATCTCTAAAAAGATTTCCTAAAGTTTGTGGTTCATTATTGATACGATTGATATAGCTTGTTATGTTATAAGCTAAAAATGAAAGTGTAATTCTTGCAATTAGAGCTTCATAAATTCTGTTCTCTTCTTTACCAAACTGGAAATATTCTCGTAAATCTTTATAACCTTGTTCAATATTCCATCTTTTTTTGTAAGTATTGATAATCTCTATATCAGATAAATTAGTATTTGTTGAAATAATAGGAATTAAATTATCTTTAGTTTTTATAAAAACTATTTTTATTCTACCAAGTGTTTTATGTGTTGTAATAGTTGATATATAGGTATATTTGATTGTATTATAGTTACCAAATTTAGATGTTTTTTGTTTTTTTGCTTGAGTGTATAGGGACTCAAGAGTATTATGCTTTCCAACAAACTGCCAGATTCTAGGATTATTTGCAATTCTTGCAATAACATTAAGACCATTTGTTTGTACAGTATTGATAAAATCAGGTTTAGCATACCAACTGTCAACTAGTAGATAATCTGCATATATCCCTAATTTTAGAACTCTTTGAAGCATATCAAGTGCTAAAATATTTTTACCATTATACCCTTCAACTCTTCGTTTGTTGGCATTTGAATTATGATGAAAATGATTATTCATAACATCTGTGATTTTATTTTTATTGTAGTTGATTGAAAAATCTAACATCATATCAGTATAGCTATCACTATAATTGAGTGAAACAATATTTACACCCTTAACTACTCTTTTTTCTTTATTACTCCAAAGATTTTTACAACACCCTTCTATTGATTGACCTCGTTTTATTTCAACAGTATCATCAATAATTAACACTTTTGTATCAGTATTTTTTTGAAGTATATGCAGTCTCTTGATAAGTTTAGCAGAACTTAGTAAAAGTAACTTTCTCCAATTGTATTTTTCATTTTTCAAAAGTCTATAATAAACATCTTTTTTGAAACTATCATTACTATACTTCATAAAAGTTGATATTTTTTTATTAATAATAAACATATATAAAAATTGAAGTGTTATAAGGTAAGGTGAAACACCAATATCCCTTTTGATAAAGTTGCTTTGTTTCAAGATAGAACTAAAATTTATATCCTTTAGAACTGTAAGTATTGGATTTTTTAACACTCTTCTCATAGCAGTTTGGATAAAATTGTCAAGTTCCATAAAAAAGCCTTTTATAATAGTGTTTTGGTCGATACAATTATATCAAAAAGTGCTTATTTATGGGATTTAATGAAGCTTTTTTATATAGAAATTTATGATTTACTATGTGCGAAAGTTGAGTAATATTATTTTTATCTATTTTTTCTATTTTTAGATTAATTAAAAAATAAATTATTGGGTCTTTTATATTTAAATTACTCAAATTTAAACCTGATGATAAATTACCAATATCCAATGGGTTATTTTTTTCATCAAAGAATTTCTGATTTTCACATAAATCATTTATAAAATCATATAAATTATGATTAATAAATGTTTGATTTTCAGTTTGAAATTTTTTGTTTTGTATCCAATAATCAAGATCATCTATATTTTTAAATATAGTCTCGAATAGTTTAATTATATTTTCTCTTTTTCCAGTTTGCCAATGATAATAACTAGATGGTTTTATACCTAAAATTTCGCATAATTTTTCCTTGTAGCTCTTTTCGTTATATGTTTTTTTATGGGAATTAGAGTATGAATAAGGTAGTTCCCAAAATAAATTAAAAAATAATATATCTTCTTTTAATATGTGTCCCACAATAAGATCATCAACTATAAATGAAAAAAAATCTGTCGGCTTTAATTTTCTATTTTGATAAGCATCCCGTAATTTCACCATCTTATTCAGAATACCTGTCAGACTTATAAAGG
>ERZ650306.2066-NODE-2066-length-10681-cov-8.757952_pt1 | contig 10681 bp, 11 predicted proteins | sample MGYA00376242_ERZ650306 | MGnify/ENA primary metagenome ERZ650306 (study PRJEB26733, sample SAMN07839244) | wastewater metagenome | biome: urban; feature: wastewater treatment plant; material: waste water | place: USA: North Carolina | collected 2016-03-31 ...
ATAATAACTGCGATCATAACTGGCTTGCTGGAACAGTGCTTTAGCATGTGCTTTATTACCCAGTTGCTGTTCAGCCCGCGCCAACCAATATGACCAGTGAATATCGTCTCGTCCGGCCCGGGGCATCAAATTGATCCATTTTTTGATGGCATGCCAGTCCATTTCGGCCAGCGCTAAACGAACGCGCAGTTCCAGCAAAGAATTGTCCCGTAATTGCAGCAGGCTATTATCTAGCCACGAACGGGAGGTTTTAATGCGTTCCAACATCATGTCACGGGCGATTTGGGTTTTAACAGCCACCAAATCGGCTTCACTGAGCTGATAACGCGCTTTTATGCCCAAATAACGCGATAACACAGCCTCAGTGCTGTTATCCGCCCAGCGTTGTAACGCTAAACCGGCAATTTGTCGGGTTTTACTGTCACTGGCGACGGGTAATAACGTTTCAACCTTTTCTGGCTGCGCATACACAGAAATCAGCTTACTGGCGTAAAAAATATTATTGCTGCTCGTCATTTGCGGCAGCAGATGGTTCATCAGACGAGGCTCATCCGCTTTAAACGCCAGCACCATCCGCTTCCAGATATCGTCCTCTGTCACGCCGCCGGCTTGTTGCCACAACGAAAATAAGCTGTCACAGGTTGCCGGACGAGAATGGCCATAAAACCAGATTTTACGCGCGAACTCGATGGCTTTATCCGTTTGTCCGGTTTGGTATTGCGCCATATGCCAGGCACAGCGCAATGTCATCGATTGCGGTTCGTTCGGTTGTAACTGTAGATATTCTTGCCACATGTTGTTCTGCATCAGCAGATAGGCATAACTCTCTGTCAGACGGCTGGCCAGATAACTTTGTGGATATTGGGCAGCAAAACGCTGCACTTCACTCAGTCGAGTGATATCGGGCTGATAAGAGAGCGCGTAATAATCCAGATAAGGTAGCAGCGGATAATCTGCCAACTCGTCTTTCGCTGACGAAAGAGAGCTGAAATTACCGGCTTTAAGCAGCGGCAACACAGCAGTAAAACGGTTGCGCTCAGCGGTTAAAGAAGACGATGCCATGACATTAAATGCCATCAACCCACTGAGTAACAGCACAACTATTCGCGTTTTCATGACGATGCAATCCATCCCGGGTATCAACAACAGCACAACTCCGGCTGTAACCGGAAGATTATAAACACAGCGTCAGGGTGCTGACAGCGAATTTACCGCTGACTGGCAGACTTATTTCTTATTGAGGTAATCTGTGGCATAGGTAGCCATCACTTCTGCCGGTAGTGGCTTACTCGCCAGATACCCTTGATAAAAATGGCAAGACTGCTGTTTCAGGAACTGAAGTTGCTGGCGGGTTTCCACCCCTTCCGCCGTCACATTGAAGCCCAGATGACACGCCATCGCTAATACTGCCTCAGCAATGGCCATATTGCTGACATCATTCGGAATGCCTTTGATGAAGGTGCGGTCAATTTTGAGTTCGTTGACCGGCAAGCGGGTCAGATAACCTAATGAAGAATATCCGGTACCAAAATCGTCGATAGAAAAACTGATGCCTATCGATTTCAGTTCCGTCATCTTTTGGATAGTGTCTTCCAGCCCTTCCAATACCACTGATTCGGTAATTTCCAGATTCAGTGCTTCCGGTAACATGCCGGTTTTATCCAGCACTTCATACACGCGTTCCGTAAATTTGGCATGGTGGAACTGTTTTGCACTGACGTTGACCGACAATTGTGGCAGCTTAATATTACTGGAATACCAATACATATATTGATGACAAGCTTCTTCCATTACCCATTGGCCAATATCAATGATCAGGTCAGTCTCTTCTGCAATAGGAATAAACTCGACCGGGCTTATCATGGCACCGCCCGGCACTTGCCAGCGGATCAAGGCTTCCGCACCAATCAGCTCACCGGTGGCAACCATGTGCTGTGGCTGATAATGCAAAGAAAGCTCGTGATTACGTAATGCATCACGCAATTGATTATGGATACGCAGGCGCTTATCCACTTTACGCTGCATAGCGGCATCAAATGCACGCACCGTACTGCGGCCATCTGCTTTCGCCTGATACATGGCGGTATCAGCCTGTTTCAGCAAATCAGCAGGGGTTTGATTCCGGGTCGGGTATAAGGTTACTCCCACACTCGCGCCCAGATGTAGCACTTGCCCGTCATAGTAATAAGGTGCAGAGACCTCCTCAATTACTTGCTCGGCAAGCAGCATGGCATGCATTTCTGCCTGTGGCGGATTGCAGGATAACCCTGGTAATAATGCAACAAATTCATCACCACCCAGACGCGCCAGTTCATCATTTTTAGTGAAAAACGGTTTGAGTCGCTCAGCTACTTGCTGTAACACCCAATCGCCAGCAGCGTGACCCAGCGAATCATTGATATCTTTAAAATGATCGAGATCGATGAACAATAAAGCGCCAACTTCATCCTGCACTTTGGCTTGTTCAAACAGAACACTGACCTGTTCCAGCAAACGACGGCGATTTGCTAAGCCGGTTAATTCATCATAATAAGCCAGCGCCTGAATACGCTGACTACTACGTACCCGCTCCGTGAGATCATCAAGACTGATCACATAGTGGCTAAGGCGATTAACCTCATCCTGAACCGGCGTCCAAGTTTCCCACTGCGGATAGTGCTCACCATTCAAGCGTTTGCGTTCCATTTCGCCACGCCAATGCAGGCCTTTTGACAACGAATCAGACTGTTGTTCAGAGAAACTCCAGATCTCTTTACCTAATTCACACCCAATCGCCTGTTCAGCACTAATCCCGGTTATCTCGGTAAATGCCTGATTAACCCGCATGATGGTTAAGGTGGGATCAGTGATGATACAGCCTTTATTGGTATCGAAAGCAACGGAGGAAAGACGCAATTCTAATTCCACCTGATAACGGATCAGTTCCGCCTCAATCCGGATCAGTAATGGCTGCAATGCTCTGACCAACTCATTCGGATCAGGATGCTGATCTGAAAAAGTGAATGAGAGATGCCCAATGATTCGTTGCTGATTATGCCGTAATGGCACCGCAATCAGCCATTTTGGCTGGATCAGCATCGTCACCGGTACATCAGGCATGGATTGGATGATCCAGTTATCTGCCAGATAAAGCAGACGGCAGCTACTGTCCTGTAAGGGATAACGATGATGTTCTAACGCAATCGTAGCACCGCAACCAGCGATGATTCGCACCGATGCCGTGCCGTGTCCGACTTGTAATAACTCACCAATCCAGACTGCGTCAGCACCAATTTCCGTCGCCAGTTGTGCAACTAATTCGGTAAAAAAGAGCCGTCCCGTTTTGGTCGCTAATTGATAGGTAAGTTTATGTAGACGTTGTTGCCATAACAAATGTCGCCAAGCCACCGCATCAGGTTGCAGCATGAGTAATGCTTGTTCAGCTAACGCGACAAAATGATTAACTAAGGCACGAGTATTTACTGGCCATTCATGATCTTGTTCTTTTCTGCAAACCAGCATCCCTTGTATATCGTCATCAAAAACCACGCGAGCCAGAATAATATCGGCAGGTTCATGCCCAATGGGCGTATTCCGTAATCGGGCATCTAAATGTGCATTGGGAAATTCTAAAACAGAGGCATGGTTAAACGCGTCAGACAGCGCAGATACCGCATCAATGGGAATGGAAAGACCAATTCGCTCAGGATGAGGAATATCTTGCAGACAGATCACTTCACTCCGGGCAGGATGCAGTAACCAGAAAGTCACCTTGCCAGCATGCAATAGGGTCTGCATCATCTGACATAGCTGATGGATGTGCGATTCAAAAGCAGCTACCGACAAACTATCCGCATTTTTATGAGATAACAGACCGGAAAACGGGGCGGATAACATCATGTTCGCTTTATAGCCTGCTCTTATACGATTTAGCACTGGAACTAATGCTTAGCACTAGTCATTTCATTCGATGAACTATGACATAGTTACTCTTTATCTGGCAAGCCCGCACACCGCCTGCTATGCGCAGTGATCACACATTAGCAAAACCTCACATTACGCGCTTCATTTAGGCGATCTCCGTCACGGATTTACTTCTTCAAAACACTATTCTTAATACGTGGGTTGTAGAAACAAAGCAGGAGGATGCGAATATGCTGATCGAAATTACCAGCAAAATTATTGATGTAACCCCATCCATCCGCGAGTGTATCGCTTCTAAATTTGAGAAGCTGGAACGCATGCAGATACCAATGATTTCTCCACATGTGTATGTTGGCAAGGAAGGTGAACATTACGTTGTAGAAGCTAGAATTCAAATCCCTTTTGGCAAACTGTTTGCCGAAGCGGAGCACTCAGATCTTTATGCGGCAATTAATGCCTTAGAGCAAAAACTGGAACGTCAGATTATTCGACACATTCATCGTCCAGATGCGCGCCGCAACAGACAAGTACAACGCCAAAGTTCAATGGCTGCAATGTTCTGATTTTTTCTCTGAAGTACCCAACGCGCCTCTCACGGCGCGTTTTTTATTGCTGTAGATATACTGTTTCAAACTTCTGTAATTCCAAGAGCCAGATACAAATGCTGACGTAACGCGTGATATTGCGCTTCAGAACGCAGCAACAACATTTTTTCGCACCACAACAGGCTGACCAAATCAACAACTACCAGCATTTGGATGACCCGATTTAGCTCACAACATCCACCGGCGGCCTGATAGCTGTTGACCAACACTTGTTGTTGTCTCATATCAAATTGACCGACACGGCAGATCCCGGCGAGTTCAAACGCAGGATCACCCAACGCCGCATATTCCCAATCAACTAACCACGGTTTCATACCCAGTAAATTTGTTGGGTTAATATCGTTGTGGCAAAACACGGGGGATATAACCGGCAGCGCACGCAATATAGCTTGTTGTTGCTCAATTCGCTGGCACACGGTTTGAGATAACGATGGCAAACTAACCATCAATTGCTGCAGATAATCGGCCAGATCTAAAGTTTTTAATCGCGCAGGAATAGCATGTACTCGAGCCGCTAATTGACCCAGTTGGGTTATGCCTGCTGCTGATGAAAAATAGTCTGCTTGCCAAGATGGTTCATCACGCCACGCCAGAATCAGTTGCTGCCCATCTGCCGAGTGATAATGGATTTTCGGTAATAGCCCCGCCACTTCTGCAAGTAACAGCGCCTGACGTTCTTGTGCTCTATCGATGAACAAGCTCTCTGACTGAGCAATGCCCTGTCGATAGAAATAGTTGGTATGCTGGAGTTGCAGACGGTAGGTGTAATTAGTCAGCCCTTGCGCTAATAACACCGCGTCTGCCTGATTATAAGGTGCCGGTAACGGGAGCATATTTGCCAACAGGTTGTTATTTGCCAATAGATTATTATTTGCGGACAGATTGTTTATCGGTAAACAGCAACTCGCCCGATCTCAGATCCATCATACTGGTGGTCAATTGATAGGTTCGGCTCTTCTTAACCCGACTGACATTGCCGTACAGGATCAAATCAGCACCGGTTTGTTTTCCCAACTGCACGGCAGTAGAGGGGTTAAGCGCACCTTCACTTTGCTGATATTCCAATGATTGCTGAAAGGCCGCATTTTTTTCTAGCGGGATCAATTTAAACCGCCCCGAACGAGCCAGCTCAGTATGCAAAACATTGGTGATTTTGGCGGTATCTAACGTTGAACCCGTACTATTGCGGATCATATCAACATATAAGGTTGATGATTTTCCAAGCTCCGCCTTATCACTACGCTTGATAACCGATGCAGCCGTTCGTTTAGCCAACGCCTGAAGATCAAGGGGACGCGCTGGTTGTACACCTCCAGATCCGCTAGTCACCGTTTGACCAGCAGGGCTTTTACCCGTGGGTTTATATAATGTGGTATTACAACCTGTCAGCAGAAAAGCCACCAGCCATAACAGCCAGTGGGGTTGCCGAACACGATATTGTGTTAATGCCATCATCATGCGTCAGCCTGAACCAGACGACCAATACGTTTGCCACCCAACAAATGCATGTGCAAATGGAAAACTTCCTGACCGCCATCACGATTGCAGTTCACCACTAAACGATAACCGGATTCGTCGATACCTTCTTCGGCGGCCAATTTGCGGGCCACGGTAAATAAACGCCCTAATGCGACTTCATCTTCTATTGTCACATCGTTAACAGTGGGAATAAGTTTGTTCGGGATGATCAGAATATGCGTGGGTGCCTGTGGATGAATATCGCGGAATGCGGTCACCAAATCATCTTGATACAACAACTGAGCAGGAATTTCCTGACGGATGATTTTACTGAAAATTGTTTCTTCGGCCATGATGCATCCTTAGTCTGACAAAGATAAAAGAGAAAAAGCTGCGCCTATTCTGGCACAGCCTTTTGTTCAATACAGTCGAAAATAGCTTAACGAGTTCAAAGCGCTTCGATAGCACCTTTCCCTACCCCTTCATAAGCCACCACTTTTAATGTTTTTTCACCGACTTGTGGTTTTAACTGATGCGCAATGTAGGTTGCTAATAATTCCACTGTAGTATCGGTATCAATGATTTCGCAACTTTCCATCGGGATCGCCAGCTGAAAATCGCCCTGTGCCGACCGGTAGCGGAAACCATAATGTTGCGGGCTCGCCAGTTCCAGACCGGTTGGGCTCAATTCTAATTCGGTCACGGGTACCAGATCTTCTTTAGTTCCGAGATAAATATCCTGCCAACGGGTGGCCCAATATTGTTCCAACGCATGATCACGAACATCATCAACCCACAACTCAATCATCGAACGATGACCATGTGCAATACGCTGACAATTCCCATCATGTTTTTTCAAGCCATGCGTATAGTGATAACTTGGAGTCGGGATCACTTCATGGCGTAACGTAATTTTCAGACCATCAATATTACCCGGTAGTTGTGAGCGGATCAGGGTCAGCAAATATTCAGTGACAGTTTCAATATTGATTTCAGCCGCAGGAATAATTGCAAACGCCTGTTCTGGGCAATTCAAATGAATGGTGTGATCTTCGGCCAGAAAATCCACGAACAGATATCCTGCCGCAGCGGGTTCAATTAAGGTTTCAGATGCCTGCTTTGGCACCAGTAAACGATGGTCGACTTCCGCATCAATGATCGCTTTCAGTTGTTTTTTCACCCGGGCGAAATCAAACAACATGCTCATTTCGTTGAGTTCACCGGTCAACTCAACATCTACCAACCAGCTTTCACCAACTACGCCCCGGTGCGGACATAAATAGGCGGCGTCAATGACGGTCAGATCGCGTACAAATAAAATCATGTGATAGCCCTATTATCTTAAGTACCTGACAGGCGCATTTGCGTTTATCATTATTACAACATTCCTGCTAATAAGTATGTGACTTCTATGAACAGACTGTTAATCAAAAATGCCACCTTGGTCAATGAAGATCGTCAGCAACAAGCCGATGTCTTGATTGTGAATCAGCGGATCGAAAAAATCGCGGCCGATATTCCTCATGATGGCCAAGCACAACTCATTGATGCCACCGGTCTGCACCTCTTCCCCGGCATGATCGACGATCAAGTGCATTTCCGTGAACCAGGCCTGACGCACAAAGGCACATTAGCCAGTGAATCTCGTGCTGCGGTCGCTGGCGGCACAACCAGTTTTATGGAAATGCCAAACACCACACCACAGACAGTGACGGTCGAAGCGCTGGAGGCGAAATATGCTCTAGCCAGCCAAAAAGCGATCGCGAATCACAGTTTCTACTTTGGTGCTACGAACGATAACTTGGATCAGATCAAGCGACTCGACGCCAACCAAACCTGTGGCATCAAAGTCTTTATGGGCGCATCAACCGGTAATATGCTGGTCGATAATGCCGATACACTGGCGGCTATCTTCCGTGAAGCGCCGATGTTAATTGCAACACATTGCGAAAATACCCCGATGATCAAAGTGTTGGAAGACGCAGCACGCGAACAGTTTGGGGAAGATGTTCCTGCTCGCGAACATGCGAACATCCGCTCGGCTGATGCCTGTTATGCCTCATCCAGCATGGCGGTCGAACTGGCGAAAAAATACAATGCCAAATTGCATGTTCTGCATATTACAACCGCGAAAGAGCTGGCGCTATTCACTGCCAGCAAAGAGCTAAGCGAACTTTCCAACAAAAATATTACTGCGGAAGTCTGCGCACATCACCTGTTCTTTAATCAGGCTGACTACGATCGTTTAGGTCATTTGATTAAGTGTAACCCCTCAATCAAAACAGCTGCCGATCAACAAGCCTTATTGGCTGCCGTCAACAGCGGTGTGATTGATATCATCGCAACCGATCATGCGCCGCACACCTGGCAGGAAAAACAAAATAGCTATTTCAAAGCACCGTCTGGATTACCGCTGTGTCAGCATGCGTTGGTTTCATTGTTGGAACATTACCACGACGGTATTTTCTCACTGGAAACCATCGTAAAACGCACATCACATGCCGTTGCGGAACGTTATCAGATCCGCGAACGTGGTTATATTCGTGAAGGCTATTTTGCTGATCTGGTGTTGATTGATTTGAATAGCCCTTATCTGGTGACGCCAGAAAACACACTGTATTTATGTGGCTGGTCACCGTTTGAGGGTTACCAATTCCGCAGCCGTATTCATACAACACTGGTCAACGGTACCGTGGCTTATCAAAACGGACAAATCCAGACCAGTCAATTTGGTCAACGTTTGTTATTTAACCGTGGCTAATTGCACAGAGCCGTTGCAATTATTGCTAAGAAAAACAAAGCACGGTTGACAGGGTCAAGGTCGGCACATAGACTCTGCAACCGTTAAGCGGTTATTTTGTTTAGCATTCGGCGCGTAGCGCAGCCAGGTAGCGCACTGTCATGGGGTGTCAGGGGTCGGAGGTTCAAATCCTCTCGCGCCGACCAAAATATCCCGCAAAATCAGCCACTTAGATTAAGTTCTAGTGGCTTTTTTTATGTCTGAATAAATCGCAAAAAAATATGTAGCCACTTTGTAGCCAGTAGCGAGAAATAACGGCCTTCATTAGCCTGTTCTGGTGTGTGTTGTCATATTTACTGCCAGCGGATCACCATAAGACTATTTCACCTACTTTGAGCAAAATAGACTATCCTTCATAAGGACTCTTTTGATTAACACCTATGGATGGATATGAAATGAAAAAGGTTATATTTCTTGCTGTTGCAATCGCGTTAACTGGCTGCACTTACACAACACAAATGACATCAGGCAATCAATACCCTGCTTATAAGATTGTTGAGATACAAAAAGGGAAAAGTACAGAACAAGACCTGATTCGATTGTTTGGTCAGCCTGCCACTAAATCAGTGATTAATGAGCATGATGTGAAATGGATTTATAGCTACACAGAAGGCAGCGCATCAACTCAGGCATACACAATGAAAACTACATCTAACTTTGTACTGCATACGCTTGATATTTTGATGCGTGACGGTGTTGTGTTGAATTATGCTGAATCAGCATCGCCAGTTAATACGTCATTACAAACAAAATAGATGTTGTAACTTAGCCTGTGCTCTAGGTTTAACAATCTTCTAACTCAGCAAGGACATAATGCCAGCAATGTATCGCCTTGTTGATAACGTCCATCACTCTATCAGATGAAATGTCAGGCAGTCGCCATGCGATTTCCTGCATCTGTTCGCTGGTGGGGTGATAGTGTTTGTCTCCATCGGGTAATACCTCTTTAATCACCCTGTACGCTTCCAGAATCTCAGCAAATGAAGAAACAGCATTCCCTTGCTGTTCTACGTTGAATTGTTCTTCCAGTGCTCCGAGTCGCTGGCTAAAGTCGTTTCGGTTTAAACGTTTCATTATGAGTACCGGACACACAAACCAAGGTTATCAACCAACCATTCCCACCGTTCAACGTATTGGGCCTGCTCCCGGTCGATTAATCGGATAGCTTGCTGCAACTGCTCAATCTCTTTACCTGCACCGCCTGTGGCGATGTGTACGGCTTTATCGGTGGCTTGTTGTGCCAGTTGGCTGTTATTCGTCTGTTGTGCAAGATCGCACAATGCCAGCAGTTCATTTGCATCTGTCAGCTTGGCTAACAGGGTATCGAGGGATTCACCAGCAATGACTCGGCTTTGTAGCTTCATCACGGCCCGCAGGCTGTCCAACTCGCTAACGCCAGCGGAAAGGGCTTTCATCGCCGCTTGGCTGTGTTTCTCCAGTGTGCTGATACGTTTGGTTAGCTCTTCACGGAATGGCTTCACGTTCAACTCAGGGATGATACGGCGCATGTCTTCCTGCGCTTTGATGAATACCGCTTCCATATCATCACGGGCTTTATTTCCCGCCTGTTGAGCTTCATTAATTAGCGCCTGCAATTCACCGTGTGTATCAGTTGGCAAACTCATTCGTGCCTCATAAAGATTAACTTCTACTGCTTGCTTGAAAAATAAATCGCTCATGTTATTTGCCTTCCATAATTGCGTTAATGTCGTAACCTTCAAAGTCATCCTGAACAGCGTTTGTTACTGGCTGTTTATTTAATGCATCCGTTACTGCTTTAGTGACTGTATTTTTAAGTTCACGTTCATCGAGCTTTTTAATTACTTCATTCACCATCAAATCAATGAATGCCTGTTCTGTTTTATTTAGTGTTAATTTGTTCATTTGTTTTACCTCGCTTGTTTTTGTAGTGTTT
>ERZ650306.2069-NODE-2069-length-10671-cov-9.419932_pt1 | contig 10671 bp, 11 predicted proteins | sample MGYA00376242_ERZ650306 | MGnify/ENA primary metagenome ERZ650306 (study PRJEB26733, sample SAMN07839244) | wastewater metagenome | biome: urban; feature: wastewater treatment plant; material: waste water | place: USA: North Carolina | collected 2016-03-31 ...
GCTAACAAAACCCAGCGAAGCGATCCTGGCTAGGCGCACGACCGTAGACAGTACAAACAAGTACGGCAAGGTCGGGCAACGACGCCAGGAGGGTTTTGTTGGCGGCTCTTAGTAGCCGCCTTTTTTGCCAATGCCGGCAAAAGCAAACTCATAGCTCAGCTCAAACGGCTTGAACCACGGGCCCACGCCGGTTTCTTTGTCCACATGGCGGCCAAAGTGGCCGTGCGGGTTTTGCGACGGCGGCAGCACGGTGAGCTTGAGCTGATACTTGCCCGGCCCTTGCAGCTTGATGTTGTCGCCGTAGTGCGGGCCATCGTTGGCCACCATCGGCATCATGTCGCCCTTGATCACTTCCTTGCCGCCCACCTTGCTGATTTCGTACTTGATCAGCAGATACGGCATCCAGGCGCCTTCTTCAAAGCCGTTGGGGTTGTTTTTCACCGCGTGGATGTCGGCTTCCAGATGGATGTCGGAATCTTCCGCCTTGCGCATCATGCCTTCCGGCTCCATCTTGGTCGGCTGCAAATACACCGCGCCGATTTCCATGCCGTTCTTGATGGCCGGTTTGCCGATCGGGTATTCCTTGGCCGACGCACTGACGCAGACCGAGGCCAGCAGCGCGGCCAGGGCGAGTTGACTTGCACGATGACGCATGACAATGCCTTTCTGTGTGAGATGAAAACACCGCGCCAGCCGCCGGCGCAGGGAGGTTTCATCTTACTGGACTTCAGTTTATTTTTTCAATGGGATTGGTAACAATTTGTATTTACTTTTTGGACAGGCTTGGGCGGCATAGCTGACTGCACGATGAGCAGACGTTGACAGAGGCGATCAGGATGGCAAGGCAGCCAGCATTGGGCTGCATGTGGCAATGCTGCGTGTCGCAGCATCAGGTGTGGCTGGCATGCAACAGACCAGCACGCATTCGGGAAAACCTTTGGCTACCGGGCATGGCAGCACGGCGGGCAGTGCGAGCTACGCTGAAAAATCAGCCGGGGCCGATATTCTGGCCAACCGGCATATCGGTAAAATTTATTTCTTTTATTACAAGGCATTACAGGTTTGAATTTTCCGGAAACAGCCTGCCGTACACTGGCCCCGGGTGAATAACCGAACGCGGTGCTTACACGATGGCCAAGCCATCTTCCGCCCGCTCTGTCACTGTGTGACACCTCACCTCACGGACTGTGATGTTCCACCATTTCATGTTTCTGGAGACCGCCATGCCCAACACTGTTTATGCATCGTACAACGGCTCGCAAAAAGGCTTCACCGTACGCGACCTGCGACTGAACCAGACGTTCTTCCTGAATACCGGTTTTGACATCAGCGGGATTGCTGCCGGGCCGAACAGCGATGTGTACCTGACCTCGGCCAACAATATCTACCACTACAAGGCAGATGGCACACTCCTCCAGAAAATGACCTTTCCGGACACCGGCATCAAATACATCGGCATCACCGCCACCAGTGACCGCGTGTATGCCACGTATACCGGCTCGCAGGTTGGCGTGACCGTGCGCGACCTCAACCTCAACCAGCTCAGCTGCTTTGGCACGGCGTTCACCGCCAGCGGCATTGCTGCTGGTGATGCCAGCGATCTGTACCTGACGGCGCAAAACCATATTTATCACTACAACGTGAATGGCACGCTGATCAGCGACATGGCCTTCCCGGTCACGTCGATCAATTACACCGACGTAACCGTGCTGGACGATCGGGTATTTGCCTCGTATAACGGCTCGCAACTGGGCTTCACCGTGCGTGACCGTAACCTGAACCAGCTGTCGTATGCCAGCACCGGTTTCAACATCAACAGCATTGCCGCGGGCAAGAGCAATACCGTGTATCTGGCTTCGGCCAATCATCTGTATATCTACTCGGCGGCCGGCTCGTTGATTTACGACATGAACTTCCCTGACCACGGCGTCAACTACACCGGCGTGTCCGCGGTGTTTCTGCAACAGACCTGATATCCGGTAGCGCACAGGCACGGCAAAAGCGGCGAGGGAATTCTCGCCGCTTTTGTTTTGCAGATGCTGCGCGTGTATTACATCGCCGGCACAAACACCCGCAAGCGATGGCCGTCCGGGTCGGCGGCGGTCATGGTCAGGCCAAAGTCCATCTGCGTCGGCGGCTGAATCACCTCCACGCCCAGGCCACGCCAACGCGCCCAGCAATCGCGCAGCGCGGCTTCGTCGGCCAGCGCCGCCGCCAGCTCGACACTGCCGGGCTCGGCGGTTACCGCCGGGGCCACGCCTTCGCGCTGCCAGAGGCCCAGCTTCAGGCCGGACGGCAGCACAAACATGGCAAAGGTGGCCTGGCATTCCACCGGCTCGATGCCCAGCAGCGATTGATAAAAACGCGCGCTCACCAGCGGATCGGCAACGGCCAGAATGGTCATGTCGGGGGACAGCATGGGCAAACTCCTTGTCACAGTCAGGTTCAGAATCATCCGCGTCAAACACCGCCACACGGCTGTGTTTGATGTCGTGACTGTGATGGTAATATCCCCCTGCTGACAGCATGGTGTCAGGAGTGTGCCCCCCCATCTGACATGCCGCCGCACACAACTCACGCCGCCCGGCAACACCTCACACACGGCGCGCCGCCAGCCGCGCCTTGCCGCCGTGGGCGCATATACTCGCTATTCCGATTACCGATGCGTCGCCACCGCCAGCTTGTTGCATACTTGCCAGTGCGCACACCCTGCCACCCAGCCGCGTATGGCCGCAGACACGACAACGCCCCAAGCCCAGCCGGAGCGGCTGAGCCACGCCCCATCTTGAGGAATCCCCATGACCCCTGCCACCGACCCCGCCCTGCAGCTGGCGCTGACCATGCCCAAGGCCGAACTGCATGTGCATATCGAAGGCACGCTGGAGCCCGAGCTGGCCTTTGCCCTGGCCCAACGCAATGGCATTAGCCTGCCCTACGCCGACCAAGCCGCGCTGGCCGCCGCCTACAACTTTGACAGCCTGCAATCGTTTCTGGACCTCTACTACGCCTGCGCCGACGTGCTGCGCACCGCCGACGATTTTCGGGATTTGATGCTCGCCTACCTTGAGCGCGCCGCCGCCGACCATATCATCCACACCGAAATCTTTTTCGACCCGCAAACCCACACCGCGCGCGGCATCCCCTTCGCCACCGTGCTGGACGGCCTGGAAGACGGCCTCCAGCAAGGCCGGGCGCGCTGGGGCATCAGCGGCCGGCTGATCTTGTGCTTTTTGCGCCACCTGAGCGAAGAAGACGCCCTGGCCACCCTGGCCGAAGCCGAACCGCACCTGGCGCGCATCGATGGCTTTGGCCTGGACTCCTCAGAACAAGGCAATCCGCCCAGCAAATTTCAGCGCCTGTTCGCCCGCTGCCGCGCACTGGGCAAGCCGGTGGTGGCGCACGCCGGCGAAGAAGGCCCGCCGGACTACATCATCCAGGCACTGGACCTGCTGGGCGTCAAGCGCATCGACCACGGCGTGCGCGCCAGCGAAGACCCCGCCCTGCTCGCCCGCCTGGCCGCCGACGGCGTGGCGCTGACCGTCTGCCCGCTCTCTAACCTGAAACTGCGCGTCTTTCCCGACATGCACGCCCACACCCTGGGCCAACTGCTCGCCGCCGGGGTGAAAGTCACCCTCAACAGCGACGACCCCGCCTATTTTGGCGGCTACCTGAACGACAACATCCGCGCCGTGCAAGCCGCGTTTCAATTTGACGCCGCCACCTGGAAACAACTGGCGAAAAACAGCTTTGAGGCGAGCTTTGCCAGCAAGGCGAAGAAGGCGGGGTGGGTGGAGAGGGTGGAGGTGTGGTTTGGGGGGAGTGTGCGGCCGAAAAGACACAGCTAAATCTGACGGCACCGAACTGTTAGATCAAAAATTAGATCAAATGTAGAAGTTGCAACCTAGTCTTACAATCCAGTGCCATCAGAACGAGGCGCGGCCAGATCGAATCGCAACCTCATACTGATCAGTACACTCCCCCACTTTGGTTCATCCCGCCCACCCTCTATACTGCCGCTTTGTTGAGAGAGGACTTGAAGCATGGAACACAACCCCTACCGCGACGATGTGGTGATTTCCTGGGCGGAGTTGCACCGCGACACCCGTCGTTTGTGTCATGAGTTGATGGCCAAGGGGCCGTTCAAGGGCATTATCGCCATTGCCCGGGGTGGGCTGATTCCGGCGGCCTTGGTGGCGCGGGAGTTGGAGATTCGCTTGATCGACACCATTTGCGCGGCCAGTTATGAATCCAGCGACGACGACAGCGCGCAAACCCAGCGCAAGGAAGTGCGCATCCTCAAGGGCATTGAGCATGATGGCGAGGGGTATTTGCTGATTGACGATCTGGTGGATACCGGCAACACCGCGCGGGTGATTCGTCAGTTGTTGCCCAAGGCGTATTTTGTCACGCTGTACGCCAAGCCGATGGGGCGTCAGGTGGTGGATTTGTGCGTGAAGGAGTTCAGCCAGGATAAATGGGTGTACTTCCCGTGGGACATCGACTATCAGTTTGTGCCGCCGATCAAGAAGCGGCTGAAAGCTGAGCAGCAGGGGTGATGATGAACGGGCCTGAGTCGCGTGGCGATTCAGGCCCGTTTAGCGTGGCGAACAAAACCCGCCTGTTTTGTCAGTGGGTCTTGCTCTGAGCTGCGCGTGGCGAAATCACTCGGCGCAGCGTCAGGCGGCTTAGGCGTTCAGGTTTTTCGACACAATCTCATACACATCGCGCGACAGGCCGTCGTGGGCCAGCACGCGGGCCAGTTCCACGCGCATCAGCTCGGCGCGGGCCGGTTCGACGCGGCTGCGGCGGTTAAAGCAGCTGACCAGCCGCGAGGCCACTTGCGGGTTGATGGCGTCAATCGCCAGCACCTGGTCGGCCATAAAGCGGTAGCCGCTGCCGTCGGCGGCGTGGAAGGCGGCCAGGTTGCGGCCAAAGGCGCCAATCAGCGCGCGCACCTTGTTCGGGTTGGTCAGCGCAAAAGCCGGGTGCTCCATCAGCGCGGTGACGGTGCGCAGCACGTCCTGGCGGCGGCTACTGGCTTGCAGGGTGAACCATTTGTCCATCACCAGGGCTTCGTCGGCAAAGCGCTGGGCAAAGTCGGCAAACAGGGTGTCGCGGGCGTGGCTGTGGCTGTCGGCCAGCGCCGCCAGCGCGCCCATGCGGTCGGTCATATTGTCGGCTTGCTGGTATTGCTGGCTGGCCAGCGCGCCAGCGTCGCCGCCGGGCAGCAGCGCCAGATAGGACAGCGCCAGGTTTTTCAGCGCGCGCCGGCCGGCGTCTTCGTGGCGGAAGGCCAGGCCGCTGTGGCGGCGCCAGGCGGCGTCCCAGCGCTCGGCCAGCGCCTGCGCCAGCTCGGCGCGCGCTTGTTCGCGCACCTGGCACAGGCGGGCGGGGTCGGCGTGGTCTTGCAGCTCCAGCAGCTCAATGTCAGCCGGCAGGGTCAGCGCCAGCGCGGCAAAGGCCGGGTCGCTGTCGGCGTGGTCCAGCAGTTGGGCAAAGGCGTCGATCAGGCAGGCCGACAGCGTGGCCTCGCCTTCGCCCCGGTACAGGCGCAACAGCTCGCGGGTGGCCAGGGTCTGGCCGGCTTCCCAGCGGTTGAAGGCGTCGCTGTCGTGGGCGCACAGAAAAGCCAGTTCTTCATCGCGGTAGGCGTAGTTCAGCCGCACCGGGGCCGAGAAGTTGCGCAGCAGCGAGGGCAGCGGTTTTTCGCTCAGGCCGACAAAGGTAAAGGTTTGCTCGGCTTCGGTCACCGACAGCACGCGGGTGAGCGGGCCGGGGGTGTCGTCGCTGGCCAGGGTGACCGGCAGCTCGCTGCCGTCGGCGGCCAGCAGGCCCACCGCCAGCGGGATGTGGAACGGCAGCTTGTTGGTTTGCCCTGGGGTGTCCGGGCAGTGCTGGCGCACGGTCAGCGAGGCGGCGCCGCCTTCGGCAAACCAATCCAGGCTGACATCCAGCACCGGCGTGCCGGCCTGGCTGTACCAGCGCTTGAACTGGGTGAGGTCGATATGGTTGGCGTCGGCCATGGCGGCGACAAAATCCTCGCAGGTCACCGCCTGGCCGTCGTGGCGGCGGAAGTACAAATCCATGCCCTGACGGAAGCCCGCCGCGCCCACCAGGGTGTGGATCATGCGCACCACTTCGGCGCCTTTTTCGTACACCGTCAGGGTGTAGAAATTATTCATCTCGATGTAGGACTCGGGGCGCACCGGGTGGGCGGTGGGGCCGGCGTCCTCAGGAAACTGCAAGGCGCGCAGGCCGCGCGCGTCTTCGATGCGCTTGACCGCGCGGCTTTGCATGTCTGCCGAGAATTCCTGGTCGCGGAACACCGTCAGCCCTTCTTTCAGGCTGAGCTGGAACCAATCCCGGCAGGTGACGCGGTTGCCGGTCCAGTTGTGGAAGTATTCATGGGCAATCACCGCCTCGACGCCTTCAAAGTCGAAGTCGGTGGCTGTTTCGCGGTTGGCCAGCACAAACTTGGTGTTGAAGATGTTCAGGCCTTTGTTTTCCATGGCGCCCATATTGAAGTCGCCGACGGCAACAATCATATAGGTGTCCAGGTCGTATTCCAGGCCAAACACCTGCTCGTCCCACTGCATGGATTTTTTCAGCGAGCTCATCGCGTGGGCGGTTTTGTCCATGTCCGCCGGGGCGACGTAAATCTCCAGCGTCACCTTGCGCCCGCCGCGCGTGGTGTAGTGGTCGCGCAGCACCGACAATTTGCCGGCCACCACGGCAAACAGATAGGCCGGCTTGCGGTATGGGTCCACCCATTTCACCCAATGGCGCTTGCGGTTTTCGGTCAGCCCTTCGCCCACTTTATTGCCATTGGACAGCAGCACCGGAAAGCGCTGGCGATCAGCAATCAGCGTGGTGGAAAACTTGGCCATCACGTCCGGGCGGTCGAGGTAATAGGTGATTTTGCGAAAGCCTTCTGGCTCGCACTGGGTGTACAGATTGCCATTGGAGGCGTACAGGCCCATCAGCGAGGTGTTGGCGGCCGGCTCCAGCCGGGTTTCGATGTCCAGAATAAAGCTCTCGGGCACGCCGGGCAGGGTCAGCACTTCATCGGCCAGCGTCCACGCCGACGGCGCCAGCGCTTCGCCATCCAGCCGCACCGCCACCAACTCGGCGCTGCCATCCAGTTGCAGCGTGTCGCAGGCTTCGGCCTTGGGGTTGCGTTTGACCACCATGCGCGCACGCACGCTGGTGTGGCTGTCCAGAATGTCGAATTCCAGATCGACGCGATCAATCAGGAACGGGGCCGGACGGTAGTCTTTCAGGTATTTGGCGACGGGCGCAGAAGCGGACATGGCGAGAAAAATCCAGGCAACAAAAGGGGGGAGTGCAGCGGAAAACCGCAGACAGGCCATCTAGCAGACAACGTGCCAACCGGGGTTTCGTGATGCTGAACCATTATAACGCCGGCCTGACACGCCCGAAATGCATGACTGCACAGAAATCACCACAGGGCCGCTGCCAATCGGCCGGGGCAAAACCACCAAGTGATGCGCACGCACCGCGTGGATTCCTTTGCTGCGCTAGCGTCGCGGACACAACCCAGCGCAGCGGTCCTGGCTAGGCGGGTGACCGCAGACAATACGAAAGTACCGCTCCGCCACGCCAGGCGGGTTGTGTGAGCCGCGCTTACTCGTCCAGCAGCGCATTCAGCCGGATATTGGCGATGCGCACAATCTGGCTCAGCGCCTCGGCAAATTCGTCCTCTGGCGCGCGCGCCAGCCGCTGGCGCATGGCGGCCAGAATATCCGCCCGGCTCAGGCCGGTGACGGCGATGATGAACGGCCAGCCAAAGCGCTGGCGATAGGCCAGGTTCAGCGCCTGCAACTCGGCAAATTCTGCTGGGGTGCAGGCGTTCAGCCCGGCGCCGGCTTGCTCGCGGGCGGAATCCGCCGTCAGCTCGCCGCGAATGGCCGCCTTGCCGGCCAGCTCCGGGTGGGCGCACATCAGCGCCAGCTGTTCATCGCGGCTGGCGGCGTGCAAGGTGGCGGTCAGCGCGGCGGTGAGCGCGGCGCGGTCGGCAAACGGGCGGCGCGCCCAGGCGCGGCGCATCACCCACGGCGAATGCTCGAACACCGCGCCGACGGCGGCAACAAAACCCTCATTGTCCAGAGCGGACAGCTGAGCAAGAGTCAAAAAAGCAGGCATATCAGTGGCCAGGCTGTGGTTCATGTGGCTAGCCTACGAACTTGCCCGCCCTGCCGGCAAGCGGCGGCGGGATATAATGCTCTTGCCCGTGGCGATATATGACCGCACTGATCCGCTGCAAACGCTTCATTCCGTGGGATTATGCGCAAACCGCCATAGTCCTCATGCCTCCCCGCCCATCGGCAAGCTCCCTATAATCAGGCGCATCGAACACTGTTTTGCGAAAGCTGCCCATGGGACGCCTGACCACCCACGCCCTTGACACCGCCCACGGCTGCCCGGCCGCCGGGCTGGCCTACACCCTGTACCGGCTGGACGCCGCTGGCGCGCGCCAGCTGCTGGCCCACGGCCACACCAACGCCGACGGCCGCGCCGACGCGCCGCTGCTGGCCGACGCCGCCCTGCTGGCCGGGGTGTATGAGCTGGAATTTGCCGCAGGGGATTATTTTCGCCGCCGGGGCGTGACCCTGCCCGAGCCGCCGTTTTTGGATGTGGTCAGCCTGCGCTTTGGCGTGGCCGACCCCGCCGGCCACTACCATGTGCCGCTGCTGGTGTCGCCGTGGGCCTACTCCACCTACCGGGGCAGCTGATGGACAGCGGATACTGGCTGGAAATCGCCTCGCTGCTGCTGCGCTGGCTGCACCTGATTGTCGGCATCGCCTGGATTGGCTCGTCGTTTTACTTTGTCTGGCTGGACAACAGCCTGCGCCCGCCGACCGACCCGGCCTTGCGCGAAAAAGGCGTGGGCGGCGAGCTGTGGGCGGTGCACGGCGGCGGGTTTTACAACCCACAAAAATACCTGGTGGCCCCCAAGCAACTGCCCGACGAGCTGCATTGGTTCAAGTGGGAATCGTATTCCACCTGGCTGTCCGGTTTTGCCCTGATCAGCGTGCTGTACTACGCCCAGGCCGACAGTTATATGATCGACCCGGCCAAGGCGGCGCTGTCGCCCGGCCAGGCGGTGGCGCTGGGCCTGGCCACCCTGGCCGGCGGCTGGCTGGTGTACGACGGCCTGTGGTTCTCTCCGCTGCGCCGCTCGCTGGCGGCCTTTGTCGACGCCACTCAGGCGCACGTCAGTGGCGACATCCGGCTGGTCCTGCACGGCGGCCATATCGCGGCCACCGGCCGGCGCAGCAGCGAGTCGCTGTACGACTTCAACCTCGCCACCTATGACGAGGGCGACAGCTTCGACCAGTCCGCGGCTCGTGGTTTCGTTGAGCTGCACGGACTTTCGTCCAAGATCTCGGCCAAGCGGGACCTGGGTCTGTGACCGGCGACGCGGGCGGGGGCCCCAACGAGGGTTCCCTGTGGGGCGGCCGGTTCGCCGACGGACCGGCCGCCGCCATGGCGGCGCTGAGCAAGTCGACACACTTCGACTGGGTGCTGGCTCCCTATGACATCGAGGCATCCAAGGCGCACGCCCGCGTGCTGAACAAGGCGGGTCTGCTAGTCGACGACGACCTGACCGCGATGCTGGCAGGCCTGGACCGGCTCGCGGCCGACGTCGCCGACGGCACCTTCGCGCCCGCCGAATCCGACGAGGACGTGCACGGTGCGCTCGAACGCGGGCTCATCGAGCGCGTCGGTGCCGAACTGGGAGGTCGCCTGCGCGCCGGCCGGTCCCGCAATGACCAGGTGGCCACGCTGTTCCGGATGTGGTTGCGCGATGCGATGCGACGGGTGGGGTCAGGGGTGCTCGACGTCGTCGAGGCCCTCACCGGTCAGGCCGCGGCCCATCCCGATGTGGTGATGCCCGGTAAGACGCACCTGCAGGCCGCACAGCCGGTGCTGCTGGCGCACCATCTGCTCGCGCACGCCCAGCCGCTGCTGCGTGATGTCGACCGCCTCGCCGATGCGGACCGCCGGACCGCGGTGTCCCCGTACGGGTCCGGGGCCCTGGCCGGTTCGTCGCTGGGTCTGGACCCGGCTGCGATCGCGGCCGATCTCGGATTCTCCGCGGCGGCCGAGAACTCGATCGACGCGACATCGTCGCGGGATTTCGCCGCCGAGGCGCTGTTCGTGTTCACGATGATCGCGGTGGACTTGTCGCGCCTGAGCGAAGAGATCATCATCTGGAGCACACCGGAATTCGGGTACGTCACATTGGCGGACGCATGGTCCACCGGAAGCTCGATCATGCCGCAGAAGAAGAATCCCGATGTCGCCGAGCTGGCCCGCGGCAAGACAGGCCGCCTCATCGGCGATCTGACGGGTCTGTTGGCGACTCTCAAAGCACAACCGCTGGCCTACAACCGTGACCTGCAGGAGGACAAGGAGCCGGTCTTCGACGCGGTGGCGCAGCTGGATCTGCTGCTACCCGCGATCACCGGCCTGGTGGCCACGCTCGAGTTCCATGCGGACCGGATGGCCGAACTCGCCCCGGCCGGCTTCCTGGCTGCGTGTGGCCGCTTCGTGCCGCTCGGCAATGCGCTGGCCGCGCTTGGCCGCGCCGGCGACATCCTGATCGCGATCTCGACTTCCGGCAATTCGGCCAACATCATCACTGCC
>ERZ650306.2070-NODE-2070-length-10670-cov-5.482902_pt1 | contig 10670 bp, 7 predicted proteins | sample MGYA00376242_ERZ650306 | MGnify/ENA primary metagenome ERZ650306 (study PRJEB26733, sample SAMN07839244) | wastewater metagenome | biome: urban; feature: wastewater treatment plant; material: waste water | place: USA: North Carolina | collected 2016-03-31 ...
GCGGAAGGTCTGCACCTGCATCGCGCAGACGAACGAGACGAGCGCGTTTGCAAAGGTGTTGACCTCCTGCGGCAGGAAGCCGACAAAAGCGGTCGTATGCACTTGGCTTTGTTTTTAAACCTTGAAATTCAAAAACGCATCTAAACTTATTTAGCCTGACTTTTGTCAGGCTTTGGAGGACATTATTCAAACAGCTAATGAAGACTATGCTGAAATTGAAAAAGAGAGATTTAAAAATAACAATACATTAAAAGAATTTGATGACAAGAAACTTCCGGGAAAAGTTAAACTTAAGGATGAAATTGTAGAGTATAAGCAGGCTGAAGATATTGGTTTAACAGGACAGGCGCTAGAAAAAAATTACGAAGAACACCTTTATTGTAGTTTAAAAATTGAAATTGAAAATCCTGAGTATGGTAGCGTTTTAAGTGATAGTCTAACGGTACATTATGGCGATGTTAGTCAGCTACGCGCAGTAACTTATCCAAATAGTCAGTTTGACGGTTGGTATTTAAGAGAAAGGCTGATCTCTAGGGACAGAAATTTAAACTACGAGGTGCTAAATGGGGATACATTAACAGCCAAATTTTCTAAAAAAGAAACAGTTCTAATAGAATAGGAACATGACAAGGGGGTTAAAGCCTTTTGGTCAGTGGTTGATGATTTGTCACAAACTCTCATTTTTAGGGTTTATCTGATATTCAAGAAAAATCAAATTTAGCAAGGGTTTATCAATATGTCAAGGGTATTTGACATATGAAAAAAAGGAAAATTTTAATCTAAAAAAACTCAAAATTACCTCAAAAAAGTGTTAGAATAGAAAAGTATAACTTAGTCAAAGTAAGCATACTCATAGACCTGATTTTAACATCACAGAAAGAGGTAAACATGCGTAAAACAATGGACGGGAACATGGCAGCGGCACATGTGGCTTATGCCTTCACAGAAGTTGCATCCATCTATCCGATCACACCATCTAGTCCCATGGCAGAATACACAGACGAGTGGCAGGCTGCAGGGCGGAAAAATATTTGGGGCGATACGGTCTCGATTAGTGAAATGCAGTCTGAGGCTGGCGCCGCGGGAGCTATTCACGGGGCACTCAAAGCAGGTGCACTTGCGACGACCTATACAGCGTCTCAGGGCTTACTATTGATGCTGCCAAACATGTATAAAATCGCAGGGGAATTACTCCCTAGCGTAATTCATGTGGCTGCGCGTGCGGTGTCGACCAATGCTCTTAATATTTTTGGTGATCAGTCTGATGTCATGAGCGCGCGTGCAACGGGGTATGTCATGTTGGCAGAGTCTTCTGTTCAAGAAGTCATGGATTTGTCAGCTGTGGCACATTTAGCGACGATCGAAGCTTCTGTGCCATTTATGAACTTTTTTGATGGATTCAGAACCTCACATGAACTACAAAAAATTGAGGTTTTAGATTATGCGGATCTGGGTCAACTCATCAATCAAGAAAAGCTGCAAGAATTTCGTGATAGAGCCATGAATCCTGATCACCCGACCGTTTCGGGGACTAATCAGAATGCTGACATCCATTTCCAACAGCGTGAAACGACCAATCGTTACTATGATAAAGTGCCAGCGATTGTCCAAAAATACATGGGCAAGATTAATGATTTGCGTGGCACAGATTATGATTTGATCAATTATTATGGAGCAAAAGATGCGACAGAAGTAATTGTATCAATTGGCTCTGTTGGTGAAACGATCGAGCAGACGGTAGATTATCTAAATTCGCAAGGTCGCAAGACTGGTTTCTTAAATGTGCATCTGTATCGCCCGTTTCCAGCAGAAAATTTCCTTGAAAAACTCCCTAAAACAGTAACAAAAATTGCCGTCTTGGATAGAACCAAAGAACCAGGTGCTGATGGCGAACCGCTTTATCTAGATGTCAAGTCAGTTTTATTTGATCAAGCAAGCAGCATCAAGGTGATCGGTGGCCGTTATGGGATTGGGGCCAAAGACACGACACCAGGTCAAATCGTTGCTGTTTTTAATGAATTGACAAAAGACGCACCTAAAAAACGGTTTACAATCGGAATCACAGATGATGTGACAAATTTGTCACTTGATATGGGACCCTCGCTTGATTTGACACCAAGTTCAACCTTCCAAGCCAAGTTCTGGGGATTTGGTTCTGATGGCACTGTTGGTGCTAATAAATCAGCCATTAAAATTATCGGTAACCATACAGATAAATACGTTCAAGGTGCTTTTGCCTATGACTCTAAAAAATCTGGTGGTTTGACAGTCAGTCACTTGCGTTTTGGTGATACACCGATTAAATCTACCTATATGATTCAACACGCCGATTTTGTCAGCCTGTCAACAGCCAGTTATGTCCATCAATATGATGTCCTAAAAGGCCTTAAAAAAGGTGGCACATTCCTGCTCAATACGGTCTGGACGGATGAGCAGCTTGATCATCATCTGCCTAGTCGAATGAAACGTTATCTCGCTGAAAATGACATTCAATTCTATACCATGAATGCCGTTGAAATTGCGGGGAAAGCTGGCCTGGGTAGACGGATTAACACCGCCATGCAAGTTGGTTTCTTCAAATTATCACAAATCATGCCATTCGATGATGTCTTTAGTATTCTCAAAAAAGATGCGCATGACAGTTATGCCCGAAAATCCATGAAGATTGTTGAGCAAAACTGGCAAGCAATGAATTTGGCAGTGGATGGCTTGCATAAAGTGACCATACCAGCGGATTGGGCAACGGCCAAAGAACCCCAAGCTATTGAAGTTGGCGGTGAAAAAGTGAAGAAATATGTCTTCCAAATCGTCAATAACGTCAATGCGCAAGAAGGTGATAACCTGTCAGTTGGGGATTTAATAGATAACAATATGACAGATGGTCGCATGCCACTTGGCACAACCGCCTCTGAAAAACGTGGTGTTGCCTTAGAAGTACCCGTCTGGGATGTTGACAAATGTACCATGTGTAACGAGTGTAGCTTTGTCTGCCCACATGCAGCAATTCGACCTTTCTTGCTGGATGAAGATGAAGTCAACGAAGCGCCAGAAGGTTATCTCGTTAAAGATTATCGTGGCGCAGATGGCCTTATGTATCGCATCCAAGTTTCTGTAGAAGACTGTACCGGTTGTGGTCTCTGTGTTGAGGCTTGTCCAGCCAAAGGTAAAGCGCTCGAAATGAAACCTTACGAAGAAGTCCGTGCGGAAGCTGCAAACTGGGCATTCTCGATGACGCTGAAAACCAAAGCTAATCCAGCCAAGGCCAACACTGTTATTGGCACACAGTTCAACACGCCATTACTCGAATTCTCAGGCGCCTGTGCCGGCTGTGGCGAAACGCCTTACGTTAAACTCCTCACACAAATGTTTGGTGACCGCATGATGATCGCCAATGCTACTGGCTGCTCCTCTATCTGGGGTGGCGCAGCACCTGTCAGCCCTTACACAACAAACGATGCCGGTCAAGGCCCTGCTTGGTCTAACTCCCTTTTGGAAGACAATGCGGAATTCGGATATGGTATGTGGTTGGCGTCGCAAGCGCGCCGCACAAAGTTAGCCAAGGATTTGACAACTCTGCTTAATGACGTACCAGTACCAGATGAAACAAGAGCCCTGATGCAAGACTGGATTGACCATAAAGACGAATCAGAAGGCACACGTCAACGCGCTGAAAAACTCAAGAGTGTCTTAGCAGACTTAGGTTCAGAGTTTGACAGTATTCGAGCGCGTCAAGATCAGTTTGTCAAACCGACCCAATGGATGATTGGTGGCGATGGTTGGGCTTACGATATTGGTTTTGGTGGGATTGATCATGTCATCGCTTCAGGTGCTGATGTGAACATGCTCGTCATGGATAATGAAGTCTATGCCAATACCGGTGGTCAAGTCTCTAAAGGGACACCACGCTCTGCGATTGAGAAATTCTCAGCAGCAGGGAAAGCCGCAGCCAAAAAAGACCTAGGTTTCATGGCCATGACCTATGGTAATGTCTATGTCGCACAAATCGCCTCAGGTGCTAATAAAATGCAAACGATTAAGGCTTTTGAAGAAGCAGAACGCCATAATGGTCCGTCCATCATCATCGCCTATACACCATGTATCTCACATGGTTTACGCGGTGGCATGTCACAAACCATCCGAGAAGCCAAAGAAGCTGTTGAGTCTGGTTATTGGCAACTTTACCGCTATAATCCAAACTTGGAAGATATAGGGAAAAATCCCCTCACGCTTGATTTTAAGAAACCTGATTTTGATAAAATGACAGAGTTCATGACCCAACAAGTCCGATTTGCAAGTCTGCAACGAATCAAACCAGAAGCAGCGCAAGCCTTGTTTGATAAAACAACCGCAGATGCACGACGGAAATTTGTTCGTTATGCCAGAATGTCTGGTGACTTAGATAAATTCCTAGCCAAGGAAGCTAAGGCTAAAGGTGAACAACCAGTCCTTGTTACTTCGGTCAAAGTAGAACGTCCAAAACGTGAAAAAGACCCTGAAGCAGAAGCTCGCCGGGCTGCCAAACGTGCGGAACGTGCCGCAAAACGCACAGGAAATTAACATATTAAACATCGTTCAATGACTGAATGGTGTTTTTTGTTCACTGTCAAATTCATTGCAACTATCATTTGTCGGTGGTCTAGTCCTATGTTATAATAAAGATTAGAAAATGATTTCAAATTAATGAAAGAGGATTGGGTGAAAAATGTTTGTTTATATTTGTTGTTCAGGTGGGATGTCATCCAGTCTATTTTGTATCAAAATGGTGACCGCACTGGAAGCAACCTATCCCGCTTTAAAAGTAAGGTCAGCGCATTTAGATACTGTTATGGCGAGAGAGACCATTTATCGAGAAAAGTATGACTTGATACTTATCTATGGCGGGATTGAAATCATCCGCCCTGAGAATGCTTTCGATCTCAATCAATTGATTGATGTTATTTTAATAGCGCCTCAAGTGGCTTATCTATTGCCTTTAAAACAAGAGATATTGAAGGACTATCCGATTATCATCAAATTAATTGACAAGAAAATATTTGGGACAGTGACTGGTGCACAGGCAGCTGGTGATTTATTAGATGAACTTGTCGCCTTGGATTTGGAACGTTCATATTTGTCAGCTACCTTGATCGAGACCAAAATTGCTGATAAAAATATTGAGCTTTTGTTAAATGGGTTGGATCGAAAGGGTGATTGTGCCAAGCAATTGATTCAGTCCTTTGAAGAGATGGGATTAAGAGTTGTACAGGAAAAATATGGTCTAGATACGCTCTATCAATTTCATCCCAAAGCTGATTATGATATCAGGCTTTTGTTTGGCTACAATCATATGTTGGCAGCAGAAGACATGGGCAAACTTTCTCGAAGGATTGATGGTTTGATTTATTTGGAAAGTCCCTTAGAGAATCCCAAGATAAACTGGTTTCAAGACTATCAAATCCCCTTGTTTAAGCTTAGCCGTGATAGTAATTATGGCCAGGCAGTTGAACTGTCTGATATTCAAGACTTCCTTTTAACAGTCGCCCAACGATCAGAAGCGATCAGTGAGACTTACGTTGCTAAATTTGAAGCAGCACCACCTGAAAAGCGCAGACACCATTTTCTAGGGATTTTATCATGGGAAACCTGAGGATCTATTTTCATGCGTCTTAGTTAATAATTTAAATAGAATTAACCCTTTTCCCTGTTAAAAAAAGTCAAAAATGGTAAAATTGAAACATGAATGATTTTAATCAGATTTTTAACCTGCAGTCTTGGCAGGAAATAATTCAGCTGAATCTGACGCCGTGGCGCCTTTTTATCGCCATCGTCGATATCAGTTTGATTACCTTTTTGATTTATAGCGCCTTGCGAAGCGTGCAAGGAACCAAATTGATGACATTGGTGCGCGGTGTCCTCTTATTTATCATGCTCAAAATCATCAGCGGTTGGCTGGGGCTAGGGACTTTCGAGTGGCTCCTGAACCAAGTCATTACTTATGGGGTGATCGCGGCTGTTATCGTCTTTCAACCAGAAATTCGTCGTGGTCTTGAAAGTCTTGGGCGCACCACAAATATTTTTAGTTTTAGCTTATTAGATGATAAGAAGAAGCAATCGAGCAACATTAAAGCCTATGAAAAATCATTCGACTACATGAGCGAGCGAAAAATTGGTGCACTAATTGTTATCGAGCAGTCTCAAACACTGGAAGAGTACATCTCGACCGGGATTAAACTGGACGCCGATATCACCGCAGAGTTGCTCATTAACATCTTCATTCCCAATACCCCCTTGCATGATGGAGCAGTCATCATTCAAGGGGACAAGATTGCGGTGACGTCAGCCTACTTACCCCTAACCGAAAATGGTAAGATTTCTAAGGAATTTGGAACCCGTCACCGTGCGGCGATAGGGATCTCTGAAGTATCAGACGCCATTACCCTGATTGTTTCTGAAGAAACAGGAGGCCTATCGATTACTAAAAATGGTGAATTTTACTCTGACCTCTCTAAAAGTGAGTTTCATGACTTTTTGATCAAAAATCTAGAAGATACTACTAAACCTAAAAAACGAGACAGACTCTTGAAGAAATTGAAGACAAAGAGAGGTCAAGCAAATGAAAAATAAAGATTTCGTGTCATCAAAATTTATCTATGTTCTCGTCAGTTTATTCTTTGCTATTGTACTATTTTTCAATGCCAATGCTGTCTTATTGAAAAATTCTAATGACCGAACCAATGCCTCAGAAACACATTCAACAACCTTATATGATGTTCCGATTGAGCTGAAATATGATCATGATAAGTACTTCGTTTCTGGCTTTGACGGCAGTGCTAATGTTTATTTGACCTCTTATAATTTAGTTCGACTTAATGCAGAAAAATCGCCAGATACGCGTAGTTTCCATCTCGTCGTCGACTTGACGAAAGTCAAAGAAGGAACAGTTGAAGTACCCGTTAGAGTTGTTGAGTTAGCAACAGGTGTCAATGCTCAAGTGGATCCAGGTAATATCTCAGTGACAGTGGAGAAAAAAGCAGAAAAGACCTTTGACATCACGCCTGTTGTCTCTCTCAAGTTGTTGCCAGAAGGCTACCAACTAAAAAATGTCAGCATTGATAAAAATACAGTTAAAGTAACCTCTGGTGCTTCTATTATCACACAGATTGATAAGGTGCAAGCAATTCTGCCGAGTGACGTTATTTTGGATAACAATTACTCGGGTAAAGTCTATCTGCAAGCAATCGATAAGGCAGGTAAAGTATTGCCGGCAAAACTATCGCCAACCTCTGTCAATATGAAAGTGGATGTCGAATTACCACACAAAGATGTTCCGATAGTCGGTAAGATTACGGGTAAAAAAGATGATAGTATCGCAAGTTATAACTTCAAACTGTCTAAAGATACAGCAACTATTTCAGGTGAGCAAAAATTCATCGATGAAATCTCCAGCATCACCGCTAATATTAATGTGGCCAACATTACAAAAGAGACAACAATCAAAGTCCCGCTATCACAAGATAATGTGACGATTTCACCAAATGTGATTGATGTGACGGTTACCCCTGTTAAAAAATAGGTAATGATGGTGATAAAATAAAAAGTAAGTTATAATAGATATAGCAAAAAATAATTGGAAATGAGAAAAAAACATGGGTAAGTATTTTGGAACTGATGGTGTACGTGGTGAGGCAAATGTTGAACTAACGCCAGAATTAGCCTTCAAACTCGGTCGCTTTGGTGGCTACGTGCTCTCGCAACATGAGATTGGCACGCCGAAGGTTTACGTTGCGCGTGATACGCGGATTTCAGGTCAAATGTTAGGGTCATCATTGATTTCAGGACTTTTGAGTGTCGGGATTGAAGTTTATGACCTCGGTATCATTGCTACACCTGGTGTCGCCTATCTGGTGAAAAAAGATGGTGTATCAGCGGGAGTCATGATCTCTGCTAGCCATAATCCAGCCTTGGATAATGGCATCAAATTCTTTGGGGCAGATGGCTTCAAACTAGAAGACAGTCAAGAACTTGAAATTGAAGCTTTGTTAGATGCTGAAAGTGATACCTTGCCACGTCCTTCAGCGCAAGGTCTTGGTATTCTGCATGACTATGCAGAAGCAGTTCGAAAGTACGATGAATTTTTGAAAAATACAGCAGAAGGTAGTTTTGATGGTTTCGAAATCACCCTTGATACTGCTAACGGTGCGACGTATACAAGTGCTCGTACGGTTTTTAGTGACCTATCTGCGACAATCAACGTGATTGGTGAAAACCCTGATGGTCTAAATATTAACCTAGGTGTTGGCTCTACTCATCCAGAGAATCTGGCAAAAGCAGTCGTTGCGAATGGCTCAGATTTAGGATTAGCTTTTGATGGAGATGGCGACCGCCTTATTGCCGTAGATGAAACAGGTGCCATTGTTGATGGTGATAAGATTATGTTCATCGTTGCGAAACACTTGCATGAAAAGGGTTTGTTAGCTCAGGACACAGTTGTGACGACTGTTATGTCCAATCTCGGTTTCCATAAAGCTTTGGAAGCTGCAGGTATCAATAGTGTGATTACAGCCGTTGGTGACCGTTATGTTGTTGAAGAAATGAAGAAAAACGACTATAACTTTGGTGGCGAGCAGTCAGGTCATATCATCTTCCTAGATAATAACACGACTGGTGATGGCCAAGCTTCAGCGATTTTACTTGTCAAAGTCATGCGTGAAACTGGTAAAAAACTATCAGAATTAGCAGCACAAGTGACGATCTACCCTCAGAAACTTGTCAATGTGCGTGTTGAAAATAGTATGAAATCGAAAGCCATGGAAGTCCCTGCCATTGCAGAAGTCATCGCTAAGATGGAAGAAAAAATGGCAGGTAATGGTCGTATTCTTGTTCGCCCGAGTGGGACAGAACCTTTGTTACGTGTTATGGCAGAAGCACCAACAGACAAAGAAGTTGATGATTATGTTGATACCATTGTCAATGTTGTTCGCCAAGAAATCGGCATTGATTAAATGGAATTTTAAAATCAGAATCTGTTAGAGGTTCTTTTTTTGTACCTATCAAATTAAGTATTGAATGGCTGACATCAAAAAACACCCAACGATAGCCAAGTGCTCATCTGTCAGATGTTTTTCAGTTCATTACTTAGCGCGAAGGGCAGCCATTGTAATGTAGTTATAAGGTTGGTTGAAATGTGGCAAGAAGAAGATGTCCAATAGTTTCAATTTATCAATCGTCACGTGTTCTTGGACTGCCAAGCTGAACATGTGGATGTTAGCTGAGATATCCTCAGTCGACGCAAGTTGTGCGCCAACGATACGACGTGATGATTTTTCGTAGACGATACGGATTTTAACCGGTGCATTTTCCTTGATGAAACCAGGTTTTTGTAAGTCTTCGTAGTCAGTGTAGTCAACGTCAATTTCAGCTTTTTTAGCAGCTGCGACAGAAAGACCTGTTGATACCATGTTATAGCCAAAGATTGAGATACCGTTACTGCCTTGTACACCAATGGCATCTAGTTCAGTACCGCCAACATTATGACCCGCAATGATACCGCTACGTACAGCGTTTGTTGCAAGCGCGATATAAGTCGTCGCTTCAAGCGCGTTTGAGTAGATTGTCGCACAGTCACCAACAGCATAAACGCTGTCGTCGCTTGTTTTTTGATGATTATCTACAAGGTAAGCACCATTACGGAAAGTTTCCAAATGGTCTTTACCGAGATCTGAATTCGCTGTGAAACCGATAGCATTGATGACCATGTCAACATCGTAAGTGCCTTTATCAGTCACGAGTTGTTCAACGCGTTTATCGCCTTTGTATTCAGTTGCGAGTTCACCAAAATGGAGCTCAATCCCGTTTGCTTCAAGGTTTTTGTCCATGTGTTGTGTGAATTCAGGGTCGTAGTAAGACGCGAGAGACGTTGGCATGGCATCAAAGAGGAGGACGTTTTTGCCACGACGTTTAGCCGCTTCAGCAATCTCAACGCCGATGTAGCCAGCACCGATAACGGCAACAGTTTGAACATCATCACGTGACATATCGCGGTCAACTTCTTGGCCTTCTTGGAAAAGTTTCAAGAAGTGCAATCCTTCGAGGTCTTTGCCTGGAATATTTGGAATGATTGGTTTACTACCAGTCGCCAAAATTAATTTATCGTAGCTTTCTTCAGATTTTTCACCAGCTTTATTTTCAAAGTGAACGATTTTTTCATTGAAATCAATACTCGTCACACTTGACTCCATGAAAATTTTAGCGCCTTTTTCACGGAAAGTTGCTTCATTTGTGTAGAAGAGATCTTCATAACCATCAATTTGACGGCCAACCCAAAGTGCTGTACCACAGCCTAGGTAACTAAGGTTTGTATTGCGGTCAATCAAGACAACTTCAGTGCCAGGATAATTGTCAAGGAGTGTATTGGCAGCAGCGATTCCTGCGTGGTTTGAACCAATAATAACTGTTTTCATAGGTAGTAGGTTTCCTTTTCTTTTTTTGAGAGGTGCGCTTGATACGTTTAACGTGAGACAGATCGAGATAACAGTCGCGTGTCCTAAGACACCTTTGGTGTACTAGGTCTGCCTGAGTGGCCCCTTTTACTTTTGGTGAGATGGCCTGAAAGACTTGACCATTTGAACAAGTTTTGCAGCTGAAGCTTATTTAAAAGTAATCGTTTCACCTCCGTTTTGATCCGACAATTT
>ERZ650306.2071-NODE-2071-length-10669-cov-5.460241_pt1 | contig 10669 bp, 10 predicted proteins | sample MGYA00376242_ERZ650306 | MGnify/ENA primary metagenome ERZ650306 (study PRJEB26733, sample SAMN07839244) | wastewater metagenome | biome: urban; feature: wastewater treatment plant; material: waste water | place: USA: North Carolina | collected 2016-03-31 ...
GATTTAGACAAAATGGTAAGATCTATTATGTGATAGATAGAGAATTTTATCGGGATTTGGATTTTAAGAATACCGAATACGACTTTAAAACCTTACAATTTAAGTATTAGCGTCCAAAAAAGACTAATATGAAAATTAATAAATACTGATGATATTTGTCACTGTGATCAAAAAATGAATTATGTATAGCAACTCAGATTGGCTGATGACATTTGTAAGAACTATGACGAATTAATACGTATAATGCGTGCCAGTGCATGATGAAATAGAAATAATTTTTATATGAAAGTAGTGATTTTAGCCGGAGGTTTTGGTACTCGTATTAGCGAGGAGAGCCAGTTTAAGCCCAAGCCGATGATTGAGATAGGTGGCAAACCTATCCTATGGCATATCATGAAATGGTATTCCAAGTTTGGTCATAATGAGTTTATTATCTGTTGCGGATACAAGCAACAGGTTATCAAGAATTATTTTGCCAACTACTATATGTATAATAGTGATATGACATTCGACTTTTCTGCCAATGGGAAAGTAACTGTACATAGTGATCATACGGAAGACTGGAGAGTGACGGTGGTTGACACAGGTTTGAATACCATGACGGGCGGACGTCTTAAACGCGTTAAAGATTACATATCTGGTGAACCGTTTCTTATGACTTACGGTGATGGTGTGTCAGATGTTGACATTAATGAATGTATCCGGTTTCATGAAGAGACAGGGACTATGGTCACGTTGACAGGTGTGCTTCCCGAAGGTCGTTTCGGAGTAATGGACATTGACGGTTCTATGATAAGGTCTTTCCGTGAAAAGAGTCGGGATGATATGGGATGGATCAACGGAGGTTTCATGGTTGTAGAGCCGGGAGCATTGGAATATATAGAAAATGACACAACGACCTGGGAGCGTGAACCTCTTGAAACGCTTGCCTCCCGGGGGCAGCTTTCCTGCTATAAGCATCATGGCTTTTGGCAGTGCATGGACACGTTGCGTGACAAGGAGAAACTGGAGAGCCTCTTGGCTTCGGGCAAAGCACCTTGGAAATATTGGAAATGATAAAAATAAAAGGATAAATATGGCATTCAATAATGTATATAGAGGAAAGAAAGTATTGATAACCGGTAATACCGGTTTCAAGGGGAGCTGGTTGTCAGCATGGTTACTCATGCTGGGAGCGGAGGTATACGGCTATTCAAATAGTATACCTACCCAACCGGCCATGTTCGAGCTTGTTGGCCTACCCGACAGAATCCATCACCATTATGGTGACATCCGTAATAAAGAGGAGATGAGTGATTATGTTCAGGCTGTAAAGCCTGACTTTATCTTTCATCTTGCTGCACAGGCCATTGTTTCTACTTCCTACAAGGAGCCTTTTGATACCATCACTACCAATGTGGTAGGTACGGCTTCCGTGCTGGAGGCCATCCGTAATATCACATGGAATTGTACCTGTGTTCTTATCACCAGTGACAAGGCTTACGATAACGTGGAGTGGATCTGGGGATATCGTGAGACAGATGCGGTAGGCGGAAAGGATGTCTATTCCGGTTCAAAGGGTGCAGCCGAACTTACTATCAAGTGTTATTGGAAATCCTTTATCCAGGCTATGCCCAATATCAAACTGGGAGTGGCCCGTGCCGGGAATGTTATCGGAGGTGGTGACTGGGCGAAAGACCGTATCATCGTAGATTGTGTCAAGGCATTTTCAAGGAATGAGGTGGTGGAGATACGTAGTCCCAAAGCTACCCGCCCCTGGCAACACGTATTGGAACCATTGAGCGGTTATCTCAATCTTGGACAATACCTTTATGAAGGAAAGGTGAAGAATGGAGAACCGTTTAACTTTGGCCCTCGTGCGGAGCAGACCAAGACAGTGTTTCAGTTGGTTCAGGACTTGGCCGAACTTTGGGGGCTGGATAGGAATACGGCAGCCCGGCTGACCGGCAATGTGCCTTTCGAGGAGGCTACTTTATTGAAGCTTAATTGTGACAAGGCACTGGCTTATCTTGACTGGCATTCTACATTGCACTATGAGGAATGTGTACATTTTATTGCTGACTGGTACAAAGCTTTTTATACAGATGCCAATGTGGATATGTACAGCTTGACCACTGCCCAGATAGATTCCTATGTCAGGGCTGCCGGAGCACAACATTTAAAATGGGCGGAATAATGATGGAAGGAGTGACAGTTCATCCCCTGAAGCATATTGTCGTACCCAAAGGGGATATTTATCATGCTTTAAAATCTACTGATGAAGGTTATGTCGGATTTGGTGAGGCTTATTTCTCACAGATAGAACACGGTGCAGCCAAAGGCTGGAAACGCCATAACCGCATGACTTTGAATCTGGTTGTGCCCGTCGGTGCTGTCAAGTTCGTAATCTATGATGACCGTGAGGGCAGTCCCACCCGTGGGCAGTTTGAAGAAATAACCCTGTCACCTGAAAGCTGCTATCAGCGGCTTACTGTAGCTCCCGGACTATGGATGGCCTTTTATGGAGAGGGGGAGGGCATATCCATGCTGATGGATATCATACCTGAACCTCATGATCCTTCGGAAGCAAGCCGGATGGAGCTGGAGGCGATAGACTATAAATTTTAAACATTGTAGCTTTATGAAGATATTGATTACAGGAGCTACCGGATTTGTAGGTCGGACACTGATTCCTTATCTGTTCAGTCATTCATTGACAGATATTTGTCTGTTGGTAAGGGACAGACAGAAAGCAGAAAGCATGTTTCCTGGTCTTTGCTTGGAAATAATTGCTACGACAGAGGGCGGATGGTGCAAGCAGGTTATCGGTTATTCTCCTGATGTTGTTATCCATATGGCAACTTTCTTTACTGCAAGAAGGGATGATATGTCCATAGAAAAACTGATTGGATCAAATATCCTGTTTACCACCCACTTGCTTGAGGCAGTTTCCCATACTTCCTGTAGCCACTTCATTAATATAGGTACATTTACTGAATTTTTAAATGGCGCGGGTGAATATTTGCCCAATAATCTTTATTCCGCTACCAAAACAGCGGTACGCCCTATTATAAGGTATTATCAGGCACAGTCATGTTGGAATTGGATTAATGTGGTAGTCTACTCTCCCTATGGGCGGTATAATTCAAGCAAGAAGGTGATTGATTATCTGGTCGATGCGGTAAAGGCGGAAAAGCCCGTGGATTTTTCTCCGGGTAACCAGGTACTTGACTTCATACATGTTGATGATATAGCAGATTTCTTTTATACATTAATCCTTTCCTTGGATAACTTGAAAGACAGCTATTACCAGTTTCATCTTGGAACAGGTGAGGGGCATTCGTTACGCGGAGTGGCGGATATGATAGAGTCAGTCTGGAACCGTCCCGTAAAAGCAAATTGGGGCGGCCGCCCGTATTCTCCTTCTGATGCCATGTATGCCGTGGCTCCTATAAATAGGAACATCACTTTGCTGGGATGGAAGGCGTCCATCTCCTTGAAGGAAGGTATTAGGATATTGCATGAAGATATGAAGACATATGAAAATGAATAATCCCGTTCTAATCCTTGGTGCTGGAATATCCGGTCTTGGAGCTGCATACAAATTATCTTGCAATGGTCAGCAGACTGTAGTTTTGGAAAAGGATACTACTTATGGAGGTCTTTGCGGTAACTTTACCATTGACGGTTTCCGTTTTGACCGTTTTGTTCATTTTTCCTTTGCTAAAGATGAACAAGTAAATAGAATCTTTATGGATGGAGCCGGAGATGTATTCAGACATGTTCCTAATGCATATAATCTTTATCAGGGAATATGGATAAAGCATCCGGCCCAAAATAATCTTTATCCGCTCAGTCAGAAGATGAAGGATGCCGTAGTAAGAGATTTTTTATCCCGTCCGACAGATATTGACTCTTCTCAGATACAAAATTACGACCAATGGTTACGGCTTCAATTCGGTCATTTTTTTGCAGAACATTTTCCGATTCCTTATACTAAGAAATATTGGATGACTGAAGCAAAGGATTTGGAAACAAGATGGATGGGCAGCCGGGAAGGAAGCCGTTTATACCAGCCTTCCGTTGAAGAAGTGATACAGGGGTGCAATACATCCGAAACTCCTGTAACCTATTATAGTAAGGAGATGCGTTATCCACGAAAAGGTGGATTTAAGCAGTTTTTGTCTGCTTTGGTAGAAAACCAGGATATTCGTTATAACCAACAGGTCATATCGATAGATGTAGAGAATCGTCTTCTTCGTACATCAAAAGGCGATGAATATCAATTTGACCGTTTGATTAGCAGTCTTCCGCTTCCTGAGGTAATTAAGATGCTGAAAAACGTTCCTGTTGATGTTTGCAATGCAGTTGCACGGTTACACTGTACCTGTGGTTATCAGATATCGGTCGGACTGAAGACGAAGAATATCCCTCCTTATCTTTGGTGGTACATTTATGATGAGGATATTCTTCCTGCTCGCGTCTACTCACCTTCCTTGAAGTCGCCCGACAATGTTCCCGAAGGTTGTTCCTCACTTCAGATGGAAGTGTATTGTAACCGTAATGAATATACCCGGGAAGAGCTGTTGGCACGTTCAGTGGGAAAACTTGTTTCTTTAAACATTTTAAAACAAGAAGATATCCTTTTTACTGATATCCGTTTCGAACCATACGCCAATGTCATTTTTGATCATAATATTTATGAAGCCCGTAAGACTGTCCGTGATTACCTTTTTTCCCTTGGTATTGAAACGATTGGGAGATTTGGAAAATGGGGATATCTGTGGAGTGATCAGAGTTTGATGAGTGGATTGAAAGTTGAAATGTAAATAAGCATACTAAGAAAATGGATAGAGATATTTCATTGGATGCCATAAAATTAGTGGCCTGCATTTTTGTATGTACTCACACAATAGGGATGTTTATGTCTGAGTCTTCAGATTTTCATTTATCCTATCTTTTATTTTATATGTCGGGGATTGCAGTTCCATTGTTTTTTATGGTAAACGGCTTTTTATTGGCCCCTAAGGATGGTGGAATGAAGTATTATTATAGGAAGATTTTTAATATTGTCAAGATCGTATGTGTATTTACTTTCATTTTTGATATTCCTAAACTTGTTAGAGGTGATATCTCTATATTAATGCCGTTTAAACAAGCTTGTAGTAGTCTGTTTTTTCAAGGTGGAGTGTTCCCTGTATTTTGGTTTTTGGGAAGTCTCATTTTTATATATGCCCTAATGCCATTTTTAAAGAAATATATCAAAAAACCGGCTACTATGTTTATTATCAACTTTATTGTGTATACAGTTCTTGATTATCTCATCCAGCTGTTTCTTGATCTTGGTTTTGGAATTGAGCTTCCGAAATATCATTCTTATCTTGCTTTCATGAATGGAGAAGCATATCTTGGTGATGGGGCAGTATTTGCACTTCTTGGCTGTGCATTTTTCTATTATTTTGCTCCACGCTGGAATAGTCTGTTCTTAAAATTAAAGAAATGGATGAGAATTTCAATTTGTATTCTTTTGACAGCAATTTTTGTATTTGACCTTCTATCAGGCATAATCCAATATTGATTTTACTGCTAAATAATAGTAAAATCTTAATTATCAGTAAGGTTGGTTTTACTGTTGTGATTTTTTCTAATACAGTATGAACCTGTTCCCCCTGACAAACTATTACAGCTTAGAAGAAAGGGAAATATTATGAAAAAAAGAGTCGTTGTTGCACTGGGACACCGTGCACTTGGAACTACACTTCCAGAACAGAAAGTAGCCGTTAAAAGCACTGCCAAATGTATCGCTGATCTGATTGAAGCAGGCTATCAGGTTGCTATCACACACAGTAATGCTCCGCAGGTTGGTATGATCCACACTGCATTGAATGAATTTGCAAAGAACCATCCGGAATATACAGCATCCCCAATGTCTGTATGTACTGCCATGAGCCAGGGATATATCGGATATGACCTTCAGAACGGAATCCGTGAAGAACTTCTCAACCGCGGTATCTACCGTACAGTCAGCACAGTCCTCACTCAGGTGATCGTAGATCCTTACGATGATGCTTTCTACACACCAACAAAGGTTCTCGGCCGTTATATGAACGCTGAGGAAGCGAATGAAGAACGTAAGAAAGGCAACTTCGTAGTGGAAGAACCTGGTAAAGGTTTCCGCCGTGCTGTCTCTGCTCCGAATCCGGTCAAGATTGTTGAACTTGATGCAGTGAAAGCTCTTCTTGATGCAGATCAGATTGTTATCGCAGCAGGTGGCGGCGGTATTCCGGTACTTGAGCAGGATAATCATTTACGTGGCGCAAGTGCTGTTATCGAGAAAGACCTCGCAGCTGGAAAGCTTGCAGAAGGAATTAATGCTGATCTTCTTATTATTCTTACAAATGTTGAGAAAGTATGTATCAACCTTGGCAAACCGAATGAGGAACCACTGGATACAATTACTGTTGATCAGGCAAAAACTTACATGGAAGAGGGACATTTTGGAATTTACAACATGCTTCCAAAATTCCGTGCAGCAGTTGAATTCGTAGAGGGACACGAAGGCCGCAAAGCTTACATTACTTCCTTTGATAAAGTCTCTGATGCTCTGAATGGTAAGACCGGAACAGTAATCGAATAGATTGACAGATTGAACTTATTAGAAACATAACCTGAAACAGGCTGTGATTTCACATTTTAATTTTGTGAAATCACGGCCTGTTTTTTACTTTCCATCACAGATTTCTTTCATCCTGTTTTTTTGTGGAATAAGATACTTTTAATTTCAAAATATCTCTTGATTTTTTAGAAATATGTGCTATAGTATATACATATTCGAGATGTAGTATTAAAAACTATGTGTTATTATATAGACGAATTGGAGGTATATATTATGGAAAAAAGACTTTATATCAAAGAACCCGGAAGCGCAATTACACATTTTATTGGAATGATCATGGCAATTATCGCTGCAATACCACTTCTATACAGAGCAGCTCGTGAACCGAGCAAACTTTATATTGTATCGCTTACAATTTACGCAGCCAGCCTTATCTTGCTTTATGCGGCAAGTACCACTTATCACACATTTGATATTTCCGAGAAAGTGAATACGGTTTTAAAGAAGATCGATCACATGATGATCTCCGTTCTGATCGCCGGAAGCTACACACCTGTCTGCCTGCTGGTAATCGGCGGACGCAAAGGTATCACACTGCTATGTATTGTATGGGCATTCGCGATTGTCGGCATCCTTATCAAAGCCTTCTGGGTATTCTGTCCGAAATGGGTATCTTCCGTTTTATACATTGGCATGGGATGGACTTGCGTGCTTGCATTTTCTACAATCCTTGATAATCTGTCAGCTGCTGCTTTCGGATGGCTTTTAGCCGGTGGTATCATCTATACTGTTGGCGGTGTCATCTACGCACTGAAGCTCCCGATTTTCAACAGCAAGCATAAGAATTTCGGAAGCCATGAAATCTTTCATCTGTTCGTGATGGGCGGAAGCATCTGTCACTTTATAGTAATGTATACATTCCTTCTACCGTAAATATAATTTATTGAAGCGAAAAGAAGAAGGCTATCAACTACGCTTTATACTGTTATTGATATGCTTCCTTCTAGGTAGACAAGTGAAATAATAAAAACTTGTCACTTAGGAGGGAGCATATTTTATGTCTAAAAGAAAAGTATCTGTTGAGGATAAGATATATGCTGTAAATCTATATCTGGATGGAAAAGAAAGCCAACGGCGAATTGCCGATATGTTTGATGTAAGTCTCGCATCTGTCCAACAATGGATTCGAAACTATGAATCTATGGGAGCAAATGCATTCACATTGAAAGGGAATAAAAAATATTCCAAAGAATTGAAACAACAAGCAGTCTTAGATTATTTAGCAGGCTATGGTTCTCAAGATGATATTTGCAAAAAATACGGAATCCGTTCAAAAGCTAAGTTACAAATCTGGATAAAGAAGTATAATGGTCATGAAGAATTAAAATCTTCTGGAACAGGAGGAAGCATTATCATGACCAAAGGAAGAAAAACCACTTTTGAAGAACGGGTTGAAATAGTACAGTATTGTATCGCACATGATCGTAATTATGCCCAAACAGCAGAACAATACCAGGTGTCCTATCAACAGGCTCGCAATTATATAGTCAAATATGAAGCTGGTGGAGTGGAAGCTTTAAGAGATAACCGTGGCAAACGAAAACGTCCCGATGAGATGAGTGAATTAGAAAAGCTGCGTGCTGAAGTTAAAATTTTAAAAGCAGAGAAAGAACGTGCTGAAATGGAGGCATCTTTTTTAAAAAAACTCGAAGAAATAGAGAGGAGGCGGGGCTAAGCCTGGTCCGTCATGAACATATATATCAGGCAATCAAAGAAGAACATGAAGATCATAATTATTCAGTTGCTGCACTTTGTAAACTTGGTAATGTTTCTAGAGCAGCTTATTATAAATGGCTACACAGAGAAATTCCTAAAAGTGAGCAAAAGAATAGGCTTATTGCTGACGAGATAGAAAAGATTCATACAGACTCACCGGATAAAGGCTATCGAAGAATCAGAGATGATTTGGAACGATATCATGGTATTGATGTAAACGATAAACGTGTGCTACGCATTTGCCGTAAACTTAATATAAAATCAACTATCAAGTATTCTAACAACGGATGCACAAGACAGGCTGCAAACCCTCAGTATATAGCTGAAAACATACTTAATCGGGAGTTCACTGCCAAAGCACCAAATGAAAAATGGCTCACTGATGTGACAGAATTCCATTATTATATTGGGATGGAAAAGCATAAAGTTTATCTAAGTGCAATACTGGATCTATATGATAGACGGATTGTTTCGTATGTTATTCGTGATAAGAACAACAATGCTTTGGTGTTTGATACGGTAGACAATGCTTTACTTAGAAATCCTGGTGCGCAGCCACTGTTTCACAGTGACAGGGGGTTCCAATATACGAACAGGACATTTCATACAAAACTTGTAAATGCTGGAATAATACAAAGCATGTCGCGAGTTGCTAAATGTATCGACAATGGACCAATGGAAGGCTTTTGGGGAATTCTGAAGAGAGAGCGATATTATGGAAAACGATTCACTGATAGAGGTACTCTCGTAAAAATGATCGAAGATTATATAGATTACTACAACAATAAACGCTTGCAAAGGAATCTCGGAATTTTAACGCCAATGGAAAAACACGAAATTTACTTGCAAGCTGCATAAAAACTGCCAGCAGATAAATTTCTACTGGCAGGAAAAATTTATATTTTTTCAATTGTCTTCTTCTTAACATAATCCTTTAATTGCTTCTATTGTTCGGGTATATTCTCGTTCTACTTCTTCAAACATCTCTGTAGTGTTTTCTTTGATTTCTTTGTCTCGAAGCTCTTCTGTTAATGCTGAGCTGACCTCGAATAACTTTGTAAATCCAAGATTCATGCACACGCCTTTCAATGTATGTGCACTTCGGAATGCGAGTTCTGCATCCTGATTTTCAAGTCCTTCTTTTAATCCCCGGAAACTTGTATCATCCAAAAACTTCAATACAAATTTACGGACCAGTGTTTCACTTCCAAGCCTTCTCATCACATCATCATAGTTGCTTTCCATTGCCTCATAGCATTCTTCTAAATTCATTTTTGTTTACTCCTTAATTTTCTTTTATTTCAATAGTCCCATTAATTCTTCAAAACAGACACCATCCGTCAACGGAATTTCCATTTCAATAGACTTTTGTATGCACTTCTTTATAAATGCGGATGCCTTTCGGACAGATTTTGTAAATTCCACTCCATTAACTGCATCTGCTGCAATGATTGCAGAGAAAATATCTCCCGTACCACATCTGGAATGTCCTACTTTATGTGTGCGGATCATCTCGTACCCTTTACCTTTTTCGAAACACAAGTTGGATACATACGTCTTCTGTGGAATTCCTGTAATCACAACTTTTTCTGGTCCGGTCTGCACAATCTGTTCTGCCATCTTTGCCAGCTCTCTCGTTGTCCACCGTTCCTTATACGGCGTTCCTGTCAGGATACATGCCTCTGTCACATTTGGAACAACTACATCCGCATAGCGGACTAATTGAATCATCTGTCTGCACATTTCTTCCGTATAAGTCGAATATGCCTCCCCATTGTCCCCCATCACCGGATCGATCACAGCCACTGTATTCTCGTCTCTAAAATACTGGATAAACTCACTGACAATCCGAATCTGTTCTGCTGATCCCAAAAAACCAGTACAAATTCCTTCAAACTTCAGATCCAGCTTCTTCCATTGTTCAATATATGCTTCAATATTTGATGTATAATCTGTAAAATAATAATCCTCATATGCAGTATGATTTGAAAAAATCGAGGTAGGCACTGCACAACACTGCACTTTCAGCATTGAAATAATCGGCATCTGTACCGCAATTGAGCATCTGCCAAAACCTGTAAAGTCATTGATCAGCGCAATTTTTTTCTGTTGATTATGATTCTGCATCATTCTATTCCCTCGTTTCTTCTATATATAAATAGACACACTAATTTAATTTAATTACAATATGTCATAGATGTCAATATTTCTTTTTTACTATTCTCTTCCAACTTCTGTGTGATTGCTTTTTCTACTATAATAATTTCTTATTAAATAATATCTGATTTGTTTATGATA
>ERZ650306.2072-NODE-2072-length-10668-cov-13.636107_pt1 | contig 10668 bp, 6 predicted proteins | sample MGYA00376242_ERZ650306 | MGnify/ENA primary metagenome ERZ650306 (study PRJEB26733, sample SAMN07839244) | wastewater metagenome | biome: urban; feature: wastewater treatment plant; material: waste water | place: USA: North Carolina | collected 2016-03-31 ...
GTGATGAAGCCGGAAGTGTGGAGCGAATGCCTCGACGAGCTGCTGCAGCTTGCGCCGGCGGTAATCGACAATACGGAAAATATTGAGGATTCTGCGGATTCCTTCGATACTGGCGATTCTTGCGATACTGCAGATTCCGACACTACACAATCTTCCGCAGGTCCTGAGAATTCCGAAAAAACTGATATTGCACCATCTTCCGCAGGTCCTGTGCTGATTTTTCCGAATCCTTCCGCCCCACTGTTCACACAACAGGATGCGACGGAACTGAGCCATGCCGATCATCTGCTGTTCGGCTGCGGCCGTTACGAAGGGTATGACGCGCGCATTCCGCAGTATTACCGCGCGCAAGGCATTGACGTGCGCGAATATTCGATCGGCGATTACGTGTTGAACGGCGGCGAGGTCGCAGTGTCGGTCATGTTGGAGGCGATCACGCGGCTGCTGCCCGGTTTTATGGGCAATGCCGCTTCGATTGTTGAGGAATCGTATACGGGCGAGAACGCGCTGTTGGAGCACCGACAGTACACGAAGCCTGCCGAATGGCGTGGCATCAAGGTTCCGGACGTGCTGCTTTCCGGCAATCATGCGAAAGTGGATCGTTTCCGCCGCGATGAGGCATTGGCCAAAACCGACGAGCTGCGTCCGGATCTAATTGAAGCGTTGGATTGCACCAAGCTCGACAAGGCCGATCGCAAGACCTTGATGGCGCTCGGTTGGGAGGTTTCCGCCGCCCATCCGCGCAAACGCTAGCTTTTAAACGCTTGTTTTTACGCGGAATAATCGCAAGTTTTTTCTTGCGATTATTGCTGACCGTTATCTGAGATTGGCTCGCTGGGTTCAATGTAGTAGACGGCGGTTTCGCCATAATCGCGCCGATCGGTGATTTCCCAGTTTTCTGGAGCCGTGGGCTCTTCGGAACGGGTGGATCGTTCCAGCATGATCACCGTGTTGCTGGAAGTCAGTTCACGGCTGGCAAGATCGGCGAGCAGCTGGTTGCAATCATTCGTTTCGAAGGCGTACGGCGGGTCGATGAACACGCACTTCACCTTGCCCGCAAACTCGGCCTCCAGCGCCTTGAGCGCCAGCAGGTTGTCGCCCTTGATGAGGCGGTTGTCAAAGATGTCCTTGTCCGTCACGCGCTGCCTGGCGTGGTAGCTGCGGGCCGGGTCCTCCAGCAAAATGCGCGGCTCCAGCCGGGGGCGCTGGTCTTTGCCGATCCAGGTGAGTTCTAGTTTTTGGCGTGCCATGGGGTCAATCAGATAGCTGGGCCACTCGCCACACGGTAGAGGCCAGGCGAGCCAGGTTTTTTTGCCGCGCTGCGATGCGCTCGGGCGTCCAGTCGGCGTTGTCTTCGGCCACCTTGCGCGTCAGCTCAAATGCGCTGGCGGCCAAGACGGGCTTCTTCACAGCAAAAGCGGCATTGCCTATGTCCTTGTTGGCACCCTTGGCCATGAGCGCCATATTGCCTATGCGGTAGGCCATGGCCTCCACCTCTTCGTCCGAAAAGGCAGGCCAGCCCTCACCGGGGTTTTGAGGCAACACATGCTCCACGTTGAAGGTATCGCTTTCAAAGTCGTGGTCGGTGTTGTTGAGCTGGCGCTCCAGTGCACACAGGATGTAGCGCACGATGCGCAGATTGCGTGAGTTGGTAGTGCGAATGATCTTGTCGGCAAAGGCGCTTCTGAAGGCCTCGTCTGCGGGGTAGACAGGTTTGAGGGCCTCCAGCACCTGAGCAGCGTTATTAATTTCCGCATTCGACAGTTTTTGCGCCGCTGCGTAGTACACGCGCTCTTGCTCATTGGTAGGTTGGCTGCCAATGACGTTGTATCGGAACGAGATGGTGACGCAAGCCTTGAGCAGCGTGGCAAAGTCCGCTGCGTTCAGGTGACGGTGGCCTGCCACGATCAGCGGGAAAGGCTGCCGAACGCTGAACATGCGCAGCTTTTGGGCTTGGCCACGCAACTCTGGCGTCCACGCTGAGGCTTCGGGGTTGGTGAGGGCCAGGTAGGCATCCATGTCCTCTTCCATGCCACGCAGCAACTCAAAAACCACCGCGCGCGTGGTGACCTTGCTGCGGATGGTCTTGAACAATTCCGCTTGGCGCACAAAAGTCTTGCGGCTGATCCAGTGCACACGCAAGAAGTCAGGAAAACTCTCACTGCCCAAGCGGGTGACCATGGCCTCCCAGCGGTCTTCCAGCACCTGCATCTCATGGGCATGTTCGGCCTCTTTGTGGAGCACCGAAAACAGGTAGTTTTTCAGCAAGTCTGTGGAAGACAAGCGCACGCCACGGGCGTTGAGGGTTTCAAATACCTTGAACGCGTTCAGTTCATCGGTGACGCTGATGACGGTGAAAAACAGCTTGTCGCTCATGGTCTCAACAAGGCTCGCCAGCGCCATGCCTTCATCGCCCCCTTGGCGTTTGGCATAGTCGCGCACGCGCTTTTCAAACCATTCAAATGCCTTGCGCAGTGAATGCTCCGATGCGCGAAACCCGCGCTGCGGCAAATGCCCCAGCGGTACCAGGTAGGTTTGAAAGTAACTGTCGTTGTTGCGATTGAGGGTGAGCTTGGTGCGCGAGACCAAGGTGACAGGGTCCAGGTAGCCGATGTACGTTTGCCGGATTTGGTCAATGCGGCGTTGGTTTTGTTCAGCCTGGGTCTTGTCGTTGACCAGCCGTTGCAGGTTCTTCATGGCAGCCAGCACCACCAGGGTGAGTGTGGTGAGGCGCTGCTGCCCATCGATCACATCAAAACTTTTGTCGTCTTGCGATTGCAGAACCAAATAGCCCATGTAATGCGCAGGCTCGCCCCCTTCTTGAAGAATGCCCAATATGTCGGCCCACAGGTCTTCCCACTCGTCTTCAGACCAGCTGTAGTCGCGCTGAAAACGCGGAATCCTGTAAGTCAGGCCGTTACCTATCAATTTGCGATAGGTGTTGTTCTCGGTTTTGAAATTAGTTGCAGACATCAGGGCCTCCCGCCTTTATCCAAACTCCACTGTATTGCGAACAGTTTCTTCAGACAGGCTGAACTGGCAAGCCTGCCCTCCAAATCCTCAATCAAACGACTGCGCTGCGCATCGATCTCATCCTGCCGATCAAAAATCCTGCGCCGCAGCTGGTTGCGTTTGTCTTCCAGCTCGCGCTGGCGTTTTTGCCATTGCAGCTTTTCTTCCAACGTGGCGGCCACGGTGGCAGTGCGGCGCACGTCTTTGATCTCACGGTCCAGCTCTTTGACTTCGTTTTCCAGGCCCACCTTCAGGTCGTCGGCCCAGGCGTCGAGCTTTTGCACTTCGGCATCGAAGTAGCCCAGGTTGCGGGTGTTGACGGCCTGGATCTGTGCGCGCTCCAGCCGCTCCACGTCTTCGGCCAACGCGGCTGGGGGCTCCATGAACAGGCTGGCTTCTTGCACCTGGGCGGGCAGGCGCAGCAGTTTGTGCGCGTCTTCTTCGTGCAGGGGCTGGCCTGCATCGGTAACGCCTGCCAGCAGCAGGTAGTCTTCTTGCACGCCCAGGGCGTCGATGGAGAGCACGCTCAGGCTGAGCCAGCCCGTTTGCCCGCGCAGGGGCAGCAGGGTGGCGAGCATGGTGCGGTAGTCGTCGTAGCTGAACTGCACGCGCACCGTGGGCAGGGTGCGCTGGCGGGCTTGCTGAATCAGCGCTTGGGCCAGCGGGTGCCCGGTTCGGTAAAGGTGGGCGTCTTCGCTGCGGCGGGGTAGCTCGTAGCGGCCTGGAGGCGCGTCGGCGGACGGCAGGCCGGGCGGCGTTTGGCGCAGGGTAAAGCCTTCGTGGTCAAACTCTGCGTGGCCCTGCAGCTCGGCCTGTGTCAGGTCCATCAGTAGCCGCTCAAACCGGTTGCGGGCGCTGGTGCTTTCGGTCTGCCGTACCTTCAACTTGTCTTGCACGGCCTCGTCAAAGTTCTCCAGCAGCACTTGCCGGGTTTTGAGCATGGCGGCGCTGATCTCGCCCGACAGGTCGAGCTGCAGTTGCTGGAACGAGGCTTCGATCTCTTGCGGGTTGCGGCAGGTTTGGTAAATCTCGGCAATGCGGCGTTCAAAGTCCACCCCGCTGCCAATGGTGCCGAGCACCTCGTCGCTGGCACCAAAAACGCCTTCAAAGAGCTGAAACTTTTGCGCCAGTAGCTCGTACACGCGCTTGTCGGCTGGGTTGCTGTGGTCCACAAAGTTGACCACCACCACGTCGTGCTTCTGCCCATAGCGGTGGCAGCGGCCAATGCGCTGCTCAATGCGCTGGGGGTTCCACGGCAGGTCGTAGTTGATGACCAGCGAGCAGAACTGCAGGTTGATGCCCTCGGCCCCGGCCTCGGTGGCGATCATGATGCTGGCCGATTCTTTGAAATGCTCGACCAGCGCGGCGCGGGTGTCGGCGGTGCGGGAGCCGGTGATGCGGTCGGTGCCTGCGTGGCGTTTGAGCCAGGCCTGGTAGATGCGGGTGGCCTGTTCACTGCTGTTGGTGCCGTTGAAGAGCACGGTTTGGCCCGCGTAGGCGCTTTGCTCCAGCAGGCCCAGCAGATAGTCTTGCGTGCGGCGCGATTCCGTGAAGATGAGGGCTTTGCGCTTTGCGCCCAGGCGCTCCAGCTCTGCAAAGGCTTTGCCCAGGGCTGTGAGCAGGGCCTGGCCCTTGGCGTTGTCGCGGATGGTGGTGGCCATGCGCTGGAACTCGCGCAGCTCGGCAATTTCTTCGGCCAGGGTGGCTTTGTGCGCACCAGGCGCATCGCCATCCGCCTCGATCCATTCCTCTTCGATTTCGTCGAGGGACTCGTAGTCCTTGTCCAGTTGCTCGGCGAGGCTGGCGTCTTCCTGGCCCGCAGGCTGGGCGCTGAGCTGGTCTTGCAGGCGCTGGGCCATGGTGTCCAGCGCACCGCCAATGGCGTAGCTGCTGGAGGCCAGCAGCTTCCACAGCACCAAAGAAATCAGTTGCCGCTGCCCTGCAGGCAGGGCATTGAGCGAGGGGCGGCGCAGGTAGTCGGCCACGCGGTCGTGCAGGGCTTGTTCTTCCGCCGATGGCGTGAAGGGCTCCACCATGGGAATGCGCCGCGTGTACGAGATGTAGGGCTGCACCTGGCGGCGCAAGGTGCGCATGCACACGCTTTGCAAGCGGCTGCGCAGCTTAGCCAGGGTGTCGGGGTTGCCCAGCGCGCCGAACTGCTCGCGAAAGCTGGGCAGGTCGCCAAACACGCGCTCGTCCACCAGGCTGACCATGCCGTACAGCTCCAGCAGGGAGTTTTGCAGGGGCGTGGCGGTGAGCAGCACTTTGGGGGCGTGGGCAAGTGCCTCCTTCAGGGCCTTGCCGATCACGTTGCCGGGCTTGTACACGTTGCGCAGACGGTGGGCTTCGTCCATCACCACCAAGTCCCAGCGCACGCGGCGCAGGTCATCGGCCTTGGTTTTGGCGAACTGGTAGGAGCAGATGACGATTTGGCTGGCTTGGGACCGGGTCGGATCTGAGGCCTGGTCAAAGGGGTTGGGCAACCCTGCCTTGCGCTGCTCTTTGTAGCTCTTGGCTTCCAGAATCAGCGCTTGCAGGCTGAACTTGTCTTGCAGTTCTTGGTGCCATTGCTTGCGCAAGTTGGCCGGGGTGATGATGAGGATTCGCCGCTTGCGCTCTGCCCAGCGCTGGGCAATCACCAAGCCCGCCTCGATGGTTTTGCCCAAGCCCACCTCGTCCGCCAGGATCACGCCCTGGGATAGCGGGCTGCGGAAGGCGAAGAGTGCGGCCTCGACCTGGTGGGGATTGAGATCGACCCGCGCATCGACCAGGGTGGAGGCCAGGAGGTCTGGGGAGTCCCGCCCGATCTGCCTTGAAAGCAGCCAGGCGATGTATTGGGACTGGTAAGGGGTGGTGCTGAGAGCTGGCAAGGTGCTTTCCGTCTGTGGCTCGGAATTATGAAGTGCAACAGCAGCGCTGCAACAGACTGTATTTGCTCAGTCATTGAGATCCCGGTGTTCTTGCACAAGCCAGCCGACGGTCGAAATTTTGCGCATACCCACGCACCAAAGCTAGCAAAACAATAGCTGCCCGCGCTTGATCAGCAAGCGCTGGCAGCTATTTTTACTTGGAACCGTCGCCAATACGCTTACAGCGCCGCCTCCAGAATCCGGCGGCTGACCGCAGGCGTGATCTCACGCTGCTCACCCAGCTTGACCATGCCGTGGGCTTCGAGCTGGGCAATCACTTTCTCAATCACCTCTGCGCCCAGGCCGTAGCCCGACAGGCGGGTGCGGATGCCCATGCTCTCAAAGAAATCACGGGTGCGTTCGATGGCGGCGGTGATGCGTTCGTCTTCACTGCCGGTGGTGATGCCCCACACGCGCTCGGCGTACTGCAACAGCTTGGCGCGCTTGGGGCCACGGCGCTCGTTGAGCAGCGCGGGCAGCACGATGGCCAGGGTGCGGGCGTGGTCAATGCCGTGCAGCGCTGTCAGCTCGTGGCCAATCATGTGCGTGGCCCAGTCTTGCGGCACGCCAGCGCCAATCAAGCCATTGAGCGCCATGGTGGCGGCCCACATCAGGTTGGCGCGGTCGTCGTACACAGGCTCGGTGGCGGTGAGCAGGCGCGGGCCCACCTCGATCAGCGTGTGCAGGATGCCTTCGGCAAAGCGGTCTTGCACCAGGGCGTTGACGGGGTAAGTCAGGTACTGCTCCACCGTGTGCACAAAGGCATCGACCACACCGTTGGCCAGCTGCTGGGGCGGCAGGGTGTAGGTTTTGGTGGGGTCGAGCACCGAGAAGACGGGGTAGGTGTGCTCGCTGCTGAAGGGCAGCTTGGCGCCCTTGGCGCGGTGGGTAATGACGCTGCCGTTGTTCATCTCCGAACCCGTGGCGGGCAGCGTGAGCACGGCGCCAAACGGCATGGCGCGCTGCACGTTGCGGCCAAACTTTTCCAGAATCGCCCAGGGGTCGCCGCCTTCAAACAGCACGGCGGCAGCGATGAACTTGGTGGCGTCGATGACCGAGCCGCCGCCCACGGCCAGCAGAAAGTCAAACCCGCCTTCGCGGATCTGCGCCACGGCCTGCATGGAGGTTTCGTAGCTGGGGTTGGGCTCAATGCCGGTGAAGGTGGCGTGCTCGCGCTCGCCCAGCGCGGCGCGCACCTCGGCCAGCGTGCCAGTCTTTTCGGCGCTGGCGCCACCCACCAGGATCAGCACCTTGGCGGCAGCGGGCACCAGCTTGGCCAGGTCGGCAATGCGCCCCTGGCCGAAGACGATGTGGGTGGGGTTGTGGAAGTCGAAATTCAGCATGATTGTCTTTCTCCGTCGAAGGCGTTGCCGCAGCACCGGGCACTGGGCTGCGCAAGAAGCGCCGCGCTCGGTGGCGGCAGCAAGGGCGCGATTGTGCGGCGCACGGGTGCGCGGCGCCGGTCGCGTGTGCATTACCCCTGCTGCTGGCAGAGCCTCGTGCGGCAGGTCGGCGCTGCGCATGCGGTTGCTGCTAGCGCTCAGCGTGGCGCCCGCGCCATGAGCGCCTGCAGGCGCCCGGCCACGAAGTCGCGCAGCGCCCGCACCAGCGGCGTGAACTGGCGGCGGCTGGGCGCCACCAGAAAGAGCGGTACGGCCTCGGTGGTCCAGCCAGGGCACAGCGGCACCAGCCGCCCGGCGGCCAGATCATCGGCCGCGTCGAAGTACGACTTGTACGCAATGCCCCGGCCCAGCACCGCCCAGCGGCGCACCACATCGCCATCGTTGGCCACGTTGCGGCTGCGCACGCGCACCACCACCTCCTGGCCTGCGGCATCCCAGAAGCGCCAGCGGTCGTGCACGTCCTCGCCCAACATGAAGCACAGGCCCTGGTGCTCGGCCAGTGCGTGGGGCGTGTCGGGCATGCCGTGCGCTGCCAGGTAGGCGGGCGCTGCGCAGAGCACGCGCCGGTGGTCAGCGGCCAGCGGCAGTGCGACCAGGCTCGAATCCTGCGGTTTGCCGTAACGGAAGGCAGCATCCACCGGCTCGCTGTACACGTTGGCCACGCGGTCGGCCAGCTGCAGGCGGATGTCGATGCCCGGGTGCTCGGCCTGGAAGGCATCGAGCCAGGGCAGCAGCACATTGCGCCCCAGGTCCGACGGCGCGGCCAGCTGCAGCGTGCCGCGCAAGCCACCGGCGCGCCCGCCTGCCAGCTGGCCTTGCACCTGCTGCAGCGCCGCCAGCGCGGGGCGGCAGTGCTCCAGGAACAGTGCGCCTTCTTGCGTGAGCCGCAGGCTGCGCGTGGAGCGCACGAACAGCGCCACGCCCAGCTCGGCCTCCAGCCGCTTGAGCGCGGCACTCGCAGCGGCGGGCGTGAGGTCCAGCGCACGGGCCGTGGCCGAGAGGCTGCCGCTGTCCACGGTGCGCACAAAGATGTCGAGGTCTTGCAGGCTTTTCATGGCGTGCCTTGGGTGCGTGGGGGTTTATTTACAAACAATGATTGAAGATAGATTCAATCATCGACCTATTTAAAAGCAATTTTGCAAGACCCATCATTGGAGCACCCTTTGTTTACCTCCAGGACCTCCCCATGAAAGCCGTTGGCTACCAAACCGCCCACCCCATCGACCACCCCGAGTCTCTGCTCGACATCACCCTGCCCGACCCGGTGGCCACCGGCCGCGATCTGCTCGTGGAAGTGCATGCCGTCTCGGTGAACCCCGTGGACACGAAAGTGCGCAAAAGCAGTTCGCGCAGCGGCGACGGGCCCGACTACAAGGTGCTGGGCTGGGACGCGAGCGGCATCGTGCGCGCCGTGGGGCCGGATGTCACGCTGTTCCAGCCCGGCGACCGCGTCTGGTACGCAGGCTCCATTGCCCGCCAGGGCACCAACAGCGAGCTGCACCTGGTGGATGAACGCATCGTGGGCCACGCGCCAAAGTCGCTGGACTTTGCCGAGGCCGCCGCGCTGCCGCTGACCACCATCACCGCGTGGGAGCTGCTGTTTGACCGCCTGCGTGTGGCACCCGGCAAGCAGCCCACCCAAAAGACCCTGCTCATCATTGGCGCGAGCGGCGGTGTGGGCTCCATCCTCACGCAGCTTGCGGCGCGGCTGACCAGCCTCACGATCATCGGCACCGCATCGCGCCCCGAAACGCAGCAATGGGTGCGCGACCTGGGCGCGCACCACGTCATTGACCACAGCAAACCGCTCACTGAAGAGCTGGCGCGCATCGGCCACCCTACGGTAGACATCATCGTGAGTCTCACGCAGAGCGACGCGCACTTTGACCAGATCGTCGAGGCCATCGCGCCGCAGGGCCAGTTCGCGCTGATCGACGACCCGGTGTCGCTCGACGTGACGAAGCTCAAGCGCAAGTCGGTGTCGCTGCACTGGGAGCTGATGTTCACCCGTGCGCTGTTCGGCACCGACGACATGATCGGCCAGCACCGCCTGCTGACCGAAGTAGCGCAGCTGGTGGACGCCGGACTGATCCGCACCACGCTGGACCAGCGGTTTGGCACCATCAATGCGGAGAATCTGAAGCGCGCACATGCACTCATCGAGAGCGGAAAGGCGCGGGGCAAGCTGGTGCTGGAGGGTTGGAACTGAGGAAGGTGCCCACCAGTCATTGCTCCTAAAAAAAGAGCTTCCAGCGCTTGACAGACAAGCGCTGGAAGCTCTTTTTCCTGATTAGCGACATATCTCAGACTGAGCAGAACCAACGCCAGCTAGGTGCTGTTGAAGGCATTGGTGACTACTGGGCCGCTGCCTTGGAGTCTGCTGCGCGTTTCTGAGGTAAGTAGCTAATCAGGCACTTTTGGCTTCAAACCTTAGGTTGCAGCGCCGGGTGCGGCAATTTCCTGGTCGATGGCGCCGAAGATGCTGGCGCCATCCTTGCCCTTGACCTCGATGCGGATGGTGTCGCCAAACTTCATGAACTCGGTGGTGGGCTTGCCGTCCTGGATGGTTTCGATGCAGCGCTTTTCGGCAATGCAGCTGTAGCCCTTGGGCCATTCCATGCGGCCGTTCTGCTCCACGCCCTTGTTGCTGACGGTGCCGCTGCCCACGATGGAGCCAGCGCGCACGTTGCGCGTCTTGGCAATGTGGGCAATCAACTGGCCGAAGTGGAAGGTCATCTCGGGCCCGGCGTCGCACATGCCGACCTTGCGGCCGTTCCAGGTGGACTGCACGGTGAGGTTCACGCGGCCCTTGTCCCAGGCGTCGCCCAGCTCGTCCAGCGTCACGGCCACGGGGCTGAACGCAGTGGCGGGCTTGCTCTGGAAGAAGCCAAAGCCCTTGGCCAGCTCGGCCGGAATCAGGTTGCGCAGGCTCACGTCGTTGGCAATCATCACCAGGCGGATGCCTTCGAGCGCTTGCTCAGGCGTGGCGCCCATCTTCACGTCGCCGGTGATGACGGCGATCTCGGCCTCAAAGTCGATGCCCATGGACTCGCTGGGCACCACCACGGGGTCGCAAGGGCCGATGAAGTCGTCGCTGCCGCCCTGGTACATGAGCGGGTCGGTGTAAAAGCTCTCGGGCACTTCGGAGTTGCGCGCTTTTCGCACCAGTTCGACGTGGTTGATGTACGCCGAGCCATCGGCCCACTGGTAAGCGCGGGGCAGCGGGGCCATGCACTGGGCCGGATCGAACGGGAAGGGGTGGCGCGCACGACCGCTGTTGAGCTGGTCATACAGGTCTTGCAACTGGGGCGAGAGGAAGCTCCAGTCGTCCAGCACCTGCTGCA
>ERZ650306.2074-NODE-2074-length-10652-cov-10.816174_pt1 | contig 10652 bp, 6 predicted proteins | sample MGYA00376242_ERZ650306 | MGnify/ENA primary metagenome ERZ650306 (study PRJEB26733, sample SAMN07839244) | wastewater metagenome | biome: urban; feature: wastewater treatment plant; material: waste water | place: USA: North Carolina | collected 2016-03-31 ...
CGACCGCAGGCAAAGCAAAACCAAAGGCGGGCGGAGCATAGGCTGCGGCTAAAAGCAGGGCGATACAGCACCACACATATTTGGACAGCTTATTTTCGTTGTAGCCAAATCCCCTTTTCTCATAATCCCACAGGGTAACAGCCGCCGCAAACAGCTTCATACCCGCTATGCAAAGGGGCAGGAGCAGACAAAACCACAAAGGTACGCCTCTGTCCATACCGAACAGAATCGTAAAGGGCAAAAAGCCCACAACGACCTTCAGGATGGAGTAGAAATAGTTTACAAGCGTATATTCTCGTGCGTCCATTTTCATCAGGATCATCGCATAATATTTATCCTTTGTCGGATTGAAAAGGTGTGTGTTTACAAAGCTGCCGATTACCGTGAGAATCAGCAGGATATGCAGGAACACCTCATTCTCCGGCAGTCCGTTATAAAGGATACCGATACCGCATACCATCGTGATAAAGTAAAGGAACTTGCCGAGGAATACAGAAACGATTTCCCACAGCACGGACAAAATGTTTGCAAAGATTTTCAGCCCCTTTACCTGATACAGCGTTGCCGGAAGCAGCCGCTTTACGAGCGGTATCTGCTTTAAGGAAAACAGGACACCGTTGACACGGTATGTATTTTTCAGGGAAAAAGATATTTTAAGCGTCTTATTCATTTCCTTCCTCCCTGAGTGCCGCAATGATTTTATCCTTAAATTCCCTGCTGTCCAGATCGGTTTTCTCCACGACCTCCAGTTCGCCGTGATTAAGCAGCACAATCTCATCGCAGAGGTCAAGCGCCAAATCCATAATATGAGTGGAGAAAATGGTAATGCGGTCTTGTTTCAGTGAACGGAGCAGTTGTTTCATTTCTTCCGCCACAACCACATCAAGGGATGTCAAAGGCTCGTCGAGCAGCAGGATATTCGGCTGAGCGATGATATTGATGAGCATTTGCATTTTGTTTTTCATACCGTGGGAGTAGTCCTTGAGCAGTTTATCCCTGTCCTCCGGCTCAATACTCATATAATCGAAATACTCGTCAATGCTTTTCGGATTTTTGATAGACTTCTCGTTGATGTCCATAAAGAATTTCAAAAACTCCCTGCCTGTAAGAAACTCCGGCACGGTCGGGGTAGAGAGTACATATCCGATGTCCTCTGCGGACACCTCACGGCGGACGCCGTTTTCATCTTCTATATAGAAATTGCCGCTATCCGCCTTCAAATCCCTGTTCAGGCAGTTAAACAGCGTTGTTTTTCCAGCGCCGTTTCTGCCAATAATTCCTACAGCATCGCCTTGCTCTATTTCAAAATTAATATCTCGCAGAGACCAAACGTAATCGCTGTCTCCTTTGGTGGCTCTGTCATTGGTTTCGCCTATTTTTAGATAAGGATCTTCCTTGCCTCTTATTTTATGCCAAAAACGGTTAAGGTCGTGCGAAATAGTACCTGTGCCAACTTGACCAAGACGATATTGCTTAGAGATGTTTTCTGCTTTTATGACAATGTTTTTATCCAATGCTTTTTTTTTAATTTATAAATTTTTTTATTTTATGTGTTCCGAGCTGCGCTTTCCAAATTTCCAAATTTCCAAACTTCCAACACTCAGTATCCATTACACCGTATCCATAAACCCCTTTTCAACCTTGTTGAAAATTACGGTTCCTATTGCCAAAAGTATCAGAATGATGATAGTGCTATAAACTAGCATAATAGGATTAAATTCACCTACGCCCATCCATGCATATTTAAAGCCTTCAAAAATACCAGTTAGAGGATTGTATTTAGCATAAGGCTGTATTTTAGCAGATAGCATAGAGGTAGGGTAGATTACTGGCGTTGCATACATATATAAACTTATACCAAAAGTAAGCAACATGCTGAGGTCTCTGTATTTAGTGGTTAATGAAGAAAAAATCATCCCTACACCTAATGCAAAAAGAGACATCATCAAAATAAATATCGGGGTGAATAAAACCCACCAATTAGGTGTTACCTCTCCTTTATACCAATAATAAAAGAAAACAACAAGAAATAGTAGAAATTGTACACCGAATCTCATAAGATTAGAAATAACAATGGTAATAGGCATCACCAATCTAGGGAAATAGACTTTTCCGAAAATCCCTGCATTTCCTACAAAAACGTTAGAAGTGCCACCTAATGAACTAGAAAAATAGTTCCAAAGCGTTACTCCTGCTAGATAAAAAAGAATTTTAGGGGCGCCATCTGTAGATAAATTGGCAATGTTGCCAAATACAATAAGATAAACTACTGTTGTGAAAATAGGGTTGATAAAAAACCAAAGTGGCCCCAAGATTGTTTGCTTAAAACTAGAAACAAAGTCTCTTTTTACAAACATGTAAACCAAATCTCTATAATCCCAAACTTCTTTTAAGTTGAGTTTAAAAAGAGAGTGGTCAGAACTAATGACATTGGTCCATTCTGTGTTGTTGTTTTTCATTCGCGTTTTTAATTTACTTCACCTACTATTGATTGACAAAAGTATCAAAAAAATTGTGAAATTTAAAATAATTAAGTTTTGCCAGAGGTAAACTCTAACGTAAGAATTGGTAATTCTTTTTATCGTAAGGTTTTTCTTCCGATAGATTTATAATAGAAACCAGTGTCTTCTACTTGTTCCATAGAAAACATATTTCTACCATCAAAGATGGCTTTGTTGTTCAGCTTTTCTGCCATCAATTCGAAGTTAGGGTTTTTAAACTCACTCCATTCTGTGGCAATCAATAAACAATCTGCACCTTCTAGAGCAGAATACATATCTTGAGCGTATTCTATTTTGTCTCCTACAATTTTTCTTACATTTTCTTCGGCTATCGCATCATAGGCTACTACTTTGGCACCTTTTTGTAGTAAAATTTCTATATTATCTAAAGAAGAAGCCTCTCTTATATCATCTGTGTTGGCTTTAAAAGCTAACCCCCACATTGCAATTTTTTTGCCTTGTAATGAACCAAAATATTTTTCAATTTCATCTACCAAGATTACTTTTTGTTTTTTGTTCACACTTTCGGTAGCTTCTAGAATTTTGAAGTTAAAGTCTTCATCGTGCCCAGATTTTATGAGAGCTTTTACATCTTTCGGGAAACAGCTACCACCGTATCCGATCCCTGGAAAAAGAAATCTGTGCCCAATTCTGTCATCACTTCCCATACCTAGCCTTACTTTATCTACATCTGCTCCTACTTTTTCGCAGTAATTCGCAATTTCGTTCATAAACGTAATTTTTACGGCTAAGAAAGAGTTGGCTGCATATTTAGTTAATTCTGAGGATTTTTCGTCCATAAAAATAATAGGTACGCCAGTATTGGTAAATGGTTGATAGATTTTTGCCATAATATCTTTGGCTTTATCAGAAGAGCAACCTACAACTACTCTAGAAGGATTCATAGAATCTTTTACGGCAAAACCTTCTCGTAAAAATTCTGGATTAGAGACTACATCAAAAGGAATATTGGTTTTAGAAGAGATTACCTCTCTTACTTTGTCTGCTGTACCTACAGGAACGGTAGATTTGTTAACAATTACTTTGTAGCTGGTCATCATTTCGCCAATTTGGTTGGCTACGCTCAATACAAAAGATAAATCGGCACTTCCATCACCTCCCGGTGGAGTAGGCAGCGCTAGGTAAATAACGTCTGATTGGTCTAGGGCTTCCTTAATATCGGTAGTAAAAAAAAGTCTTTTGGCTTGTATGTTTCTCAAAAACATTTCTTCAAGACCTGGCTCATAGATGGGCACTAAGCCCTGTTTCATTCTTTCTACTTTATTCTCGTCAATATCTACACAATATACAGTATTGCCTAGTTCTGCTAAAGTGGTTCCGGTTACTAATCCAACATAACCTGTACCTACAATTGATATATTCAAAGCGTTGTGTTTTTAAATTTTGTGCAAAGTTAATGAATTTAAAGAAACTAATTCAAGAGTGCTTGATTTTGTTTGAAATGGCTTGAGAAGTTGATGGAGATATGATTTATCAATTTAATGATATCAATCACAATCCGATAAATATTTGCATAAATACAAAAAAATAGCTATATTTGCACCTGATAAACGGAAAAGAAATGAAAAGGCCTTCGCGAGAAAGCCTTTTTTCGTAGCCAGATTTTAACGAATGTGGCAATTGCCATTTCAGAAAAAAGAATTATGGATTTTAGAACAAAAGTAGAAGAGCTAGTTCACGAGTTTTTAGCAACCAGAGAAGATTTGTATTTGGTAGATTTAAAAATCTCTGCCAGTTCTGATGTTACAGTAATTCTAGATGGAGACGAGAGTCTTACGCTACAAGACTGTCTAGATGCTAGCAGAGCTATAGAATTTAATCTAGATAGAGAAGAACACGATTTTTCTCTACAAGTGATGAGTCCAGGTTTAAGTGAACCATTGAAATTCCCTCGCCAGTATAAAAAAAATATGGGCAGAGAAGTAGATATTCTGTTGAATAATGACGAAAAAGTGGCTGGTGAAATTGCTGCCGTAGATGATGAGAAGGTTACCCTCACTCTTAGATACAGAAGACCAAAATTGGTAGGAAAAGGAAAAGAAGATGTGGTGGAAGATAAAGAAATTCTTTATTCTGATATTAAAAAAGCATTAATAGTAATAAAATTTTAGAAAAGTCTGAAGTTAGAATCTAAAGATTTTAAAGACAAGACTTTAAACCTTAAACTTTAAATATAAAAAGATGGACAATATAGCGTTGATTGAATCCTTTGGAGATTTTAAAGACGAAAAAGGAATCAGTAAGATTGATTTAATGGCGATTATTGAAGACTCGTTGAAAACTCTTTTGAGAAAAAGATACGATTCTGATGATCATTTCGACGTGATTGTAAACCCTGATAAAGGAGATTTTCAGATATTTTTGAATAAAAGAATCGTAGAAGACGAAATGTCTGAAGATGATGACTTAGAAATAGAAATTTCTGAAGCTAAAAAAATAGATTCTACCTTTGAAGTAGGCGAAGAATATACACAGGAAATTCCTGTAGCACAATTAGGGAGAAGAAGTATTCTTACCTTAAAACAAATTTTGGCGACTAAATTGCAAGAGCATAATAATGCAATGTTGTATGAGCAATTTAAAGACAGAATTGGTGAGCTAGCAGTAGGAGAAGTACACCACATTCGTCACAAACACGTAATTTTGTTAGATGACGAAGGTAATGAGTACATCTTGCCAAAAGAAAACCAAATCCCTTCTGATTTTTTCAGAAAAGGAGATAATGTAAGAGCGGTAATAGAAACTGTAGATTTCAAGGGGTCTAAGCCTCAGATTTTTGTGTCTAGAACAGCTCCTAAATTTTTAGAGAAATTATTAGAACTAGAAATTCCAGAAATTCAAGACGGTACTATCATCTTGAAAAAAGTAGTGAGAATTCCTGGTGAAAAAGCGAAGATAGCAGTAGATGCTTATGATGATAGAATAGATCCTGTAGGTGCTTGTGTGGGCGTTAAAGGTTCTAGAATACACGGTGTGGTAAGAGAACTGAAAAACGAAAATATAGACGTAATTCAGTGGTCTAAAAATCCTGAAATCTTAGTAAGAAGAGCTTTAGGAAACATTACCATCAATAAAGTAGAGATTAATGAAAATGATACCTACGCATTGGTATATACACCAGTGGAAGAAATTTCTAAAGTAATTGGTAAACAAGGGCAAAACATAAGATTGGCTTCTTGGTTATCAGGATACGAAATAGACGTTTACAGAGAAAAACAAGCTGATGATGATGTTGAGCTTGATGAATTTAAAGATGAAATAGAAAGTTGGATTATAGATGAGTTCAAAAAAGTAGGTCTAGAAACGGCAAAGAGTGTTCTTGATAAAGACACAGGAGCTCTAGTGAATATGACGGATCTAGAAGAAGAAACCATCGAAGATGTAAAGAGAATTCTAAGCGAAGAATTCGAAGATTAAAATCTTATTCATAATTCAAGGTTTTAAAATTAAAATTAACAAGGCATAAAGCCAAATAAGAAAATAACAAAATAGAATGCCAAAAATTAGATTAAACAAAGCGGTAAAGGAATTCAATATTTCGATGTCTAGATTGGTAGAGTTTTTACAATCCAGAGGCTTCGAAGTGGAGACTAATCCTAACGCTCAATTAGAAGAAGCGGCATATTCTGCATTAGAAGCCGAGTTCGCCAAAGATGGTGAACAACGTAAGGCTTCTCATGAGGTAGTAATCTCTAAAGTTCCTGAAGAAAAACTAGAACTTGAAGAGAAAAAAATACCTGAGGTCATAAGAGCCAAAGCTCCTAGCGTAAACGAAACCAAAGTGCTAGGAAAAATAGACTTGGATGCTAATAAGCCAGCTCCTACAGAACCAACTCCTGAAGTAAAAGAAGAACCAAAACCAAAAGTAGAAGTTCCTGCAACCCCAGAAGTAGAAAAACAAGAGTTCAAAGTTTTGGATAAAATAGACCTTTCTCAGTTAGAGCCAAAAGCCAAAGCTCCAGCTCCTAAAAAAGAAGAAGCTCCTGTAAAAGAAACTCCAAAACCTAAAGTTCAAAAGGAACATAAGCCTGAAGCTCCAAAGCATCAACCAAAACCAGTAGAGGCTAAAAAAGAAGAACCTAAGGAAATTACAAAAGTAGAATTTGATACTCCGGAAAAAATAGAAACGGTATATCAAAAACTAGATGGCCCTAAAATTCTTTCTACCGAAAAAATAGACCTTTCTCAGTTTCAAAACAGACCAAAACCATCTGATAAGTCTAAGAAAAAACAAAGAAAGAGAATTAATAATGGGCAACCTCAGCCAGGGCAAGGGCAAAATCAATCGCAAGGAAATAATACTGGCGGCGGAAATAGACCTAACCAACAAGGAGGTGGCGCAGGTGGCGATAAAAAACCGCCATTCAATAACAATCGCCCGCAAGGTCAAGGTCAAGGCGGAGGTTCTAGAGGTGGTAATAAAAACCAAAAAGGAAGAGGCGCTAGAGAAAAAGTAATGCCTGTAGAACTTACTGATGAACAAATCAAAAATCAAATTAAAGAAACTTTAGAAAAACTAACCAACAAAGGTGGTAAATCCAAAGGTTCTAAATATAGAAAAGAAAAAAGAACTTACCGTAGAGAGCAAGACGAACTACAGCAAGAACTAGAAGCAGCAGACAGAACTCTTAAAGTAACAGAGTTTATTACGGTTTCTGAATTGGCTTCTCTTATGGATGTAAGTGCTACAGAAGTAATTTCTGCTTGTTTCTCATTAGGTGTAATGGTTACGATGAACCAACGTTTAGAGGCAGATACCCTTACTTTGGTTGCAGATGAATTTGGTTATAAAATAGAATTTGCAGATGCAGATTTAGAATCTGAAGCGGCAGAAGAAGTAGAAGATACTGAAGAAGATTTATTACCAAGAGCACCAATTGTTACCGTAATGGGGCACGTAGATCACGGTAAAACATCTTTACTAGATTATATAAGAAAAACAAATGTTATCGCTGGTGAGAGTGGTGGTATTACCCAGCACATTGGTGCATATAACGTAAAACTAGAAGGCGGACAAAGAATTACTTTCTTAGATACTCCAGGTCACGAAGCATTTACTGCAATGAGAGCAAGAGGTGCTCAGGTTACAGATATTGTAATTATTGTAGTTGCTGCGGATGATGATGTAATGCCTCAAACCAAAGAAGCTATTGCACACGCACAAGCGGCAGGTGTACCTATGATTATTGCCATCAATAAAGTAGATAAACCGAATGCCAATCCAGACAATATCCGTCAACAACTTTCGGGAATGAATATTCTGGTAGAAGAATGGGGAGGAAATGTACAGGCTCAGGAAATTTCTGCTAAATTTGGTAATAATGTAGATTTATTGTTAGAAAAAGTGCTTTTACAAGCCGAAATGCTTGAGTTAAAAGCTAATCCAAATAAAGTAGCTAATGGTGTTGTAATAGAAGCTTCTCTAGACAAAGGTAGAGGTTATGTTTCTACAGTACTAGTTCAAGGTGGAACTCTAAAAGTAGGAGATTATCTTTTAGCAGGTAAAAATCATGGGAAAGTAAAAGCAATGCTAGACGAAAGAGGAAGACAGCTAAAAGAAGCAGGTCCTTCTATTCCGGTAACGGTTCTTGGTCTAGACGGAGCGCCTACTGCTGGTGATAAGTTTAAGGTTTATGAAGACGAAAGAGAAGCTAAATCTATCGCGAATAAACGCGAACAGCTACAAAGAGAGCAAACCATCAGAACTAAAAAACACCTTACACTAGACGAACTAGGAAGAAGAATAGCTCTAGGTGATTTCAAAGAGTTGAATATTATCTTAAAAGGAGACGTAGATGGTTCAGTAGAAGCATTATCAGACCAATTACAAAGATTATCAACCGAAGAAATAAGCATCAATATTATCCATAAAGGGGTAGGTCAAATTACTGAATCAGATGTTCTATTAGCAGCAGCATCAGATGCTATTATGATTGGTTTCAACGTAAGAGCAGGCGCTAACGCCAAAGAATTAGCAGATAGAGAAGAAATAGAAATCAGAACGTATTCTGTAATCTATGCAGCTATAGATGAGGTAAAAGAAGCAATGGAAGGTATGCTTTCGCCTGAAATAAAAGAACAAGTAATAGGTAACGTAGAAATTAGAGAGACATTCAAAATTTCAAAAGTAGGAACTATTGCAGGTTGTATGGTATTAACCGGTAAAGTAACCAGAAATTCTAAAATTAGACTGCTTAGAGATGGTATTGTGAAATTTGACGGTGAGCTAGAATCGTTAAAACGTTTCAAAGATGATGTAAAAGAAGTGACCAAAGGTTATGAATGTGGATTAAATATCAAAGGATATAATGATATTGAAGTAGGAGATATCTTAGAAGTTTACGAAGAAATAGCGGTTAAGAAAAAATTGAAATAAAATTTATAATTATAATAAGAGCTGCTTCTAAAAATTAGAAGCAGTTTTTTATTTCAGGAATCTTAATTTTTATTAATTCTAAATAATATTTTCATAAATGTTTATTTTCTATTGAAAAATTATTCAGCTTAATGACTATTGTTTTTTTGATTGAAAACAATAGTTTTAATTGTAATAAATTCAAAAATGAACTATATAGATTTGTGCTTTTTATTTTATTTAAAAAATTATGTTAACTTTTATTTGGTTATGTTAAAATTAATTAACATTTTTGCCTATCAATGTATTAAATTTTGTTAATATGAATGTAAAAATTAAAGCGCTAACAGCTGGTGTGCTCTTTTTTATAGGGGGACAAGCTGTAATGGCGCAAAAAATTAAAAAAGATACTGCTAACACTAAAAGTATAGAAGAAGTGATAGTAGTAGGTTATGTTAAAAAGGCTGCTTCACAACTTACAGGCAGTTCCACGGTATTAAAATCATCAGAAATTGATAATCCTACTTCAATTTCTGTAGAACAATCTTTGCAAGGGAGAGTGCCTGGTGTTACGGTGAACACCTCAACAGGTACGCCTGGAGCTTTTCAGAATGTAAGGATTAGAGGTATTGGGTCATTAACAGCTTCAAATGCGCCTTTGTATGTTATAGATGGCGTTCCAGTGGTTAACTTGAATACATCAGCAGATGCTAGTGGTTCTGCGGGACTGTCTTCATTGTCATCTTTAGCTAGCTTGAATAATGATGACATTGAATCTGTTGTGGTTCTAAAAGATGCTGCTTCAACAGCAATATACGGGGCAAGGGGATCAAATGGGGTTATAGTAATTACTACAAAATCTGGTAGAAAAGGTCGAACAAAATTTACATTTAATTCCAGTTTAGGGTTTCAAAATGATGCATTTTATAAATATAAGATGATATCTGCACAACAAAAACTTGAATTGTTGCAAGAATCTCTTATGAATACATATAGTTGGGATCAAGCTACAGCTCTTGCTCAAATAAAGAGTAATAATTTAGGGTCTTATAATTTGTGGGATGGAAAAGATCATAATTGGGCAGATTTGGTTAGGCACAAAGACGCTCCAACATATACCGCAAATATTAGCGCAACAGGAGGTGATGATAAGTCGAGTTTCTATACTTCATTGGGGTATAATAAGACGGAGCCAACGACTATTGGAGATCCTTTTGAGAGAATAACAGCAATGTTTAACTATAAGCGTAAATTGACAGATAGGTTAAATTTTGAGGCTAATTTAACGGGCTCTTGGCTGAAACAAAATCCTATCTTAGAAGGGAGTTCTTATTTTACAAATCCCAATTATATGAAAATTAGGTTAACGCCTTGGGCTGCTCCTTATAACGCTGATGGGTCATATAATATAAATGATTTTGCGAAAATGACAAGTTATTCCAATGTCTTGTTTACTTCAGAAAATAATGTTGTATGGCAAAAGCAAATGCGTACCTTAGTAAATGCTAAGATAGAATATAAGATTATAAAAGATTTGACCTTTAGTTCTAGAATTAATCTAGATTATTTAGTAAATGATTATAAGGCCTATAATAATAGATATATGGGAGACGGAAAATCAGTAAATGGATCTTCTGATAGACAGATTATGCAAAACTACACTTGGGCTTCTATTAATCAATTGAATTATGTGGGTAAATTTGATAAGCACAGATTAGATGTTTCAGCATTTTTTGAATATCAGAAAAATCAATATGATGTTCTTGAAGGTTATG